>Ga0208888_100241_pt1 | contig 30229 bp, 27 predicted proteins | sample LakWasM115_HOW13_2_FD_183929 | JGI IMG/M metagenome (GOLD analysis project Ga0208888, IMG submission 183929) | Freshwater sediment methanotrophic microbial communities from Lake Washington under simulated oxygen tension - Sediment Metagenome... | ecosystem: Environmental > Aquatic > Freshwater >...
TCGAAAATCCGGTGGAATTGATATTGTTGGATGAAGCCAACACGCTAATCTTTCGTTTGTTTTTAAAGTAATTGATTAAGGCGCTGCTTTCGTAACGCTTATCCGAGCCATATCCGCCCATAAATTTACCAAACAACCCTTTGTTCTTATCTTCATCGATGGTGAGATTAATACTGGCGTTGTTTGATTTAGCCGTTGACTTCGTCAGCTCTTCCTTTTTGGTTTTGGTATCTGAAACTTGTACTTTGTTGATAATATCCGAAGGCAAACTTTGCAGTGCAATTTTCCCGTCCTTGTCAAAGAACGGTTTTCCGTTGACTAGTACTTGATTTACTTCTTTTCCGTTGACTGTGATTTTTCCATCGGAGTCTACTTCTACGCCGGGAAGTTGTTTGAGTAAGGTTTCTACATTTGAATCGGGGCGCACTTTAAAGGAGGAAGCATTAAACTCTAACGTATCTTTCTTAATTCTAATTGGTGGTGCTTCGTTTTTAATGACAACCTCCCCCAAGACATTTTGAAATTCCGTCAATCGCAAAATTCCAAAATCTTTATCTTCCGAGACGGTCAGCATTTCTTGCTTAAAGTTTTGATACCCCATATAAGAGATCTTCAAAAATACGGGTTTATTGATTTTTTTCAGATTCAAAAGGAAGACTCCATTTTTATCAGAAATGGTATAATCTACTACTGTCGAATCGGAAACATTTGATAAATAAACCGTAGCGGACTCTATAGGGACTTGCGTTTTGCCATCTAAGATTTTTCCTCTAAGTGAAACGGAGTTTTGAGCAAAAACTGAAAAACTAAAAACTAAAATAACGAGTGTAAAGTATGATTTTGGCATAAAAAAAATTTCGTTGTTACTATTTCCAAATAATAACAACGAAATACGGGTTTTAGTGTATAAAGAAAAAATTTCTTGTTAAAGATTTAACAAAATTATTTCTCCCGAATGTAAATATCAATGGGAACACCTGAGAAATCCCAGTTTTCTCTAATCTTATTTTCTAAGAAACGTTTGTACGCTTCCTTCACATATTGCGGCAAATTGGCAAAAAATACAAACTGCGGTGTTGGTGTTGGCAACTGCATGCAATATTTAATTTTTACGTATTTTCCTTTCAATGCTGGTGGCGGATAGCCTTCTATCACTTTCAACATGTAGTCGTTGAACTTGGAAGTCGGAATTCGTTGCGAACGATTTTCAAAAACCTTCACGGTAGTTTCTAACGCTTTCAACAACCGTTGCTTCGTTAAGGCCGACACAAATAGGATTGGCACATCCGTAAAGGGCATCAATTCTTTTCTGATTTTCTCTTCGTAATCCCGGGTTGACATAGTATCTTTTTCTACCAAATCCCATTTGTTGACTAAAATCACTACGCCTTTTCGGTTTTTCTCGGCCAACCAAAAAATACTTTGATCTTGACCTTCAAAACCACGAGTTGCATCGATGATCAAAATACATACATCGGCGTGTTCGATCGCACGAACGGAACGCATTACAGAGTAAAATTCTAAATCTTCTTTGACTTTTGCTTTTCGACGAATCCCGGCGGTATCTACTAAGTTAAATTCGAAACCAAATCGGTCGAACTTTGTATCAATAGCGTCTCTTGTGGTTCCGGCTATGTCGGTTACCATGAATCGTTCTTTACCAATTAAAGCGTTGATAAAACTCGATTTTCCAGCGTTTGGACGACCCACAACAGCAAAACGTGGCAAAACTACGTCTTCTTGAACGGGTTCTGGTTTTTCTGGAAAGGAATCAATTAGAGCATCTAACAAATCCCCTGTTCCACTTCCGGAGATACTAGCGAAGGTGAAATAATCGCCCAACCCTAAATTGTAAAACTCGATGGCGTCTTTTTCACGCATCGCATTGTCTACTTTATTCACGGCTAAAAGAACGGGCTTGGTTACTTTTCTTAAAAGTTTGGCTACCGTTTCATCCATCGGCGTGATCCCTTCCTCTACGTCTACTACAAAAATAATCACGTCGGCTTCGTCTATGGCTAGTTCGACTTGTTTGCGGATTTCTCCTTCAAAAACATCATCCGAACCGCGAACGTAACCGCCAGTATCAATTACAGAAAACTCTTTTCCGTTCCATTCGCTTTTGCCGTAATTTCGATCTCGAGTAACTCCCGAAACCGCATCGACAATCGCTTCTCTTCTTTGAATCAACCGGTTGAAAAGGGTCGATTTCCCTACGTTTGGTCTTCCTACTATGGCAACAATATTATTCATAATCCTTTTTTCAATATTTTGCAAAGGTAGTGTTTAATAGTGTATTAAACGCTAATTTAGTACATTAGCATTACTAAAAATCAGAACCCTTTAAAACCAAGATGTATGGATGCCGATCATCAAATTCGATTGCGGCTGCGTTTTTACAAAGATGTCTCCGAAACCCTAGACCAAGTACGTCAAAGATTTGAACTTTTTTCGCAAGACAAATCACCCGATTTTAAAGTGAATGCCTGCGATGATCATGTTTGGATTCACATTGCTGGACCTCAAAAAAAATACTGGTCTCCTCATTTGCATTTGCAATTGGAACCGACGGAAACCAAGGGCACACACATTCGCGGGTTGTTTGGTCCCGATCAAACACTATGGACGTTATTCATGTTATTTCACTTTATCGTGGGCGGCGTTTTCGTAATTTTCTCGATGATGGCTTATTCCAATTATACTTTAAAGCAACCCCTATTTGCCGATTTCTTAGTAATGGGACTTATGGTGGTTGTTTGGTTTTTGCTCTATTTTATTGCGCGCCAAATTCGGCACAACGGCAACGGGCAAATGCAAGATTTGGAAAATTTATTTTTGAAAATAGTAGAAACTTAGTTGTTTGAGGAGCTGATTCCAGCTATCCGCTGCAATTCCCGATTAACAAAAACTACAGCATAAACGCTGTGTTTTTCTAAATCGGGAATTGTAACGTAGTGCCTGACCCTTGTGGGCACGCCGAGAAGAAACAAGAGTCAAGAGAAAAGAATTAAATAAATGCTTGCTTCTTGTCTCTTGCTTCTATCTTCTTCTACTTATTGATTGTAACCGAAACGCTTCAGCATGTTGGCGTTACTTCTCCAGTTTTTATTGACTTTCACATACAACTCGATGTGGATTTGCTTGCCAAAGAACTTCTCTAAATCGGCACGCGATTCTACCCCGACTTTCTTCAAAGCTGCGCCTTTGTGACCGATGATGATTCCTTTTTGCGTATCGCGTTCGACCATAATTAGGGAACGAATTCGGATGATGTTATCGTCTTCTATGAACTCTTCGGTAACGATTTCAACAGCATACGGAATTTCCTTACTGTAGTTTAAAAGGATTTTTTCGCGTATGGTTTCGTTTACAAAGAATCTTTCGGGTTTATCGGTCAGTGTATCTTTTGGGTAATACGCTGGTGATTCAGGAAGAAGGGCAATAATTCTAGCGAAAACTTCGGGTACATTGAAATTCTTTAGCGCTGAAATCGGAAAAATCTCAGCATTCGGAACTTTGGCGGCCCAAAAGGCTACTTGCTCTTCTAATTGCTCTTGATTGGAGTTGTCGATTTTGTTCAACAACAGCAATACCGGAATTTTAGCATGAATTATTTTATTGAAAAACGCTTCGTCTTTGAGTTCTTGCTCGCCTATTTCGACCATATAAATCAAAATATCGGCATCTTCAAAGGCTGATTTTACGAAATTCATCATGGATTCTTGCATTTCATACGCTGGTTTGATGATACCAGGCGTGTCGGAAAGAATGACTTGAAAGTCTTCGCCATTGACAATCCCTAGAATACGGTGACGTGTCGTTTGCGCTTTGGAAGTGATGATAGACAATCGTTCTCCCACGAACGCATTCATCAAGGTAGACTTACCTACGTTAGGATTTCCGATAATGTTGACGAAGCCAGCTTTGTGTGTCATAATTAAGTACTGAAACAGTTTTTAAATAAAAAAAGCTCCTCTTTTCAGAGAAGCTCGTCTTAAACTTAGTAGCGGGAACAGGACTCGAACCTGTGACCTTCGGGTTATGAGCCCGACGAGCTGCCTACTGCTCTATCCCGCGCTGTTTCGAGTGCAAATATACAACGAATATCGATACTCGCAAGTTAAATTTACAAAAAGTTTCTTTAGTGTATGGAGTTGACTTCGAATTCATTAGGAAAATTATGAGGTCGCTTGGCCAGAAATGTGATTGGTAAAGTAGTTGAAGTAGGCCATAATTGTCTAAAAACAGTTTAGATATTTACACGAAATGAGGAAACAAAGGCCTTAAATAAAAAAAGCAGCTTTAGAAACTAAAACTGCTTTTCAAAACACTAAAACTAAACTTATTACTTTGTAGAAACCGTTTCTACATAGCTTTTGTTACTGTAGTTTACTTCAAAAGTGTACTTCCCTTTTGCAATTTTGCTAACATCAAACCTTTTAAAGAAATCTTGCTTTCCTGTGAAAGTATCGTTGAATACTTCACTATTGTATTCATCATAAATGATCACATCAACAGGAGTTTCTTTAAAATTCAAGATACTCAGAGTGACAATTCCGTCTTTGTATACCAATATAGGTTTGTGGTATTCCGAAGTAGCGCCTACCTCTTCACCATTTTTAGAATCTACAAGCCCGGAAAAATCAACCCCACTTGCATACGTTCCAACTGTCGACAATACTACTGCCAATACTAAACTGAATTTCATAAGATTTTTCATAATTGTAATTTTTAAATTAATACTAATTTGATACCGCAAAACTAAAGCAGGACTAGGTCCCAAAACACAACAGTTTTTTCAAATATGTGTGCTATTTTACCATCTACGAAATCGATTAAGGTTAAAATTGGTAATTCTGTGTAGCAATTGAGGTAATTTTGTACAGATTTTAAACAAGCCCTCAACATTTATGAAAACCATTGCTCCTTCTTTTGAAGTTATCGAACCTTCTTTTGGAAGTTCGTTTTCGTTTTCAACATTCGATGAAAATGCGAATAGCAAAGCGCATCTTTGGCATTACCATCCGGAGATTGAATTGGTTTACGTGAATGGCGGTTCTGGCAAGCGGCAAATCGGAAGTCACATTTCATACTATACTGACGGCGATTTGATTCTGATTGGAAGTTATTTGCCCCACTGTGGGTTTACTAATGAACAAACCGGGAACAAGCAGGAAACGGTAATTCATTTGAAATCGGATTTTCTGGGGAGCTCATTTTTTGAAACCCCCGAGATGAAAAACATTGCCAACTTATTTATAAAAGCCAAAGGTGGCTTAGCCTTTAGTGGAGAAACCAAAAAACGGGTCGGGCAACAAATTGCCGAAATGGAATCGCTTTCTAATTTTGATCGATTGCTGGCTTTGATTCGGGTCTTGAACGAACTAGAACGCTCTGGAGATTTTAAAATTCTGAATGCTGAAGGTTTTTCTTTGGAAACCCAAGTACAGGATAACGGTAGGATTAATAGTGTTTTCAATTATGTTAAGGACCATTTTCAAGAAACGATTCCCTTGGAAGAAGTAGCCAATTTGGTTAGTATGACTGTTCCTTCTTTTTGTCGGTATTTCAAAAAAATTACGAATAAAACCTTTACGAAGTTTGTCAATGAATATCGATTGGTGCATGCTTCGAAATTATTGGCCGAGAAACCGATGAGCATTTCTGAAATTTCTTTTGACAGTGGTTTTAATAATTTCAGTTATTTCAACAAATCATTTAAAGAGTTTACGGGTAAAAATGCTTCACAATACCGTCAAGAATTGAAGAGTGTTTTTAAATAGGTTTCTTTCATTTTGAATGAGACTAACAAAAAAAGCACCCCAAATAGTGGAGTGCTTTCTTTCTAAATGTAGTAAAAACAATTTTACAATGTTGCCATATCAATGACAAACCGATACCTTACATCGCCTTTAATCATCCTGTCGTAGGCTTGATGAATGTCTTTCATAGCTATCATTTCAATATCGGAAACGATTCCGTTTTCGGCACAATAATCAAGCATTTCCTGAGTCTCTGGCAAACCACCAATTAGCGAGCCAGCCAAGCTTCTTCTGCCGCCAATAAGGCTAAAAATATGGAGTTGATAGGGTGTTGGAGGAACACCAACACAAATGTGAGTTCCGTTTACTTTTAGTAGCGACAAGTATAAATTCAAATCGTGTGGTGCTGAAACGGTATCTAAGATAAAATCAAAATAACCAGCCACACTTTTTAATTGTTCTTCATTGGAAGTAACCACAAATTTATGAGCTCCCAATTTTATTGCATCTTGTTCTTTTGAGGGTGAAGTACTTAAAACGGTCACTTCCGCTCCGAAAGCAACCCCAAATTTCACGGCCATGTGCCCTAATCCACCTAATCCTAAAACGGCGAGTTTATGTCCTTTACCCACTTTCCAGTGGCGTAATGGCGAATAAGTTGTAATTCCGGCACAAAGCAATGGAGCAACTGCGGCCAAGGGAAGTTTGTCAGACACATGCAAAACAAAATCCTCATGCACGACAATCGTATTTGAATAACCACCGTACGTTGGCGTTTTTCCATCTCTCTCATAACTATTGTAGGTGCCCACCATCCCATTCTGACAAAATTGTTCTAAGCCTTCCTGACAGTTTGCACAGGTTCTACACGAATCTACTAAACAACCTGTTCCGGCTAAATCGCCTACTTTAAATTTTTTGACGTGGCTTCCCACTTTGATTACTTTCCCAACAATCTCATGTCCAGGAACCATAGGAAAAATTCCTTCGCCCCAATCATTTTTGATTTGGTGTAAATCACTGTGGCAAACACCACAAAACTGAATGTCGAATTGCACATCGTGTGGACCGACTTCTCGGCGTTCAAAATTCCAGGGAGCCAAATCACTTTTGTCATCTTGTGCTGCGTAACTTCTTGTTGGTATCATCTCTATTTTTTTCTTAAAGTTATAATTTTCTTTTGGTTGATAAAACAGTTCCCGAAAATTTAACTTTAAGATATTTTCAACCCACTTCTTAAGAACAAAAAAACCTTACGCATCAACGTAAGGCTTTCTTAAATATTAATTTAAAACAAAACTCTCTTTATTCCCCTTCTGCCAGCGCTGAATTCTTATCCGCTTTTACTGGTAGTGCAATTGCTAATCCTTCATCATTAATCATGGTCATGTTCAAAGTATCTAACTTGGATAGGTTTTTAGAAACCGGTCCGCTAAATAAATTGTAGGATATATTCATCTCTTTTAATTTACTCAACTTTTCCAAATCGAAAGGAATTTGACCTTGCATGTTATTGTCAAACAAACTAAACACCTCTAATTGCGATAAATTGGCAATCTCTTTTTCTAATTTACCTGTAAACTTATTGCTATTCAAAAGCAATACCTTCAAGGATTTCATTTGGTATAACGAAGCTGGAATGGTTCCTTCTAACTCGTTATTGTATAATGATAATTTTTTTAATGCCTTTAAGTTTCCTATCTCAGCAGGCAATTGTCCTGAAAGTTGGTTCATAAACAATTCTAAACTTTGTAATGACGCAACTTCTCCAATCGAACTTGGTATTTTGCCTGATAATTTATTGAACGAAATGTTCATTATTTTCAATTCCTTCAAATTCCCAACCGTTGTAGGAATCGTTCCTGAAATGGCGTTTCTGGTTAATTTTAGTTTTTGTAAGTAAACTAGATTTCCTATTTCGTTCGGTAATTCTCCGATTAAATTGTTGTTGGTTAAGTCGATTGAAACCACTTTGTCTCCGCTAACTTTCACACCGTACCATTTGGACACGGGGGTATTCAAATCCCATTTGTTTTTCCATTGACCACCATTTGTTGCGATGTACAATTTTACTAAAGCATCTTTCTCTGAAAGTGAAACGCCAGCAAACATTGATGTTGAAGCAATAAAGAGTAGTAATAGTAGTAAAGTACTTTTTCTCATGATTTAGGGATTTTTGAGAAGTTGAAAACTTATTAAAAATGGTATTACGAAAATTTAATCTTCGTTAGCCAATGCTGAACTTTTATCTTGAACTGGTAAGTTTACGGCTAGTCCTTTATCATTAATCATAGTCATGTTTAAAGTATCTAATTGCGCTAGATTTCTTGAAACCAATCCGCTAAACATATTGTAGGATATATTCATTTCTTTCAAATGATTTAATTTTTCTAAATCAAAGGGAACTTGACCATCCATATTATTTTCAAATAGGCTTAGATTTTCTAGAGAAGATAAATTAGCCACTTCTTTTTCTAATTTTCCAGTTAGTTTGTTACTGTTTAGTAATAATACTTTCAACGATTTCAATCCGTAAATGGTACTTGGAATATTCCCTGTCAATTCATTATTGAATAAAGAAAGTGTATTTAATAATTTTAAGTTTCCAATCTCTGCAGGCAATTCACCATTCAAACGATTCATAAACATTTCCACAGAAACAAGCGCTGTAGCGTTACCAATTGTAGCTGGAATTTTTCCTGAGAATTTATTAAACGCTAAATTCAAAGTTCGTAATTGCTTTAGGTTTCCAATATTGGACGGAATCAACCCCGAAATGTCGTTTTTGAATAAATTTAAACTTTGTAAGTAAACTAAGTTCCCAATTTCATTTGGCAAAGAACCTACTAAATGATTGTTGGATAGATTTAATCCAATTACTTTGTCAGCAATAATTTTCACACCGTACCATGAAGTTACTGGCGCATTTAAATCCCATTTATTTGTCCATTGATTTCCGTTGGTTTCTTTGTATAATTTTACCAAGGCTTCTTTTTCAGAAGAAGAGATGTTCGCCATCATGGATATTGAGGCAACAAAAGACAAGAATAAGGTAGCTATCGTTTTCATAATAAATGTGTTTATGTATTAATGATGGTGTAAATGTAGAGTTGATATCGATAATGAGCAAATAAAATCGATGAAATACACTATTTGAAACTTTTTAAATATAATTTTCTTACATTTAATAAAAATACAACTTATCAGATTAACTATATTGTAAACCAAAAACAAGTCCTATTAAGGCTATTCATATAAAAAAATAAGTACATTTGGGTACCTAACCAATTAAAACAATTAAACATGGACATTAATTTTTTAGCGCTTTTAGTGGCGGCATTATCAACACTTGTAGTAGGGTTTATATGGTATAACCCTAAAGTATTTGGTACGATTTGGATGAAAGAATCAGGAGTTACCGAAGAAAAAATGAAAGGCTCCAATATGGCCTTAACTTTTGTAGTTTCCTTTGTTTACGCCTTCTTAATTGCGGTTATATTGCGTTTCTTAACGGTGCATCAAACGGGGGCCTTAGGAATGGTTGGCGGCGATGCAAGCATTGCAAAACCATCCTATGATGCTTTTATGGCAGACTATGGCATGGCATTTAGAACATTCAAACACGGCGCATTACATGGATTTATGACTGGTTTGTTTTTAGCTTTACCAGTGATTGGCACAAATGCTTTATATGAACGAAGAAGTTTCAAGTATACCTTAATTACCGGTGGATTTTGGGCCGTATGTTTTATGATAATGGGTGGAATTATCTGCGCTTGGAAATAAAAAGTATTTCTAGATTCAAAAAATCCCGATTCCGTTGAATCGGGATTTTTTATTTAATTTGATCAATCGCAAAGGCTAAGTCAAAATCTTTTTTTGTCACACCCTTTGCCTCGTGCGTTGATAAACAAATCGTAAGCTTATTATAAACATTGAGAAGCTCGGGGTGGTGGTTTTGTTTTTCGGCGGCAAGCCCGATTTGAACTATAAATCCCATCGCCTGTGAAAACGTTTCCAGCTGAAAATGCTTGACTAAACTATTATTTACAAAATCCCAATTCTTCAATGCCTTCAATTCGGATGCAATCTTTTCGTCGGAATATAATGTCATGGTGTTGTTTTTTTATAAAATTAGTTAAATTAAAACTAAGAACTACCCCTTTGAAACGGAAATAGTTAAATTTGAACCTTTATCTCAAGCAATTTGAATCCTTATACTTTTAGAGTTTATACTTCAGTATCGCAACTTCCAAACGAATGGGACACTATTGCTGCAAACAATATCTTTTTATCCACTAATTATTTACAAGTTCTAGAAGCAGCGGCACCTACAAACATGGTCTGCCATTTCATTGGAATTTTCGACAACAAAACGCTACTAGGGATTTCGATTTCTCAATTCATTGATTTAAACGAATTAGAATCTTTCGGCGAACGCGATCAGTGTATTAAAACCACTATCCGAAACTTCCTATTTAAGCACTTTTCATCACACGTTTTATTTATTGGAAATAATATGTTGACTGGTCAAAACGCCTTTGCATTTTCTGAAAAAACAGATATGCAATTTGCTTTGAAAACGCTTTCTATCGCAACAAAAGAATTAAAAACCATTTTTAAGTCTAAAGGCAAGAAAATTCACATTACTACTTACAAAGATTTTTTTAAAGACGAATTATCTCCATTTTCAATTCCAGAATTTCAAAGGCACTATCGATTTACTATTCAGCCTAACATGGTATTCACCAACTCCGAGAATTGGCAGACAGAAAACGATTATGTTGCGGCCTTATCAAAAAAGTATCGAGACCAATTCAAACGAGCACGCAAAAAAGCTATTGGAATCGAAAAACGAAAAATGCATTTGGAAGATATTATTCAACATGAAGAAACCATCTACAAATTGTACCATCATGTAGCTAAAAATGCTCCATTCAACACCTTTTTTTTACCGAAGCATCATTTTAGAGTTTTTAAAGAATTCTTAAAAGATCAATTCCTCTTCTACGGTTATTTCTACAATAACAACTTGATTGGATTTAACACTTTAATTAAGAACGGAAATACTTTAGATACTTATTTTTTAGGATATGACGATAGTTTGCAACGAGAAAAAATGTTGTATTTAAATATGCTTTACGACATGATTGCTTACTCTATAAACAAAGGGTTTACGGAAATAGTATTTGCCCGTACAGCACTTGAGATTAAAAGTTCGGTAGGTGCCAAACCCATTTCTATGTATGGATTTATGGAACATTCCGTTTCGTTTTTAAATCAACATATGGATCGGGTTTTCAACTATCTTGAACCTAAGGTGGATTGGCAAGAACGCAATCCCTTTAAATAATTTAGATAGCCACTTTCATTGCCTTTTGTAAAATCGAAATAGAAAGACTTGTTATTTCGCCGCAATACTCTCCATCCATTTGAAAACTAACTGGGGCCTTTGTTGTAATTTTTGCTTTGTCAGTGGAGATAATCTCCACATCTTCAGGATCAATGGGCGTAATACCCATAAACATTTTCCCTAAAAGCATTAAATCAAGATTTTTCATCAGAATCAATTCAAACTTACCGTCATCCATAATACCGATGGGATTAATCTCAACACCAGAACCGTAACGTTTTGAATTGGCTATTCCAATCATGCTTGCGGTACAATCGAAAGTTTGATTATTAATTGCTATGGTACTTACAAAAGGCGTATCAAAATCAACCCAAGTAGTAATAGCGTGCAGTGCATAACCCCATTTTCCACGCAAGGATCCTTCTTCATAATTTTTGATAAGCGCCGCATTAATTCCGATATCACTTAAATGGATACTGATCTTATCATTAATGAGTATCAAATCAATTTCCTTGTAGGGATTGAAAAAAGCAATTTGCAGATTCTCTTCTTCGGATAAAATCAAATCTAAGTCCAAAGCAAGTCCATTTGCAGAACCTGCAGGAATAATTCCTAAAATCACATCTTCACTCTTCATAGCCTCTGCCACCATTTTTATGGTACCATCTCCACCGATTATGACAATTCTTTCAGGGCTGTGAGTTGCAAAAAGCGCTTTCAATTTGGATGCATCATCAATTCCAGTTGTGGTATAGATTACAATTTTGATATTCTTACGTTTTGAAAATTGAACTACCTTCTCTAGTGTAATGGTTTTATCTATGTCACCAGAAATAGGATTTACAACGACAATGACATTCTTTTTCAACATTTAAGCTCAGTAATTGATTTAAAATAATTAATTTACAGGTTCTATAAATGTACGAATAAAATGAAGCCGATTTTGAAATTATACCGTGGCTATGCCAATGAACAAGAATTAATTGTCATGGGTCACGTTTTGAAATCGGTGAAGAATTCTGATTATGATTTTCAGCACAAAAGCCTTAAAAATGCCGCCGCAATCATTAAAATGTATCGCAATAAAACGCTTGCAAACGCCGATGTTTATCTGGAACTCGGCTCGGTAAAGATTCACACCAAAACATTGAATGATGGCTATTTCAAGTTTTGCATTCCGTTAGACGAAAACAGTTCTTATGGCTGGGTTGATTATAAAGTAAGTTTGCTCTACCAGAACGAAGAAATCAGTACTGTCGGAAGTTATGTTCGTCCTCATAAGGGAAATTTAGGCGTTATTTCCGATATTGATGATACTTTTCTAATTTCACATACCCAGAACCCTTTAAGAAAACTTTTCGTCCTGTTGTTTCACAATCTGAATGACAGAAAAGTATTCAAGGACGTGGTGGCTCATTATCAAGCGTTGAGTATCGCAGGTCGAAATGAAAAATCAGAAAGCAATGCTTTTTTTTATGTCTCCAGTAGCGAATGGAATTTGTATCCTTTTATGATCAAATTCACAAAATTGCATGAATTCCCGAAAGCTGTTTTGTTGCTAAAAGACATTAAAACGAATTTACTGCAAGTCTTTTTGCCGGGAATAAGAAATCACAATCATAAATTTGACAAGATAAAACACATTCTTGAGTTTTATCCCAATTTGAAATATGTGCTTTTAGGAGATGATTCACAAAAAGACGCCTTTCTTTACGAAACGATTTGTAAAATCTTCCCACAGACGGTATTGGCGGTTTATATTCGTCAGACTGGAAATCAGCAGAAGGAAAAGATTGCAAAGGTTTTAAAAAATTTAGAAGATTTGAATGTTTCCATTTGTTATTTCAAACATAGTAGCGAAGCTATTGCTCATTCAAAATCCATTGGAATACTCTAATCTTTTTTAATGCCGATCACAATTTAAAACCTTACAAAATTTGTATTTTTAACAAAATTCTTCTTATGCACTTTGATTTTGGATTCTATAGTTCCTTACTCCTTATTACTTTTTCACAAGGCATACTCTATAGTTTCTTGTTATTGAAAAAAGCGATTCAACTTGAAATCAAATCCGATTATTGGTTGAGTTTGTTCATCTTCTTATGCAGTTTGTATGTGGCTCCGTGGATGTTAGGTTTTGCAGGTTGGTACGACACACAGCCCTACCGCGACTTTTTATTTTACATGCCCTTTCAGCATATTTTTTTTATTGGACCCGTGCTCTTCTTTTATACGCAAAGCCTACTCAACCCATCATTCCGGTTCGGTAAAAAAGAATTCCTTCATTTAATTCCTGGTATTTTATATGTTTTATACATCGCTAGCATCTGGGTGTACGATAAACTAATTCTACACGAATACTATTTCTACAAAAATGGGATGGACAAAGATTTTGATTATTGGTATCAAAAAACAGGGTTGCTGTCAATGTTGTTTTATTTTATTATTACGATAAGATACTACAATCGGTATCGCAAGTTCATTTTTGAAGTAACTAGCAACGCGGAAAGCGTACTTTTTAATTGGATAAAAACGTACTTATACGCCTTTTTACTGATGCTCGCATTGCCGTTTGTTTTCGACATCGTTACCTATTTTTTTCCAGAGATGTCTAGTTATACCGGAAGTTGGTGGTTTTTTCTTTTCTTCTCCATGATCATGTATTACATTGCCATTACGGGCTATAGTAATGCTGTGAATACAAAAGTTGCTTTTCAAATGTCGGTTTTTAATTCCAGCCCAATACTTTTACTAAATGAAAGCCAAACCGATTTTGAAGAGCCTGTCATCATTGATATAGATCACGAAATTTTTGAAGTCACTACTGATCCTGAAATTGAAATATGGAAGACGAAAATTAATCATTTAATCGAAAGCGAAAAGCTTTATCAAAACCCCGAATTAACGTTAGCGGAAGTCTCCCGAAAACTACAAACCAATGCCGCTATTATTTCAAGAACCATTAATCAAGGCTTTCAAATGAACTTCAATGATTTTATCAACAAGTATCGCATTGAAGCTGTAAAGACTAAATTTGAATTGGGCGAACACAAAAAATCTACTTTGCTTGGGCTTGCTTTTGATAGTGGTTTCAACTCGAAAGCAACTTTTAATCGAGCTTTCAAAAAAAACACGGGTTGTTCTCCTAAAGAATTCATAGAAAAACTATAACCCTTTATTTACAAGACTTATCATTTGATACTAAATAGGTCTCAAATCATAATTTGAAGCGATTGATGGCGCTATACATTGCAATTTTGCCTTGTTATTAATCCTTAAAGCTTCTACTTATGACTAAACTTATTCTAGCAATAACGTTTGCCTTACTGACAACATTTGCTACTGCGCAACTTAAAGGTTCGGGAAGAACCATGATCAAATCGTACGATTACACCAATTTTGACAAAGTGTATTTTGACGACTTGGATGGAAAATTGGAAATCGAAATAGGAAAACCCTACTCTATTTCGGTCACTATTGATGACAATTTACTACCCCTTTTGGCTTTCGAAAAAAATGAAAAAGCAAACGAATTAAAAGTGTATTTCAAGGGAAACACTAACAATAATTTGTATATCGAAGATACCCATCTGAAAATTAAAATTACAACGCCTACAGCCCTAGCCGTTCGTCATAACGGGAATAGTGGTTTGATTGTTAAAGGCATTACTGGAAGTGCGTTTGAATTTGAAAATAAAGGAAATGCATCCACAAATCTCATCGGTACAGTAACGAACTTACAAATCAAAAATTCTGGAAATGGGAATGTATATGCCGATACTTTGACAGCTAGCAATGCCACTATAAAATGCACCGGAAACGGAAATGTTGATGCCAATGTTTCCGAGCAAATTTCAGCGAGAGCATCCGGAAACTGTAGCATTCGGAATAAAGGAAAAGCCCTCTTTGATTCCAATTCATCGAAAAATGGCAATGCCAGATTAATTTCACAGAAGTAGTTTCAATCATCAAGTTCAATCAAAAAAACAATCCTTTAAAAATCCATTCCAATGAAAAAAGCAGCAAAAATTACATTGATATTTACACTTCTAATTTTTCAATTTTCTTGTAAGTCACAAATCGACATTTCTCCTAAAACCGATACGGTAATGGTTCCCGCCAAAGGCGAACTAAAATTATTTGAAAACAAAGAGCATTCCTCATTTTCTCTGAACTTAATCAATAAGAGCACTATAAATTCTTGCGAAGTCTATACGCTTAAAAATGGAAACCGAAAATGGATTTCCCCATCATTATTAGCCAATGGCTCTTTAGATTTTAATGTTCCTAAAGACGGCTTCGTACTCTTACAGAATTACAGTAATGAAAACATTACCATAACCTACAAAATCAACTAATCATGAAACTATTTAATAAAATTACGAAACCAATGACGTTGCCTTTTTGGTGGCAAGATCTCTTACTCGCACTACCCAGAATTGTTTGCGGGTATTTATTAACTTCAGATTTTGGTGCTGCCAAATTCGGATTGCCGTGGTCGCCGGTTGACAACAATCTAGGACTATTTGAAGTAGCCTTTTGGTTTCCGAAAGATGTAGCGGCGTATGGTGGTATTTTTGCCATAGCACCCGCTTTCTTTGCTTGGATGGGCGCTTTTAGCGAAGCCGTTGGCGGCCTCTTTTTACTGTTTGGACTGCAAACTAGAATTGCTTCGTTCCTGATTTTGTGCACGATGTTGGTCGCTATTTTTATGCAACAAATTCAAAATGGCTTGTGGAATTGTTTACCCGCAATGGGATTTCTTTGGGTTACACTCTTTATCCTGATTTTGGGCTCAGGCCGATTTGGACTAGATTATCTCTTCACTAAAAAAAATAAAAACTAATGAAAACCTATAAATTATGCCTTGTACTAGTGGTACTAGAACTTTTAACGAGTTGTGTGCAAAAATCCTACAAGCGAACCGTAGTTTTTACTGTAGCTGTTAGCGGAATGAAAGACATTAAGACCGTTGGCATTCGCGGCAACGACAAACCTTTGAATTGGGATTCTGATTTTGAAATGACTCCAATAAAAAAAGACAGTTTGTATCGAGCGGTGATTACTGGCGAGACAGGCTATTTGTTCACTGAAGTAAAATTTACCGTAAACGGAGATTTTGAATTAAAAAACAAAGACAACCGAAAAGTAGTATTTCAATCGAAAGACACTACTTACTACAATGGTACATTTAATCGATTGCCTTAGTAGAATTCAAAATTGAACTTTGGATTGTGGTACTGAAAACCAATTCCCTAGCCCAGATAGTAGTGGAAATCTCCCGGTTTTAGAAAATAGATTGCAAATCTAATTTTTCTAAAACCGGGAATTGCAACGGATAGCTGGAAAAAGCTCCTTAAAAAATTTAAGCGTTTTCGATTTCAAGTTGCACTTGCTCCCATTCTTCGATGAGACGGTCGAGTTCTTTCTTTTTCTTATTGTAGGCCATGAAAAACGCGGCGTCTTCGATGTGTTTGTCGTAATTGGAAGCCAAAGCTTTGTCGTCGTTTTGAATATCAATTTCTAGCTGTTTGATTTGGCTTTCCACCTTACTCAAGCGGTTTTGAAGTGCTTTGCCTTTCTTTTGGTCCTCGTACGAAACCTTCGAATTCGTTACAGGCGCTTCTTTTTTGGCACTGTCTTTCTTCTCCACTTCACGCATGTTTTCGAGATTGCGCTGTTCTAAGAAATAGTTGATATCGCCTAAATATTCCTTGATTTTTTGATCTTTGAATTCGTAAACGATATTCGACATGCCTTGCAAGAAATCACGGTCGTGCGATACTAACAGTAGGGTACCTTCAAATTTTTGAAGCGCTGCTTTTAGAACATTTTTGGACTTGATGTCGAGGTGATTCGTGGGCTCATCCATTAACAACACGTTGATGGGTTGCAATAAAAGTTTGCACAAGGCCAAACGGTTGCGTTCGCCTCCGGAAAGCACTTTGACTTTTTTCTCGACATCGTCGCCTCGGAACAAAAACGATCCGAGCATGTCGCGCACTTTGGAGCGATTGGTATCCGTGGCAGCATCTTCCATGGTGCGCAACAGTGTGATTTCCCCGTCGAGGTATTCAGCTTGGTTTTGAGCGAAATAACCCACTTGAACGTTATGTCCGAGTTTGATATTTCCTTGAAATTCGAATTCTTTTACTATCGCTTTAATGAAGGTTGATTTTCCTTGACCATTTTGACCTACGAATGCGATTTTGCTTCCCCGTTCTACTAATAAATCGATGTCTTTAAGAATGGTTTTATCGCCGTACTTTTTGGTTACATGTTCTGCTTCGATGACTACTTTTCCGGGTACCTTCGATACTGGAAATGAAATATTCATCACGGAATTATCGTCTTCATCAACTTCAATTCGTTCGACCTTATCTAATTTCTTGATAAGCGATTGCGCCATAGACGCTTTGGATGCTTTAGCTCGGAATTTCTCGATTAGCTTTTCGGTTTCTTCAATCTTTTTGGCCTGATTTTTTTGAGTGGCTAATTGCTTCTCACGGATTTCATGACGCAATTCTAAGTATTGAGAATATGGTTTGTTGAAATCGTAAGCTTTTCCTAATGAAATTTCAATGGTTCTATTGGTTACATTATCCAAGAACATTTTATCATGCGATACTATAACCACAACACCAGGGTAATTTCGAAGGAAATTTTCTAACCAGATAATACTTTCGATATCGAGGTGATTCGTTGGCTCATCTAATAAAAGTATGTCGTTGGCTTGTAAAAGCAGTTTGGCTAATTCGATACGCATTCTCCAACCGCCTGAAAAGGTTTCGGTCAGGTTGTTGAATACTTCTCTTTTGAAACCTAAACCAAGTAAGATTTTTTCGGTATCTCCCACATAATTGTATCCGCCAAGCAATTCGAAACGATGAGTATATTCGGATAAATCTTCAATAATTTGCGAATACTCTTCACTTTCATAGTCGGTTCGGGTTACCAATTGACGGTTAATTTCCTCTAGTTTACGTTCTACTTCTTGAATTTCTGTGAATGCTTGGTAAGCTTCTTCTAATACCGTTCGGCCTTGTTCAAAATCGATGTCTTGACGAAGAAAACCGATGCGTACTTCTTTTTCAGTGGCAATGCTTCCGGAATCCGGAGCAATATCTTTGGCTAAGATTTTAAGCATGGTTGATTTTCCAGCTCCATTTTTGCCTACTAGACCTACTCGATCACCGGCGCCCATTCTGAAAGTTACTTCTTCGAATAAATAGGTTCCTCCAAAGGAAACGGAGAGATTGTGTATGTTTAGCATATTTTTGTGACTATTGTTACTTAAGAAACCTTTGCAAAAGAATACCTTTGTCAAAAATTTTTGCAAATGTTAAAAAAAGGATCCAAATTAAATAGCATTTTAACAGGAACTTGTCCGAGATGCCAGAATGAAAGCATGTATGTAGATCAAAACCCATACAATTTAAAGAATGTATTAAAAATGCACGAACATTGCAGGCATTGTGACTTAAAATACCAATTAGAGCCTTCGTTTTTTTATGGCGCCATGTATGTCAGTTATGGTGTAAATGTGGCATTGGGAATTGCCGCTTTTATCATCTCTTTTGTACTTTTGAAATTGAGCTTAAAAGTCTCCTTTATTTCTATAATTAGTACCATCATAGTTTTGTATCCACTCGTCTTGCGGTGGTCTAGAAATATTTACATTAATATGTTTGTTTCCTACGATTCTAGTGCGAGAAAGTAATTATTTTTTGAAGAATCTATTGATATTAACTTCAGGGCTTAAGGGCATTCCGAACTCAATGTGATCAAATAGTTCTTTGGCCATTGCTGGTCCGAGCATTACTCCTCTAGTTCCTAATCCATTTAATACATGAATTCTTTTGTGAACTGAATGTGTACCAACGAGAGGTTTCCTGTCTTTTACTGTTGGACGTACGCCAGCGTAATGGGAAATTACTTCGAAATCACAAGAAAGTATTTCTTGAAGTTTATAAAGTAATTCTTGTTTTCCTTCAGGAGTTGGAGTGTTCGATTTATCCGTCCAATTGTAGGTGGATCCAACTTTAAATATATCGTTTCCAAGCGGTAGAATAAAAATACTAGTATTTACAATTACATCTAATTTCAAATAAGGCGCTTTAATCAACAATAATTCTCCTTTCGCTCCATCGAGTGGCAATTCTGAAAAAAAAGGATTTGATGACATGCTAAAGCCTTCAGCGAAGATGATGTGTTTTGCTTTTACGTCATTATATTCTATGAAATCAAGATGCACGTTTAGAGCTCTATGACAAAAAATTTCGCTGCGCAATCGATGACTTTCTTGCAAGTATATTTTGTACTTCTCTAATAATTTGGCGACATCGATAAATCCCGTCGCTAAAACTTCGCCATAATCGAAAGGCGAATCAATTCCCTTAAATTTTTTAGTTAACAGTTTTGTCGAAAGAAAAGAAGACAATCCAATCTTATCGGATGCAATGAACCAATTGTTCTGCTCTTCAATAGAAAAAAATTTCCTTAGAATTGGAGTTTTAAAATCAAATTGTTCCTTAAGTTTTACCTCGATTGAGGCGTAAAAACTTTCCAAAAGCTGCAATTGCTCCCCTGCTTTCCAAACCGGTGTAAATCGTTTTAGAATAACTGGATTGTATAAACCAGCCGCAACCTTTGATGCGTTCTGAACCTCTGCATCAATTACTAGAACTTGCTTACCATTTTGAATAGCCGTTTCTGCAAATCCGATTCCCGCTAAACCGGCACCAACAATTAAATAATCTATCATAGCGCTAAAATAAAAAAACTCTTACTGTTGGTAAGAGTTTTTTTGGTATTTAAATCACGTTAGTAATTCCACATGTCTTGCTCGAAATCTCGAATCTTGTCTTTGACGCGTTCCGATTCGAGTAATTGCATTTGTGAATTTTCTTTCATGTATTCTGCAATTTCACGATCACCATAAACATTTTCCTCTTTATAAATGACGCCATTAAAACGTCTTGAATTTAATAAGTGGTCAAAAGAAATGGGTTGTGCAGAATTTCTATCATTAAACGCTTTAGCGTCATGAAGTATATCTCTTGCTGCCGGGAAATAAACCCAAAACAACTCAATATAATCTTGTTCTTCTTTACCTACCGTATATACGTCAGGGGTTACAGGACACAATCCTAGCAAACGATATTTCAATTCACTTTGTCGTTTGTCAAAATACCAATAGCCCTTAATCTTATAATCAGAAACATCAATAGCCCCTAAATCCGTCTTTACAATATACTGCGGATCAATCGGAATACCAGCATTGAATTGCTCTCTTCCTGGGTCCGTGGTATCAATCCGAGATAAAGAAGCTTGGATATCTTTCATCGTTTTTTTGGTGTTAAAATAACTATCCGTATAAACTTCAGTTAATTTACCATCCTTCATCGCTTTGGTTAGAACATCATACAATGACCTTCTATCTTTACCAATGTTTGCTGTATCAATTGGGTAATACAAAGGGAAGTTTATACGTTCATCTAAATCGATGATTTCCCATGTTGATTTGCCCATCAATACATCTCTGTCATGAACATAACCATAAGCTAATGGTTTATCATTATCAGAGATTAACTGAGCTGCAGTCTTCTTTCCAATTTCAGAAGGAACTTTAGCATTTAGCAAGTTCGACTGAGCAAAAGAAGTAAGACTTCCTATAGCAAAGGTTGCAACGATTAAAAAATTTCTATACTTCATCTTTATATAATTATAAGTTGTTTAAGTAGGTAACGTTCTAACTTAAATTATTATTGTACTTCAAAAATAACTGGTGCAGTTCTAGGCAACATATAGCTACCAGCGCCAGACAATTTAGTTTTGATTTCAGAAATAGTAACCTGATCTCCTCTTCCTGCTTTTGAAAGAACCGCGATACACTGAGGGGTCATTTTATTTCCTTGAACCACCACTGTAGGTTGCCCAGCTACTTTTAAATTAAAACCGACAACATCTAAACCAACTTCAAAATCAAAATCAACCAATTTCGCTCCCACTGTAGAAACTTGCAAACTTGATTTAGGACCTTTTACGACTCCCATTTCTCCTCTAATCGTTCCAGTTGGACCAGGAATCCCTTTAATTCTAAAAGTCTTTTTATCTGATACTGGTTTGCCATCAGGCAACTTAGCTGTTACATTGATTGTCAATTCTGTTCCTTGACCTGGTCTAATTTCATATTTACCTGGTTTGCTTCCTTTAGTCATTCCTGGAGCACTAGCAGTAACATTATTATCAGAAACACCAGCGAAAGATATAGTCATTGGATTAACAACTCCTCTGTAAACTACATTCATCTTATCAGCAGAAATTGTAGCTGAATTAGGTCTTGGAACTACAACATAATTTCCTTTGATTGGCAAACTAATAACTTTTCCATTCTCATCAAAATTAAATGAACCTGTAATGTCATGCTCTCCTACAGCTCCTGCACCAAAAGAAAACTCAGCTTGACCAGCAGTAGCTTTTACAGATGAACCATTTACAATAACCGACTTAGCCACTAAATTAGGATCAAATTTTCCTAAAATAATTTTTCCTTTTACGGCTTCACCTTGAAAGAAAGCTGTTTTTTCGGGAACAACTATTGGTTGGTATGCAGTAAGCGACGCCGCTGCAACTAAATCCGATTGAAACATTCCCGTCATTACATCGCTTTCAGTAGTTTTAATATCTGCTTGCAATTGTGTTAATTTAGTAACCGACGCAATTAATGGGAAGTGATGGTAGTTATAATCTAACCATGGAATTTTTTTTCCAATTTTTTCTGAATACACTGGATCAGTTGCAAATCTTTTTTCAATTTTTTTCATTTCAGATTCAGCAATAGAACTACCACCAATAGCTTTTATTTTTCCAGCATATCCTTGAATGTAGGCTAGAAATTCTTTAGCTTTTGGAGATTCTCTATCCCCAATGTAAAACATATTGTCGATATCATCACTTTTGTCCATTTGTTCACATGGATAATTACCCTCTTTATCTCTTGGGAATTTTTTTGTGATTGTTGTTTTAATATTTTCAATATAGTCGCTGAATTCTTTAGATATTGCTCTAATTTTTTCAACTTTAACTTTCTTATCACCATATTGACCTGGTTGGTCTGATGCCTTTTGTGCTAACTGTTGAAATGAACTTTCGTTTCTCGTATCAGTTAAAGCATTGGATTCTACAATTTTTTTATCCAAAATTCCAAATGCAGACAATACTTCTTTGGACATATTTAAAGCTAACATCGCGATGAAAACCAAATACATCAGGTTAATCATCTTCTGTCTAGGGGTTAATTTTCCTCCTGCCATTTTTTTCTAATTAAGTTTGTTTTGTGTGTATTAAAAATGTAGTGAGATACTAATTCCCTTTGTTACTCATAGCAGACAACATTCCTCCATAAACATTGTTCAAAGAAGACAAGTTTGAAGTTAACGACTGCATTTGATCTTTTAATTTTAAGTTATTTTCAGCAACTTCATTATTGATTTGAGCATTTCTTGAAGCACTGTCTAATTGGATTTTATACAAGCTATTCAAAGATTCCATTTGAGCAGCAGCCAATGTCAATTCTTCACTATATTTCTTTGTAGATGCAATAGAATCTACCGTAGGAGCAATTCCCTTTGCTGCAGACTCGAAATTTTTAATACTATTTCCTAAGCTTGCCATTAATTCACCATCAATTTTAGCTTCTTTCAACATGTTATCTAATTTTTGAGAAAGTAAACCTTGAGCTTCTTTAGGGTCTTCTTTTTTTGGTTCTTTTTTTCTAGCTTCGCCATTGGCAAGTTCTGGATACACTAAAGACCAGTCCAATTCATCATCAACCGGTTCAAAAGCAGACAAGCCAAAAATAAGAGCTTCGGTTACAAGACCAATTGTCAACATTAAGTTACCAGTAATAAAGCCAAACTCGATGTGAGTAATTTTGAATAATGCTCCGATGATTACAACTGCCGCTCCCATACCGTAAGCGAAATTCATTGCTTTTTTGCTTAATAATGCCATAATAATAATTTTAGTTAGTTAAGTTAATTAATAATAGTTGGTTAATTTTTATCTTTTAGGTGCTTTACCTGTTGTTATTGTTCCCATGTAATCTTGAACGGTTCTAAACCCGATATAACTTCTGGCAGTGTCAGCGTATTCGAAGTCACGAGTACTCACCTGCAAGAAATAGGCGACGTCTTTCCATGAACCGCCTCTAACAACTTTACGCATGTTTTTCGAATCTGGAACATTTGGATTCATTGAAGATACATATTCATAAGCGCTGGCGTCATATGATGAGTCTGTCCACTCTGCCACGTTACCAGCCATGTTGTACAAATTATATCCGTTCGGCTCATACGATTTTGCTTCGACAGTGTACAACGCCTGATCTGCAGCATAATCACCTCTATTAGGTTTGAAGTTTGCTAAGAAACAACCTCTATCATTTTTGGTGTAAGGACCACCCCAAGGGTATGCTCCAGATTGCAAACCACCTCTTGCAGAATACTCCCATTCAGCCTCCGTTGGCAAACGAAATGAATTAGTCAAGTCTCTGCCTTTTTTCTTTGATTTTATGTAAGTATTTTTCTTCAGAGTTCTCCAAGCACAAAATGCTTTAGCTTGTTTCCAATTCACTCCAACAACGGGATATTCCGAATAAGCTTGATGCCATAGATAGTCGTTGTGCATTGGCTCATTATATGAATATGCAAAATCTTTTATCCAAACAGTGGTATCTGGATAAACCTTAGTTTGTTCCGTTTTAATAAAGTCTTTTCTTTTGCCAGTTTTTGCCTTAGCCGCTGCCTGAATATCCATCCACGAATAACGGAATTTCAATTTATTAACATCTATGGTACGCAAACCATTAAATGATTCTGCTACTGGCAAATACATAGTATCCATTACTTCAGTATAATATTCATCTGGATATTTAGCAGTATCTTTTATCAATTTAACTTTTCTATTTAGTTTGCGTCCAGCGTAAGGATCGTCATCCGTTCCAACACTGTAGTAGTTCTCGTACATGTACTTATCGTAAGCGGTCATTTTCGCTGGATCGGCATCATTAAAAGCAAAATCAGCAATGCTTCCTGAATTTTTTCCTGACTTACCTTTTCCCGCTGCCGCACCCGCAGTTCCACCCCCACCAACTTCATCAGCCAAAATAGCCAGACGAACTCTAATTGTTGAATCCTTTACCCATTCCACAAACTCACGGTACTCGCTGTTTGTAATTTCAGTTTCGTCCATGTAAAAAGATCTAACCGTCACAGTTTTTGTTGGCGCATCCTGAACATTTGCTAAATCATCATCTGATTTACCCATTATAAAGGAACCACCAGGAACTAAAGTCATTCCAAACGGCTTTTCCGGGTGCCATTTCTTTCCTTTAACTCCTACTAATTCGCCTTTGTCACTCGAACCTCCGCAGCTCACTAGTAAAGCTAAAATCGCTGAAAACGAAATGAATTTCTTCATATAAATTGGGGTTATGTATGTATTCATAATTTAAGGGCGTAAACCTATTTATTATTTTTTAAAAAAGCAATTAATTGTTATTAAAATTTACTCCTGATCGAATCAATAATAACTATTGCGATTCAAAATTAAAATTAATAATGTTATTAAAAAAATATTATATCGATAAAATGCCAAAAACATCGATAAAATGCAGTTAATTTATTTTTTTGTAAGATTAATTTTTCAAAATTAATCTTTTTTTTCAATTTTAAATTATTTTAAGCCTCATTCTACCAAAGTACCATAGTACAACTATTACACTAAGTTTTTCCTTTGAGCCTTCCACCATCTCTCAGGTATTTCTTGATTACAAGCCGCTAAATATTCTTCAAATGAACAAGGTAACAACGTGTTTTTTTTCAACTTATTGTTATTTGAAGAAATAAAAGGAATTTCAATCCACCAACGCTCGGTTTTATTGCTTTTATAAAAAACTAATTCATCCTCCTCAAGCGGAACAATGTATTTTAGATAATTTTCTTTACTACCAAATGGGTATTCCTGTGATCTGTAATGAAACCCTTCAATAAAATACCATAAAATCTGCGAAATCAGAGCCGCTTCTTGTCCAGAAAAATTATGGTTAAAAATTCCAAACATCGATACTTTGTCACTAATTCCAGCGTATCTTGATAATGTACATATCTCTTTGCCATTAAAACCATTAGGTGTAAAAGTAATGAAATTTCCTGAATCCGATGACTTTACCGAAGTTAAATCCAAACTTACAATATCAGCATCCCTGAAGACTGGCTCGGCAATAGCAATGTTATTAGAAATATCACCCAATCGATATGCGTCAAAAAATAGTTTGTCAATCAAATCTATTTCCTCCTGCGAGTTGAAATAGGTTTGATACCCAATGTTACTGTAATTAAACAAATTGTTAGGCTCGTCCAACACAATTTTAGTTAAATAGGAAGTGGCAGTAATGCTTTCACTCTCTTTTCCAAAATCGAACTTACTATCAATGCTAACTAGATTTACCATTTGCTCTAGTTCATCATAAGCTCGGTACAAAGAATAGGTAAGATCTTGAGAACCACCAATAATGATTGGAATGATTTTATTCTTAATCAAAGAAGATGTCACTTTTTGAAGCGCAAAATAGGTATCTTCTACTCTGTCTCCAGCTAAAATATTTCCTAAATCTGCAATCGGAGTTTCCCAGTTTCCTGGAAACAAAGAATAAAATTCTTTACGAATAGCAATCAAATCAAAAGTCGCATTCAAATTTAGCCCTCTATTTTCAACGACACCTATGATTGCCAACTTGATTTGTTTCAAATCAGGAAAATCAATTTTGGTATGAAAAGTCACTTTGCTTCCAAGATGCTGCGATGTCAACGTCTTTAAATATTCCGAAACTTCAGTTTCTATTGGCACTAAGAAATCAAACTCCATTTTTTATTTCTTTTTTGTCGTCGCTTTTTTCTTTGTAACAGTCTTTTTTTCTGGGGTTTTCTTGGCAATCATTTCCTGAACTTGATCCAGTGTTAATTTTGCCGCGTCAATATCTTTATTCAGTTCAATCTTCAGTTTCCCTTTAGTTATCACGGATCTACCCCAACGAGCTTTTTCCACTAAAATCCCTTCGTCTTTCCAATTGTGAATTACTTTATCTTTTTCTTTTTGGAGTTTATCTTCAATCAATTCTACTATGTCTGATTGGGACAGTGAGTCGAAATTGTATTTTTTACTGACATTGATGAACAATCCATTCCATTTAATAAAAGGACCAAAACGTCCGACTCCTTTTTGAACACCTAATTCATTATACATGGCAATCGGGGCATCCGCTTTAACTTTATCATCGATCAATTCCTGAGCTCTTTCCATAGAAACATCCAACGGATCCTCTCCTTTTGGTAAGGATATAAAAGCACTACCGTATCTAACATAGGGACCAAAACGCCCGTTATTTACTTCGACTTCTTCTCCCTTATAAGTTCCTAATTGTTTGGGCAATAAAAACAAATTTAAAGCATCTTCTAGTGAAATGTTCCCAATATTTTGATCCGACATCAAACTAGCAAATTTTTTATCTTCGTCATCCGCTTCTCCAATTTGTGCCATAGGGCCAAATTTTCCTAAACGAACACTTACTTGCTTGCCTGTCTTAGGATCTTTACCTAATATACGTTCACCGCTTTCTCTTTCCGCATGAGCTTCAACATCGGTAACATTCGGATGAAACTTATCATAAAACTCTTGCATCATTTGCTCCCAATTCACATTTCCCTCCGCTATTTCGTCAAAATCTTGCTCCACTTTAGCGGTAAAATTATAATCCAAAATACTTTCAAAGTTCTTGACTAAAAAGTCGGTAACAATCGTTCCAATATCTGTTGGGACTAATTTCCCTTTATCAGAACCGGTATTTTCTTTTAATAGTTTCTCAACCACTTTACTCGCTTGTAAAGTCAACTGTGTGTAAGGTCTTTCTTGTCCTTCTAAATTTCCTTTTTCAACATAATTTCTGTTGATAATTGTAGAAATTGTTGGTGCGTAAGTAGATGGCCGCCCAATTCCTAATTCTTCCAGTTTCTTCACCAAAGAAGCTTCGGTATACCTTGCAGAAGGTCGAGTGTATCGTTCAGTAGCCGTGATATAGGTGTTCTGCAAACGTTCATTAATCTTCATCGCGGGCAACATTCCGTCTTGTTCTTCATCATCCTCATCATTCCCTTCGAGATATACTTTTAGGAATCCCTCGAAAAGCAATACTTCTCCAGAGGCGGTAAAAACTTCACCGTGATTGTTTGCCTCAATCTTAATATTGGTACGTTCCAATTCAGCGTCACTCATTTGAGAGGCCAAAGTTCGTTTCCAAATCAAATCGTATAAACGCGCTTGATCTCTGTCAATATTAACCGTATGTCGAGACATGTCTGTGGGTCGAATTGCTTCGTGCGCCTCTTGAGCACCTTTACTTTTTGTGGCAAAAGTTCTTGGTTTTGAAAACTCCTTGCCGTACGATTTGATAACTTCTGCTTGAGCAGCTTCCATCGCGTCTTTGGATAAGTTCACACTATCCGTTCTCATATAGGTAATCAACCCCGCTTCGTATAAACGTTGCGCCAATTGCATGGTAATTCCCACAGGCAAATACAACTTTCTCGCTGCTTCCTGTTGCAAAGTCGATGTTGTAAAGGGTGCCGCAGGTGATTTTTTAGTAGGTTTTGTTTCAAGATCGGAAACCTTATATGTAGAACCTATATTCTTATTTAGAAAATCTTCTGCTTCTTTTTTGGTATTGTAATTCTTTGGTAATTTCGCTTTAAAGGCTTTTCCTGCTTCATTTGTAAATTCAGCCACAATAGAATAGGATGCCACTGCTTTGAAGTTTTGAATCTCACGCTCTCGTTCTACAATTAGTCGAACCGAAACCGATTGAACGCGACCTGCCGACAAACCTCCTTTTACTTTTCGCCACAAAACCGGCGATAGTTCGTACCCTACTAAACGATCTAAAACACGCCGCGCTTGTTGAGCATTTACCAAATTGTAATCTATTTCTCGTGGATTTTCAATAGCTTTTAATATGGCCGACTTGGTAATTTCGTGAAAAACTATTCGTTTCGTTTTGCTTTTATCCAACTTCAATTCTTCGGCTAAGTGCCATGAAATTGCTTCCCCTTCTCGGTCCTCATCGGAAGCCAACCAAACCATATCGGCATTTTTTGACAAGGTTTTTAGTTTGGATACTAAGGCTTTTTTATCTGCCGAAACCTCGTATTTGGGTTTGAATCCGTTCGCTACATCAACCCCAATCTCTTTAGAAGGCAAATCGGCTATATGTCCATAACTCGATTCTACTTGATAGTCGCTCCCAAGAAATTTCTCGATTGTTTTTGCTTTTGCTGGCGATTCCACGATCACTAAATTCTTTGCCATAATGCTTTTGTTTGTGTGGCAAAAGTATCTAATTTTTTTAAATATTGTGTTGTTGACCGAAATTTTGGGCAATTTCATCGAGATTTCAAAATTCCTCAGATTTAATTTAGCCCAGATTGCAGTGGAAATCCTTTTGCTTTTTTCTTTAAAAAGGAAAAGATTGCAACGAAAAGCTGGAAAAAGCTTCTGAAAAATTTAACGCAAATACTTAGGCTGACATCTTGTCAGAAATTCTCAAATTGCACTATCTTTGCCACAGCAGAAAACACTTTTAAAAGCATTATGGAAAAGACCGTTGACGAGACCAAACAAGGCGAAAGCTTGGTATTAAACCCAAAGAACGAGAACACCAAAAAACTCTTTATAGAGAGCTATGGTTGTGCTATGAATTTTTCGGATAGTGAAATTGTAGCTTCCATTTTATTGGAAAACGGTTTCAATACGACACAAATTCTAGAGGAAGCCGACTTGGTTTTGGTGAATACTTGCTCCATTCGCGACAAGGCGGAACAAACCATTCGCAAACGTTTGGAGAAATACAATGCAGTGAAACGAGAAGTAAATCCGAAAATGAAAGTTGGTGTTTTGGGCTGCATGGCAGAACGATTGAAAGACAAATTCTTAGAAGAAGAGAAAATTGTAGACCTCGTTGTGGGTCCAGATGCTTATAAAGATTTGCCGAATTTACTGCAAGAAGTGGAAGAAGGCCGCGACGCTATTAATGTAATTTTATCGAAAGACGAAACCTATGGCGATATCGCTCCGGTACGTTTGATGACGAATGGCGTTTCCGCTTTAGTTTCGATTACACGAGGTTGCGATAATATGTGTACGTTTTGTGTGGTGCCCTTTACCCGCGGACGCGAACGCAGCCGTGAACCACAAAGCATTTTAAATGAAATTCAAGCATTGTGGAATGCAGGCTACAAGGAAATTACACTCTTAGGTCAAAATGTCGATAGTTATTTATGGTATGGTGGTGGTTTGAAAAAAGATTTCGACAAAGCTTCCGAAATGCAACGTGCAACTGCAGTGAATTTTGAACAATTGCTAGAAATGGTTGCGGTTCGTTTTCCGAAGATGCGCATTCGGTTCTCTACTTCAAATCCTCAAGACATGCATGAAGAAGTGTTGCATATCATTGCGAAATACGACAATATTTGCAACCATATTCATTTGCCCGTACAATCCGGAAGCAATCGAATTTTAAAAGAAATGAACCGATTGCACACGCGAGAAGAATATAAAACCTTAATTGACACCATTCATCGCATCATCCCAAATTGCGGAATTACTCAAGATTTGATTGCTGGTTTTCCGACAGAAACAGAAGAAGATCATCAAGACACTTTAAGCTTAATGGAATATGTCAAATATGATTTTGGATACATGTATGCCTATTCTGAAAGACCCGGAACATTAGCGGGGCGAAAAATGGAAGACGATGTTCCAGAAGCTACAAAATTGCGCCGTTTGCAAGAAATAGTAGACCTGCAAAGAACGCACAGCGCTTTCAGAACAAAGGAATTTGTTGGACAAACGGTAGAGGTTTTGATTGAAAAAGCATCCAAAAAATCGGAATTAGATTGGTCGGGCCGCAATTCTCAGAGCATAACCGTCGTGTTTCCGAAAGAACAGTATAAAATAGGAGAATTTGTGAATGTCAAGATTACCAATTGTACCAGCGGCACCT
>Ga0208888_100242_pt1 | contig 30175 bp, 25 predicted proteins | sample LakWasM115_HOW13_2_FD_183929 | JGI IMG/M metagenome (GOLD analysis project Ga0208888, IMG submission 183929) | Freshwater sediment methanotrophic microbial communities from Lake Washington under simulated oxygen tension - Sediment Metagenome... | ecosystem: Environmental > Aquatic > Freshwater >...
CTTTGAGCCGGTCATAAAACAGAACCATGGGCATTAAAAATCCCAACAAACCACTTTTTTAAATTTTAAACGCGATTAGATGCGCGGGTAAGTGCTGTTAATCCGACGGACTCCTAGAAATTTTAGAGCAGGTTGCGCATATTGAACAACGATTGAAGCGAATCGAGTCTATCTCTAATGCAGCAGAAATTACCTCGTAGGTCTTGGTATTTAGATGAAGGATGTTGGGTCAGCATAAAACATATCAATCTGATTGGCTGGTTTTGCCCACCTGTATATATAGTCATTTACAAAAGTCAGTCTGTCACTGTTAACGCAAAACATAAAACCTTAAAACTGTAAAATCACAAACAAGTAAAAAGCTCAAAATAACAAATCTCGACAAACCGGAGAAAAACCCGCAAGCAATGCTAAAATACATCGACAAATTAGAAGTTAACTTGACAGAAAGCCTCCCAAGGCCGAATCCTTGGGAAGCGTCCAATGCCGTCAGTATTCAGATGGCAGCAGGAAAGTGGTGACGCTACGGTCGGCCTCGGTGATGATCTACAGGCAGTGCATGGTTTCCCGAGAACAGGCTTCAAGCGCTCCCAGTGTGGCGACAACCGGGTCAAGATTGAACAGGGACGGGCGTGGAACGATGATCAGTCTCACGGTTGGTCGATTGTTTCATGGTCTTTGTTCCTTGCGTGAACCCACGGCGGGGAGATGAAGGCTCAAAGGACTGAAAGGATCAGGCAGGCACACTAAACGGGAGTGTAGCGAATGGAGCGGGCAGGGGCCACCTTCGGCTAAAAAGAGCCAGCAAACGACCAATTCGCCAGGAGTCGGGAAATAGACGACAATTAAAAGTTTGTGCTGTATGTAATCTCGGAATTACATACGGGAAACATTGAGTCATAGCGCTTTGCGCCAGAATGGATAAGAACAAGGAACCAAGGCCGCATGAAACTCATTAGAAATAGCGGTAACGAGCGTGTTATTGATGAATTACGGAAGTGCCTGGTAGGACAGGATAGGCTCGATATTGCGTCTCCTGCCTTTTCGCTCTTCGCTTTCGGGGAAGTGCGCGAGCTTTTATCTAAGCTCGATAAGTGCCGTTTGGTATTACCCAGCTCAGAAGCAGGCGACCTTGCTCTTGTGGGTTCCATATCCGATCGTCCATTTCGAAATCGACTTCAAACCCGTTGGATTGCGAAGCAATGCGCCGAGTGGGTCGAGAATAAAACCGAAGTGAAGCGGGTACCTGGCGTTATTCCGCAAGCAACTCTCATCACTGAGAGTTTGGACAAAACGCTCAACCGGGTCATTACAGGAAATTGCTCTTTCACAACGGAAGGATTGGGGATTACTCCCGGAAATCAGTTTGGCCTCATTCAGCTGTCCGAAAGTGCAGAGGAATGTGATCTTTTGGGCTCTTGGTTCACGACCTTATGGAACAGTTTGCCCTCTGCGGCTGAGGCGAAGAAGGACTTTCTCGCTATGTTGAAGGAATTGATCGAACATAAGGAACCGTCACTCGTTTACTACCAAATTCTCTACCAGCTTTTCAAAGACATGGGTGAGGAACTAGACGAAGAGCGCATCGTTAAGTCCGCTACCGGTATCCGTAACACGACCGTCTGGAAGAAGTTATACAAGTTTCAACGTGATGGCGTAGTGGGCGCTATCGACAAACTGGAGCGACACGGCGGCTGTATCATCGCCGACAGCGTGGGCTTGGGTAAAACCTTTGAAGCCTTGGCCATCATCAAATATTATGAGCTTCGCAACGACCGCGTGTTGGTTCTCGTGCCCAAGCGCTTGCGCGACAACTGGACGCTCTATAAAGCCAACGACCGGCGCAACAGTTTAGCTTTCGACCGTTTCAACTACGATGTGTTAAATCACACCGACCTCTCGCGGGATGGTGGTTTGTCGGGTGACATTGACCTCAACCACGTCAATTGGGGCAACTATGATCTGGTTGTCATCGACGAATCCCACAATTTCCGAAACAAGGCCACCCACAAAGACCGTGAGACCCGCTATGACCGTCTCATGCGGCGCATCATTCAGGAAGGCGTCAAAACCCGCGTACTGATGCTTTCCGCCACACCCGTCAACAACCGTCTTGCCGATCTTAAGAACCAGATTGCTTTCGTGACTGAAGGTAATGATACCGCGCTGTTCGATCACGGAATTCCCAGCATCGAAACGACCATTCGGCAAGCGCAGCTCCAGTTTAACCGATGGCTCGCCCTGGAAGACGGGGATCGCAAGCCTGCTCGGCTCATGGATATGCTCGGGTTTGATTACTTCAAGCTGCTCGACATGCTCACCATTGCGCGCTCGCGTAAGCACATCGAGAAATACTACGGAACGGCAGAAACTGGTAAGTTTCCAGAAAGACTAAGGCCTGTCAACATCAAGCCAGACGTAGATTTGTCCGGCGAATTCCGCTCCATTCGCGAAATTAACAACGAAATACGCCGTCTCACTTTGGCTTCTTATGCGCCCCTTCGCTATGTGTTGCCGCATAAACAGGCCGCCTACGACGCAAAATACAGCACCCAGATTCGCGGCGGTGAGAGTTTTTTCCGGCAATCTGACCGGGAAGAAAGCCTTGTTCACCTACTGCGCGTGAACCTCCTAAAGCGTATGGAAAGCGCCGTTTCCTCTTTTGCTCTGACCCTGGAGCGGCAGCTTAAGGACGTGAAAGCAACACTTGCCAAACTCGATGCCCACGACAACAGTATCGAAGAAATCGACATCGAAGACGTGGATGTCGATGACCCTGCGTTTGAGAGCCTTTTGGTCGGGCGGAAGGTGCAAGTGTTGCTGCAAGACGTAGATTTGGTACGTTGGCGGCAAGACCTCACCGAAGACCGTAATCGGCTTGCCACCTTGCTTTCGGCGGCTCGGCAAGTGAATGCAGACCGTGACGCCAAGCTTAATGCTCTGCGTCAGGCTATCGAACAGAAAGTGATCAATCCGCTCAATGCGGGCAATCGCAAGGTCATCGTTTTTACCGCTTTCGCCGATACTGCCCAATATTTGTATGATCAGCTCGCACCGTGGGCGGACAAAAAACTGGGCTTACATACTGCTATCGTCACCGGAAGCGGGCGCAACAAGACGACACAGCCCAAGCTGCGCAACGACCTTGCCAGTATCCTCACCGCGTTTTCACCACGCTCCAAGGAACGCCCAGAGGAGCTGATTAACGAGGGGGACATTGACCTTCTCATCGCGACCGACTGTATTTCTGAGGGGCAAAACCTTCAAGATTGCGACACCCTCGTCAACTATGACATCCACTGGAACCCCGTTCGGATTATTCAGCGCTTCGGGCGAATAGACCGTATTGGTTCAATCAACACTCATATCCAGCTCATCAACTTCTGGCCAAATATGGAACTAGAGGAATACATCAATCTGGAACAACGGGTGAGTGGGCGGATGGTCTTGCTGGACATTTCAGCCACTGGTGAAGAAAACGTCATCGAGCAGCAATCCGGCAACCAAATGAACGATTTGGAGTACCGCCGCAAGCAGCTTTTGAAGCTCCAGGATGCCGTTATCGACCTTGAAGACTTGAGTAGCGGCGTTTCGATTGCCGATCTGACCCTGACCGATTTCCGTATCGATTTAGCTGGATTTCTTAAAGACCATCAGACTCGCTTGGACAGCCTTCCGCTTGGAACTTTTGCTATCACCACCACGGAAGACATGGGAGAGTCCAGCATTCCGCCGGGTATTGTCTTCTGCCTGCGCGCCGTTGGCGACGCCGCTTTGAGTCTGGTCGAACCGGGTTATCCGCTTGCTCCTCACTACCTTGTACACATGAATGATAATGGAGTCGTATTTCTGTCGTTCACCCAGGCCAAACAGGTTCTCGACCGGCTCAAAAAGCTCTGCATAGGCCGCGACTTTCCTGATGCTGCCGCCTGCGCTCAGTTCGACAAGACAACCCGTGACAGCAAGGACATGAACGCTGCGCAAGACCTTCTCGCCAAAGCCATCGCCTCCATCGTCGGTAAGAAGGAAGAACGGGCTGTCGCCAGTCTCTTTACCCTTGGCGGCACCCACGCCCAAAAGGGTGAGTTTCAGGGGATTAACGACTTTGAGGTCGTGGCCTTTCTCGTCATTCTGCCTGAAGAAACGGCCACTGCATGAATTTTGCTCCGATCATCGACGCCTTGGCTCTGCCATCCGACGCCCGTGTCGATCAGCGAGTGCCCAAAAAATTGTTGCTGGAACAGGGAGTGCCAACCGCTGCCGACAAGCGGCAAATTCAGGACGACATTGAAGAAATACATTGGATCGCCGCGCTCAAGCCTACCAATATGGGTGTGCCTGAATACCGGGATGACGTGCGGGAATATCTGGAAATCGCTGTCCTCACGGTTTCCTTTCGCTCGGCGGCAAAGCCAGCGCGTCTTATCGAACTGATTCATCGCGCTATTCCATACCCCGTTGTGTTGGTGTCTGGCCAAAGCGAAACGGTCAGTCTTTCTCTTGCCCACAAGCGTTGGTCACAGGGCGAAGCGGGCAAAGTGGTTATTGAAGACGTGCGCCGAACAGCTCCGCTTCGCCCGGAGGCATTGGAAACCCAAGAGACTCAATTTTTATCCAGCCTTGCGCTCTCAACTTTACCAGTCAATGATCTTTTCGCCCTTTATCAGGGCTGGATTGACCGTTTGGCCGAACTAGAAGCGGCACGGATTACGGGAATATTTAACCTTCCGGATTCCATCGTGAGTTCGACAACATTGCGCGACGTGCTGGCAAACCACGCTCGTCTCCAGTATGAATTAACGACATTACGCACCCAGGCAACGAAAGAGAAACAACTCAATCGCCGCGTGGAACTGAACATGACTATCAAAAGGCTGGAATCGGAACTGGCCGAACTCAAGACAACACTCTCACCCTAAAGGGCATAAAGGAAAAAGCTGTGCAGAAACTGACTGACCAAGACCCAGAAATCCAAAGCGCCGATCTGATTGCCGGAAACATTGAGCTGCTTAAATCACTGTTCCCAGAAGCCTTCACCGAAGGCAAGGTGGACTTTGAGGTATTGAAACAATTGCTCGGCGGTGCGGTTGATGAGCGCGAGGAAAAATACGGCCTTAACTGGCACGGAAAACGCCGTGCTCGGCAACTTGCCCTAACGCCGTCAAACGGCACGCTGCGCCCTTGCCCGGAAGACAGCGTGGACTGGGACACCACGCAAAATCTGATGATCGAGGGCGACAACCTGGAAGTGCTCAAACTTCTGCAAAAGAGCTACGCCGGGAAGGTGAAGCTTATCTACATCGATCCGCCTTACAACACCGGTAAGGATTTTGTTTACCCAGACGACTTTCGCGACAACATCAAAAACTACCTGGAACTCACCGGGCAGGTAGAGGGCGGCAAGAAAATCAGCAGTAATACCGAAGCCAGCGGGCGCTTCCATACCGACTGGTTGAATATGATGTATCCGCGATTGAAGCTCGCGAGGAATCTTCTGCGTGAGGATGGCATTATTTTCATTAGCATTGATGATGCAGAATGCTCAAATCTAAAGCAACTTTGTTGCGAGGTATTTGGCGAGGAAAATTTTATCGCCTCTCTAATATGGGAAAAAGGTAGGAAAAACGATGCAAAGCTGATTTCGGTTGGTCATGAATACATGCTTATTTTTGCGAAAAGCAAAGCCTTTTTTCAGGAGAAAAAGATTAAGTGGAGAGAGGTCAAACCAGGGGCAAAAGAAATTCTCGAAGAATACCTGAGACTCAGAAAGCTTTTGTGCGGTGATAATGCTTTGATGGAGCAAGGGATTCGAGATTTTTACGAGAAGCTACCAAAGACTCATCCATCTAAGAAACACTCACGGTACAACAAGGTGGACGATAAAGGTATTTGGCGGGATGACAATATGTCATGGCCAGGCGGAGGAGGTCCAACTTATGATGTTATACACCCAAAAACTGGGATCGCATGCCTTGTTCCAGAAGGCGGTTGGCGTTATGGAACCCCAGAAAAAATGGAGGAAATGATTCAACTAGGAAAGGTAGTTTTCCGACATGATCATACCGAACCCCCAATCCGCAAGACTTATCTTGTTGAACTGGATGGCGATGAAGAAGTTGAAGAGGATTTGGATGTCGAAGAGAGTGATTCTGAAGACTTACCTATCCAGGTTGCCGGAAGCTATTTCTACAGAAGCGCATTGCAGGCAAGTAGTGAGCTTAACAATTTGTTTGGAAAGAAGGTTTTTAACAACCCAAAAGATAGAGATGTCATTTCTAGGTGGGCTGCATACGTCGGCACAACAGACAACGATATTGTAATGGACTTTTTTGCTGGCTCAGGAACAACAGCCCATGCAGTTTTAGGGCTCAATGCGATGGAACACAAGTCGATACGCTATGTATTGGTTCAGTTACCTGAATTAATTAATCCTAAAGCAAAGGGCGCAAAACCAGCTGTTGCTTTTCTGGATAATTTGAAGCGGCCTTGTACTATTGCCGAACTGACCAAAGAACGTCTGCGCCGCGCTGCCGCCAAGATCAAGGCTGAAAACCCTGACTATTCGGGTGACTTGGGCTTCCGCGTCTTCAAGCTGGACTCTTCCAACATTCATGCTTGGGAACCAGATCGGGACGACCTCGCCCAATCCTTGTTCGACGCCGCCGAACACCTGAAAACCGACCGCACCGAACAAGATATTCTGTTTGAGCTATTGCTCAAGCTTGGCTTAGACCTGACAGTACCTATTGAACAGAAGGTTATTGCTGGTAAAACCGTTCACAGCATCGGTGCGGGCGTGTTGCTGGCCTGCCTGGCTCCGCAAATCAACAACGACGAGGTAGAATCCTTGGCTTTAAGACTGGTGGAATGGCACAAGCAACTGGCTCCAGTCGGTGGAACCCAAGTGGTGTTCCGTGACAGCGCCTTCTCCGATGACGTAGCAAAAACCAATATGGCCGCCATTCTCCAGCAGCACGGGCTGGAAAACGTGCGGAGTTTGTAAACATGAGTGAATTCCTGATTTACCAAAGCGAAGATGGCGGCTGCCAGTTGTTCGGTTATTCCGAACAACTGGGTAAAGGTGAGCGGCATGACTGAAAGCAACATCAAACCCACCCAGTATCCACATCTGCACGATTTATTAGGTACTCTGCGCGGACTTATCCAGCAAGGCCGCCAGCAAGCCTTACGAGCGGTGGATCATGTGCAGGTGCAAACCTGCTGGGAAATGGGGAGACACATTGTCGAATTTGAACAAGGCGGCGTTATGCGGGCGGAATACGGCAAGCGATTGTTGTCTACCTTGGCAGAAGCGCTGACGGCAGAATTCGGAAAAGGCTTCGATGCGTCTAATTTACGCTATATGCGGCTGTTTTATAATGCGTTTCCGATTCGTGACGCACTGCGTCACGAATTAAGTTGGACACACTATCGTGCCTTATTGCGTGTGGAAAGCCAAGCCGCTCGTCAGTGGTATATGAATGAAGCCGCCATTCAAAACTGGAGCAGTCGGGCGCTGGATCGGCAAATCGGCACACTCTATTACGAACGCCTGCTGGCCAGCCGTGACCGACAGGGCGTAGAGGAAGAAGCACAAATTAATATGGGGCATTTGCAAAGCCCTCGTGAATTCGTGCGCGACCCGGTTATGTTGGAATTTCTGGGTTTTCCCGATAGCGGCAGGCTTCTGGAAGCAACGCTCGAACAAGCGCTAATCGATAAACTGCAAGGGTTCTTGTTGGAACTGGGCAAAGGTTTTGCATTCGTAGCACGCCAACAGCGCATTAGCACCGAAAGTAAAGATTTTTATATCGACCTGGTGTTCTACAACTATCTGCTCAAATGCTTTGTGTTGATTGACTTGAAGTCAGGCGAATTAACTCATCAGGACATCGGCCAGATGGACATGTATGTACGGATGTACGACGACCTTAAACGTGGCGAGGATGATAACCCATCGGTCGGTATTATTTTATGTGACCAAAAAGACGCTTCGGTAGTGCGATATTCAGTCCTCAACGGTAGCGAGCAGATATTCGCCAGCAAATACAAGCTGGTACTGCCTTCTGAAGAGGAATTACGGATCGAGTTGACTAGGGAACGTGAGCAAATTGAGGCCGAGCAAGCGAGGAAAAACCATGAAACTACACTTTGAACCCAATCTCGATTACCAGCACGACGCTATTGAGTCTGTGTGTGACCTGTTTCGTGGGCAAGAAATCTGCCGTACCGAATTCACTGTCACCCATAACGCCGTGGGCAATCAAATCGATATGTTCGCCGCTAATGACCTTGGCATCGGTAACCGATTGCAATTGCTGGATGACGAACTGCTCACCAATCTCGACGACATCCAGCTCCGTAATGGCCTAAAGCCATCGACCTCACTCGCCTCTGGCGATTTCACTGTGGAGATGGAAACCGGCACGGGCAAAACCTATGTCTATCTGCGCACGGCCTTTGAGCTGAACAGGCGCTACGGCTTTACCAAATTCGTTGTCGTGGTGCCTTCCGTGGCAATCAAGGAAGGCACTAATAAAACGCTGCAAATTACGCGCGACCACTTCGAGAGCCTGTATCCGGGAGCTAAGGGTTACGAGTTCTTTCAATACGACTCCTCCAAACTCGGCCAGGTGCGCAATTTCGCCACCAGTCCGGCTATTCAGATCATGGTGGTGACCGTCGGCGCTATCAACAAGAAGGACGTAAATAACCTCTACAAGGACAGTGAGAAAACCGGTGGTGAGAAGCCCATTGATCTTATCAAGGCCACATGCCCCATCGTCATTGTGGATGAACCTCAGAGCGTTGATGGAGGTTTGCAAGGGCAGGGTAAACAGGCATTAAATGCCATGAATCCCCTCTGCACCCTGCGTTATTCCGCCACCCATGCGGACAAACATCACATGGTTTTCCGTCTTGATGCTGTTGACGCTTACGAACGCAAGTTAGTGAAACAAATTGAAGTGGCCTCCCTCCAAGTGGATGGCGGCTACAACAAAGCTTATGTGAAGCTGTTGGGTGTGAGTAATAAGCGTGGCGTCATTTCAGCGAGGGTTGAACTGGACGTGCAACGCGGAGCACACGTCAGCCGCGAAGAGGTCATCGTGCAGGATGGCGACGATTTGGAGCAGACCACCAAGCGGGCTATTTATTCCAACTGTCTTATTGGTGAAATCCGCTGCGATAAAGATAATGAACTGGTTGAATTGAAAATTCCCAGCGGCGAGCATTGGTTACGAAGCGGTCAGGCCATCGGTGACGTGGATGCTGACGCCCTCAAAAGACTAATGATCCGGCGCACAATCAAGGAACACTTGGACAAAGAACTGCGCCTTCGACCCCAGGGGATCAAGGTACTAAGTCTGTTCTTTATTGACGTGGTGGATCATTATCGCCGCTATACTACCGACGGTATGCCTGAAAAGGGCAAATACGCGGTAATGTTCGAGGAAGAATATCGGCGTTTGGCTGCTCAACCGGATTATCAGAGCCTATTCGAAGAAGTAGACTTGAGCGCCGATGCTTCCGAAGTCCATGATGGTTATTTTTCTATCGATAAGAAAGGGGTTTGGACGGATACCGCTGAGAACAACCAGGGCAACCGTGATAACGCCGAGCGTGCCTACAGCCTCATTATGAGGGAAAAGGAGAAACTGCTCAGCTTCGATACTAAGCTGAAGTTCATCTTCTCCCATTCCGCTCTGCGCGAAGGCTGGGATAACCCCAACGTCTTCCAGATTTGCGCACTACGCGAGATGGGCACCGAACGCGAGCGTCGGCAGACCATCGGGCGCGGTTTGCGCCTATGCGTTAACCAGAAGGGTGAGCGATTGCGCGGCTTTGACATCAATACACTGACCGTTATTGCCACTGAGAGCTACGAGCAATTCGCCGAAAATCTCCAAAAAGAGATTGAGGCCGATACCGGTATCCGTTTCGGGATCGTGGAAAAACACCAGTTTGCCGCGATTGCCGTTACGGATGAGGCTGGCAAAGTTCAGCCTTTGGGTGTTGAACAGTCTGAACTGCTCTGGAAACATCTAAAGGAAACGGGCTTTCTGGATGCAAAGGGCAAGGTTCAAGATACGTTGCGCAAGGTACTCAAGGATGGTTCGCTAGAATTGCCTGAGGCTTTTACTGCGCAGCTTCCACAGGTAAAAGAAATCTTGCGAAAGCTCGCCGGAAAGTTGGAAATCAAAGACGCTAATGAGCGAAAGCAGATTAAGACTAGGCAGGCACTCTTACACAGTGAGCAGTTCCAAGCATTGTGGAACCGGATCAAGCACAAGACCACCTATCGGGTGAAATTCGATAACGAGAAACTACTGACAGATTGCGTGAAAGCTATCCAAGACTGCCCGCCTATTACCAAAACGCGGGTTAACATTCGCAAAGCTGATCTCGCTATTGGCCGAGGCGGAGTCATTGCTGAAGAAACAGCTACGGCTGCATTCATCACTCTGGATGAAAGAGACATCGAATTACCAGACATTCTGACCGATTTACAGGACAAGACCCAACTTACCCGTCGTAGTTTGGTAACCATCCTGAATGATAGCAAACGACTGAATGAATTTGCTCGTAACCCGCAGCAGTTCATCGAGCTTGCCAGTGAATCCATCAACCGTACTAAGCGCCTTGCCCTGGTGGACGGCATCAAGTATCAGCGCATCGGTGATGAGCATTATTATGCTCAGGAGCTTTTTGAACAGGAGGAGCTGACTGGCTATCTTAAAAACATACTGGCAGTCGAGAAGTCAGTCCATGAGTATGTCGTCTATGATTCTGGAGGCATCGAGCGTCCCTTCGCCGAACAATTGGAAAAGAACGAGGCGGTAAAGGTATATGCCAAGCTTCCCGGTTGGTTCAAGGTTCCGACGCCGCTAGGCAGCTATAACCCTGACTGGGCTGTATTAGTGGAGCTGGACGGTGCTGAACGTCTCTATTTTGTCGTGGAAACCAAAAGCAGCCTCTTTACTGATGATCTTCGCAACAAGGAGAGCGCCAAGATTAAATGTGGTGAAGCACATTTTGAGGCTTTGGAAGTCGGCGAAAACCCCGCGCGGTTTGTTAAGGCTACTAAACTTGAAGATGTGATGGCGCATAGCGAATAGAACCAACCCATGCTGAACACTCCCTGTGAATTCGCCTCTCTGGAACCCTGCAAAACCGAGGCTTTTGGTGGGGCGGTTTTGCCATACCGTAAGCACTTGATCATAACTATTTGGAATATTTGCAAATGAAGCTTCATCGGTTACGAATCTCGAATTTTCAATCGTTCGGCCCTGAAGTGGCCGAGATTACGCTAGACGACTTTACCTTTCTAATCGGTCCTAACGGATCAGGCAAAACAGCGGTGCTTCAGGCTCTATGCCGGTTGTTCGCCTTTGATCCGAGCCTAAGGCGTGTTCAACGTTCCGACTTCCACGTCCCATTAGGAGAGACGCCAGAAACGGTGCCGGATGAACGTACTTTTTGGATTGAAGCCGAGTTTGCTTTCCCCGAACTTAAAGATGCCGAAGGGGATCATCCACCGATTCCTCCATACTTCGCGCACATGCGACTAGATGATGCTAATGAAATTCCTCGTGTCCGCTTTCGATTGGATGCCACGCTCGATGCGGATGGTGACATTGAGGATGTTTTGAACTACGTTTTGGACGTGGATGCCGACGATCAACTGTTGACGAAACATCCGGTACCACGGCCAGACAGAAACAACATTCACGTCCACTATCTTCCAGCACGCCGCGATCCATCCGAACATATAACTTACACAGCAAATTCTTTGCTTGGACGAGCACTCCGGTCAGTGAATTGGCACTCAGAAAGGGAGACGATCAAAGAACTTACCGGTCAAATCAGCGGTGCGTTGGCGAGTAACGATGCTGTTGGATCACTTGGTACACAACTTTCCGCGCAATGGCAAAGCCTGCACAAAGGATCGTTCTTTGCCAATCCTCAAGTGACCTTTGTCAGCAGCGAAATCGAAGCATTACTTCGGCATCTATCTGTTTCTTTTTCTCCCGCCCACGGCGAGGAGCTTGTGGACTTCTCTCGTCTAAGCGATGGGCAGAAATCCATGCTCTATCTGTCCTTGGTGCTCTCGATACAAGGCATTGGGCGGGCTGTACTTAGCGGTGAAGACGAATCCTTCGATGTCGAAAAGTTGAAGCCAGCAGTTTTTACACTGGTCGCCATGGAGGAGCCGGAGAACAGTCTATCCCCTCACTATTTGGGTCGTGTTGTTCAAGCACTGGGTGATCTGGGTAAGCAGGACGACGCTCAATCTCTGATCGCCACGCACGCTCCGTCGATGCTCAGGCGTGTGGCTCCTGAGGCTATTCGCTACATGCGTCTCGATGAATCGCGACAGACGCGGGTCTCGACGATTGTGATGCCACCGAAAACAGCCTTGGCTCACAAATACGTTAGAGAAGCGGTGCAAGCATTTCCTGAACTTTATTTCTCCAGGTTGGTCGTGCTTGGTGAAGGGGATAGCGAGGAGATTGTTCTGCCTCGTCTTTTCAAGGCGAAAGGCTTAGCCACAGATGAGGCCGCTATTTCCGTAGTGCCGCTGGGTGGACGTCATGTTAACCATTTCTGGCGCTTGCTTACTGCTCTCGAAATTCCGTTTGTCACACTCTTGGACCTCGACTTGGCGCGGCATCAGGGGGGGTGGGGTCGTGTCCGGTATGTGGCTAACCAACTTTTGACATTCACGCCAGCAACCTGCGGGTTCACTCAGGCACAGATTGATTCTTTACCAGCGTGGAATGGCCCAAACAAGATCCTTGAGAGTGAGCTCACGTCGCCTTGGCTGGCATTTTTGGAAGGACAAGGCATATTTTTCTCATCACCGCTCGATCTCGACTTCGCCTTGCTCAATAGCTTTCCGACAGCGTTTGGAGTAGTTGCAGATGACCAGGTTACTCCACCGGAGAATAAGATAAAAGCCGTTCTTGGTGATAGCTATCAAGGCGTAGATCAATACACAGAGGATGAAAAAAAGCTGTTTATCGCCTATCACAAGCATTTCAAGTTGAGCAGTAAACCAGCCGCTCACTTAGATGCGCTGACGCACCTCAATGACGATGAACTGGTCGCCAACATGCCCGCATCACTGAGTCGGTTGGTTGATGCCGTAATCGCCAAACTTGAGGGTCTACCTGAGTGATTCGTTCGGAAGATTGGCGTCCAGCGGATGGTTTGAAGCTTGAGCCCAATGCACTCATTGCTGCCAAAGAGCAGGTGCGATGCCAGGCTCTTACCGCTGGACCTGGAGCAGGAAAGACAGAAATGCTTGCGCAGCGTGCAGATTTTTTGCTGCGCACTGGCCTATGCCGGTATCCAAAGCGAATTCTGGCGATCTCCTTCAAAGTGGATGCAAGCCGGAATCTGAAGGAACGAGTCAAGCATCGGTGCGGTACATCCCTTTCCGCGCGTTTTGACAGTTATACATTTCACGCCTTCGCAAAACGAATTATTGATCGCTTTCGTCCAGTGCTTACCGGTCTCGATGCACTGGATTTCGATTATACCATTGGTGAGCCAAGAGTAACACGTCGACAGATCGGGTTTAGCGACCTCGTGCCATTCGCAATCCTGATTCTTGAAACCTCCGCAATGGCACGTAACGCCGTTCGCCAGACTTACAGCGATGTTTTTCTGGACGAATTTCAGGACTGCACCGACCAACAGTATGTATTGATCAAACTCGTATTTCAAGGCACGGCTATTCGCCTGACCGCTGTTGGGGACACTAAGCAGAAGATCATGGGCTGGGCTGGTGCGCTTGAAGGCATCTTCGTAACCTTTGCCCACGACTTCAACGCAGTTCCCTTAAACCTGTATCGTAACTTCCGCTCTCAACCGCAGCTCCTGCGGATGCAAAACGAAATCATCAAGAAGCTGGACCCCGGTTCTGTGATGCCGGATGATTTGATTGAAGGCGATGACGGGATAATCGAAATCCAGGGTTTCGATAACAGCCAGCAGGAAGCGCTGTCGCTGGCTGAGCAGATTGGCCATTGGGTTGAGAAGGAAAGCCTGCCCCTTGCCGAGATTGCCGTCTTAGTCTCTAAACAAGCCGAGCTATACGCTGAACTTTTGATGGCAGAGTTTGAGCGGCGAGGGATTCCATTTCGGAACGAACAGCAGCTCCAGGATCTATCCGCCGAGCCAGCAACACGACTAATAGTCGACTATCTTCTCGTGCTCTTTGGTGATCGTGAGCCAGATGCCTATACCCGGCTAATAATGCAATTAACGGACTCGGCCATCGATGAACATGAGCAATCAAAGCTACGAAATGATTGGCTCCGCTTAATCAAAGATGAGCGTGCGAAGGCAGGTCTGTCAGAGTTGTCAGATGGAAGCTTCGATTCTCGGTGGACATATGCAGTCTCATTTCTGAAAGAGTTCGGCAAGGAAAGGTTGGTTTCTCTCTCAGCCGATTACGAGTCATTTGCGCGACTAAAGGAAGTCATTGGGGATACCAAAAAACGCCTCAGCGAATTGCTGGGCGTCGAGCCTAACTTGGTCAAGGCACTCAACCTGCTAACTGATGATCGCGCTGTTCGCATCATGACAATTCACAAGAGTAAAGGACTGGAGTTTGACTCAGTCGTGATCTTGGGGGTCGAGCAACAAGCTTTCTGGAGCAACCCCGATGAAGAGCGGTGCGCTTTCTTTGTCGGAGTTTCAAGGGCAAAGAGGCGTCTTGTGTTGAGTTATGCGGACACGCGATCAAAACCCGCAAAATTTGGCGGCAGATGGACAGTGACACGAGATCCCCATCAAGAGTTCGTCGGATATGCTGAGCAGTTTTGTCAACCGGAATCGGAATCAGAATAGGCTAACGAAACACTCAAGCTGGCGTGCTATGACAGACTGCTAAGTTATATCGTTATCACGATTTATAAATATGGGGAGATGAAATTTACCTCGACAACCTCTCAAATCTCGCCGGGTTGTCTGCTGTAACAACGATTCCTTCATTTTCGGGCCACTTCTGTGGGACTGCTTGACAGGAATTCGTATTTAAGGAGGCATAGTTTCAGTCAATTTTAATCAAAAAGACTAACAACATTTGACTTGTTGTTATTGTTAAGCACCTTACCAAGCAAAGAATCCACTATAGATGCATTAACATACATTTTTTTAGCAACATTATTTCTACTAATTCCGCACTGCTTTTCCAAAATAGACAAACTATCATCAACAATTTCAGGAGTTTCAGGCTTAATCTCTTCATCTTCATCTTCTTGTAGTGCTTCTCCATGCCTAGTCAAATGAATAACACCCGAACGATATTGTTCATCGGAAAAAACACCCAATTGTTTTCCTCGATATAAAATAGCGGCTTTGGAAACCAGCCAGCGATATTTAATGTCGGACATAGCCTGCCAGTTAAACCCCCGTCCTCTTAACGCTTGTTGGCATTCTTTAATAAAGTGTGATCGTGGCATTAAAAATGCGCTAGCGAACCTATTTGCCTGACTTTCTGTAAGTTTGTCGCCAGTCTGAATGCCAATATGAATGGATAGATGGCCAATTTCGTGAGCAATTGCAAAACGAGTTCGACAAGTTGATTTTCCAGTCGCATTCAGAGTTATTACGGGCCTGCGAGTTGCAAACGATATAGCGTCAATTTCATTTGCAAGTCCATTCATTTTGATAATGACTGCACCCGCATTTTCGGCTACCCGTGACATATTTGAAATAGGGCCATAACCTAACCCCCATTGATTTCGACTAACCTCAGCAGCGCGCTCAATTTGATCCATCGAGCCCGGATCAAAAGCCAAAAAACCATACCTTGGCAACTCAAGATTGTCATCTAATATTGACACCAATCTCTTAAACATCTCACCTTTTGCGCGAGCAACTTGGTGTAACGCAACTTTTGTGGTCAGTTGTTTTCGAAAATGACATTGTTCGTCAGTAATTGGCATTGGATCAATTTTGTAGAAGAAATCTGTTGCAACCTGGAGTTTGTCGGCAAGCAAATTTTCAAGTGCTATGGTTGGTTGCTCAATACCTGTTTCTAATTTGCTAAGAAATTGCTTTGACTTATCTACCTGTTCACCTAATTCTTGCAAAGAATAACTATGAAAAAGTCTGGCTAAACGTAAGTTTTGCCCTAAAAATTCAGAATTCATAAATCGTTTTTAGCCTGATCATTATGGCTGACAGAGCGTTTTGGGGAGATACTTGGTTTTGCAATTTCTACTGTAGAAGGTATGTTAGCCGTAATTGTATTGAATACTCTGATCGCATCTGAGACCCATCGACATTTCTCTATCCCAAACTCATCGAAACCAAGTAATACAACTACAGGATCATCGCTATTGCCCATACCCTTGTCCAGAATAAAACAAAATCGGGAAGGTTCATTTGAATCAGCCTCGTCTATAAAGGGGATTTGAGCCTGATGAATATTGATAACCGCATTTTTGCATGGTTTTTGTGGGTCATCCGTGCTAAATCGACAGGGTATTATGCCAATTTTGAACACTAAATCATTTGATGAGTTCACAATAGTGAGCCAATCATATGTCCCCGATACAGCAATTTTTTTAATTCGATTTTTTTGTCGACCAAAGACCGTACAGCCTCTGGTATAGTTGTCGTCAAATTCTGAAGTCAATTCATCTTCTGTTTTATAGTATTCCTCTAATAAAATATTACTTATAAATGAAAGACGATCTTCAGTAAGATCAGGATGGAACTTGTTTGGAAGAGGCAGGTTCATAATGTTTTGTGCAAATAGGTTAAAACGTCAACCTTATTTTTGTGCAAAAATTTAACTTTGTCAACTAAACAATATATTTATAGGCATTTCCCGATATTTTGCTGGATATTTGGCATAAAAAAACCGCCGAGCGGGTTTGTGATTTGGTTAAGGTGAGTGATAAATTATCCAGTAGCATGTTCTTTCAACGCATCGTTCATGCGTGTTTGCCATCCACGGCTAGTAGCTCGAAAAGCTGCCAGAATGTCCTTATCGAAGCGAATAGCAACCTGCTCCTTATTACCGCTTCCAGCATGCCGACCTGTACGGATAAGTTTTGCACCATCATACAGATAGGCGCACTCAAAAAACGCATCGTCCAATTCTGGCAGTTCGTCGTACTCTTCAGGTTGGATAATATGAGCGTCAACTTTACTCAAGTTGCTCCCGATATTTATTGATTTCGCGTTCATTGGCTTTCCTCATTGTAAACACATGACGACTATCTCCGCGCTGTACCCATCCCACAACTATCATACGCTCCTGTAAACAACTGACAGTGATTCGACGGATTTCGCCATAATCTTTGCGGTTATCCTCGATGGTGAAATGTCGACCCATAAAAATATAGACTGCATCCATGAAATCAAGCCCTCGATCTTCAATGGTTCGGTTTCTCTTATTAGGATCTTAGGTAATTTCCATGCCTATTGTTGTAGATGCGTTATTTATTTGCGATGTCGAATGCCACAAAAACTGAAAAGTGTAGCATTGATTTTTAAGCGGTATTTCATTTTTTATGTCACACGCCATATGGCTTTTGACACAATTATTGAAAAATTCCGGATTTTTTGCCACTAATAGTGAAAAATTTCGCGGCTGCGGAAATCGAAAAATACCCACATTTTAAATGTCAAGATTCGACCATTTCCTACAACCCTCAAGGGTGTGGTTTGAAATGGCTAATTTATGTAAGAAACTGTTAATTTAACGGTTATTCTCTTTGATATCCGGGTGCAATAGCCAAATTTTCCACCCCATATAATGTCACGGTATTTTTTAACCACAGGTGGTATTCCGCTCCGATCAATGAATGGTCGTTAGTGCAGTCGACATTCCATCTCCGAAGCACATATCCCGCCACTGCCGCACGCACCTGAATCTTCAACAGCCCCTGTTCCATACCGTATTCCATAATGATCGTTTCCGAATGTTCCAGACGAGGATGAGGCACAATGTGCATTTCAACAATGCGGTTCCACTGGATGTCAGCTTCACGTGTCTGAGTGTAGGGAATGTCGCCACTTTGCAAGGAGGTTCCAACGATACGGTTGATAACAAAATCGGTAAACCGATCCCGCTTTCGATCGAAGGCTCTAACATGCCAGCGCAAGCCATTGTCAACCAATGCGAAAGGCACAATATCACGTGTGCTTTGACCATTGGACAACGATTGATAGTCAACCGTTAGCACTTTTTTCTGGTGGATGGCTTTAGTGATTACTGAGAGTATATCCAGATTGGGCGTATTGAGTTGAGTCGGAGCCTCGGATAGAATCAATGCAGTGTGAGCAAAAACATGGTCATCTCCCAACCCATGACATAAGGCCGCAAGGGCTTGACTACCCGGATAGTCAAAAACCGGTTTGAAATTATCGGACTGGATATAGCTCTTTACTTTCGTATCGTAAATCAGGTTTCCAGGAGCGATCTCTTTGTATTGAGAGATATCCCGTGTTGCCGCAGCTTCCTTAATAGCAAAGCGGTGAACTAAATCATTACGGTTAATTAGGCCTAAAAATCGTAATTTAAAATCGATAAAAAACAGTCTTTCTTTCTGAGTCTGGCTAATCTCATCTAACAGTGCTTGAGACATTGAATCTATACCTTTAGCAGCATTAAAAACGAACAGGCGGGATTAAACCCACAGAACACAAGTGCTGCGCTACCTGGTCTGAATGATGCACTGAAATTAAGCACATGATAATAGCAAAACAAAATACGCGTCAATTATATTCGTTGACATCATCAATTTGATGATGATATTGTCCGCTTGTATTTCACGTTTGTTCATTGGGTTTGGCGTTACCAACTGAGCTCTGTGTTACACCCTAACTTTATTTATGTATTGATCTACATATGGGAGAGCAATTTGAATTTTCAAGGATTGCAAGCTAAGTATCGACGTCTATTCCAGGAAAGCACTGCTTGGAAATTACTTCGGGCCGATAATGCACCTGTCATTCTGGCGTTCATTGCCGATTTATTCTCTGATGAGAGTGAAGTACCCTTCGGTCGCGCACGTGTTGCGTTAGACACCGAACTGGAAAGATGCAGAGAACAGGGTATTTGGGAAACTGAAACGACTGCAGGGTCATATCTGAATCAATGGATTCGAAGCGGCTGGTTGCGTGAGATGGATGACAAACTCACCAAAACAGATGCCAGTGAAGTCGCATTGAGATTTTGTCAGGGACTGGATCAGAGAAGCACAGGCACGACAGCATCACATCTTCGAATTGTACAAGAGGCCGTGCGTGATTTTGCAGTGGCTATCAGCCCCAATCCCGATGAACGGATTACTTTGCTCGAACAGAAAAAGACCGAGTTGCAGCGGGAAATCGATGCGTTGAATGCCGGCGTCGTTACCCAATTATCCGAAGCCCAACAACGCGAACGAATTAGGGAAATCTATCAATTAGCTTCCGTACTAACCGGAGATTTTCGCCGAGTGGAGGATGAAATTCGTGAGCTTGATCAGGATATTCGGATACAGATGATAGAAAACAGTGCGAAACGCGGAGATATCCTGTTATCCGTAATGGAAAAAGAAGCTTTATTAGCCGAAACCGATGCAGGGAGTGCGTTTGAGGGCTTTTTCCAACTTTTATGTGATCAAAACAGATCCACTGAATTTAAGGATCAACTGCGCAGCATATTAAGTAAGCCAGTCGCAGTGAAGTTAACGCCGCAGCAACACCAGTTTTTAAGCCAATTGATGCGAGAATTGTCTCACGAGAGCGAGCGGGTTTTCCATATCAGGCGCAGAACGGAAGAAGGCCTTAGAGCTTACATCGAAAGCGGAGCAGCCTTGGAAAATCGAGCTATCGACCAACTGCTACATCAATTAGAACGCATAGCCGTTGATTTAAAAGATGCCGGCATCGAACCAAAAGCGGCAACAACATTATCGTTACCCGTGGGCCCCATCAAAATAACCTCGCCGGACAGCATGCGTCTCAGGGCGCCAGACGAAAAGCTCGACACTTCCGGCGTAGAAGAGCAAGTCAATTCCCGAATACCGAGTTCACTGATGCTGGATTGTTTAGATGCTGTACAAGTTAAGGAAGTTGCCATTCGAACTCTGGATACCCTGCTTAAACACGGTCCGATGACGATTGCCGCTATCGCTGCAAAGCAGCCGATGAAATCGGGGCTGGAAGAATTGGTTGCCTACTTGCGCGTGGCAAAATCGGTGGGTGCGGCAATATTGGATGAAAAAGAAAGCGTAGAAATTTTGGACAAACAAGGCATCCGCCTTATGGCCGCCATTCCGAAATATTTATTAAGTGCAGACTTGTTTCCCGGCAACATAGAGGAGATGGTGATATGAGTCACAACGAATTGGAACAAGGTACTCCCGTTTCGGGAATAAGCGATTTGTTTGATAGATTCCGGGAGCGTCAGTCCGATCATCCTTCAGTTGAGCAAAACGCAAATGGAGATAATGAGGCATCCGAATCATTGTTTGCCGCTGACGAATCCATCTCTTCAACACCCATTGATGAGCAAAGCAATTCAGAAACAGAAGTAAGCTTCGATAACTCCGCAGCATTGAATAGCGGCACCATGCCGCCCGAGGCTAGGCGCGCACTAGTGAACTTGCTCAGACAAGGCGTTATATTAGCTGGCCAAAAATCGAATCTGTTTGATTCAATTTGCCGTTATCAAGATGCCGTTCGGAGTCATCTTGCGGACGTCTATTTAAAATTGGTACTCGATCAGAGAGCGGGCGTCGCGTTCATTGCCGGATTGGATGAAAGCGATGTTGAGGAGGAGGCGGTTTCCTTGATTACCCGCAGAACGCTTTCGCTTTACGATACTTTGTTACTTCTGGTACTTCGCAAACATTATCAAGAACGGGAAACCGCAGGCGAGCAACGAATCATTATCGACATCGAAAGGATCGAGGCCAATTTATCACCATTTCTGCCGTTAACTAACAGTACCCGTTCAGATCGAAAAAAGCTCGACGCCTCATTACAGAAGATGGTTGAACGGCATATTTTAAGCTCGGTACGCGGGAGCGATGATCGTTTCGAAATTACTCCTATTATCCGCTACGTTGTCAATGCCGAGTTTTTGGAAAGCATGTTGGCAGAGTACAAACAGTTAGCTTTCGACGCCGGCTTAAATACGGAATTACCTGGTAATGTTGAAATTGAATATAGAGAGAAAAATGCATAGATCTGACCTTGCAAATATTCATTCCTTGTTCAGTGTCGGACAGATCCGCTTGGCGGAACTCTCGGTATATAACTGGGGCTCGTTTCACGGCCTACACTCCGCACTGATAGACCCGCACGGCACCTTGGTCACCGGAGACAACGGCGCCGGCAAATCGACTTTTATCGACGGTTTGATGGCTCTGCTGTTACCGGCTGGCCGGGCAACCTTCAACGTTGCCGCCGCACAGGGAGACCGCACCGACAGGACGTTGCTTTCCTATATGCGCGGCAGTTTCGGTTCCGTGCATGACGGCGCAAGCACGCGGGTCAAGAGTAAGCGGGATAAAGCTGTAGTTACTGGACTACGGGCGCTTTATCGAGGAGACGACGGTTCTTGTATAACATTAGCAGCCATCTTTTGGACGACTCAAGCAAACAATGCGCTATCCGATGTGAAACGCATTTATTGTGTTGCAAAAAGAAGTCTGTCTCTAAAGGAAATGCTGGATTCATTTGGGGAAGGTAATGCCCGCTCATTGAAGCAGTGGTTAAGAAACGATCCAGCCATCACCTGTTGTGACGACAGCTTTTCCGATTACCAGGAACTGTATCGGAAACTGTTGTACATGGATAACAAGAATGCACCTGCCTTACTGTCAAGGGCATTGGGATTGAAAAAGATCGATGACTTGACCGGGCTGATCAGGGAACTGGTCTTAGAACCCAGTACGGTTAAAGATGACGCACGGAAAGTGGTTGACGAGTTTGCAGATCTTGTCGCGATTCACAATCAATTGATCGACGCCAGACAACAGAAAGACCATTTATCCAGATTATCCGAACTGCAACAAGCACTAGAACAGGCAAAAAACGAGCTTTACAACCTTGTGCGCGAAAGAGAAAGTTTGCCAGTTTATTTCGGCGAGATTTGCTACCGTCTTTGGACTGATAAAATCGCCAAATTGCAATCCACTTTCGACGATTTGTCTTTACGCATTAAACAACTCATAGAGCAAGAGCAAGAAGGCGAATCACTAAAAGATCAAAGATACGCCGCTTATCTGGAGGCTGGCGGTGAACGCATTGAAATTCTGAAAAAAGAGCTAGACGAAGCGCAACAACGCCTTAATCAAATGACGGTACGTTCCGCCAATTATCAAAAAGACGTCCAGAAGCTTGGTTTGGATCATCGTTTGGAAGAAAAACAATTTTTGTCTAACCAGCAACTCGCTAACAATAAACTTGAAAACATCGAATCGGAAAAACAGACAGCCCAGAATCTTTTTGGTCAATTAACGGCGGATTGGAGTAATCAGAACGATCGGAAAACGGTCCTCGAAAAAGAAATAGAAGAAATAAGCGCCCACCCCGATTCGAACATTGAACTTAAATACCAACAATTGCGGGATGAGCTGGTGGAATCATTGGGATTTTCAAAAGATCAATGTATTTTTATTGGCGAATTAATTGATGTCGATGAACAACAGCGGCATTGGCAAGGTGCCATCGAACGCGCCTTGGGTGGCTTGCGTACGACACTGGCGGTACCGGCTGATCGTTTCCCTATGGTAACCCGTTGGCTGAATACCCGACATACCGGATTACATGTTCGCGTTCAGATGGTAAGAGATGTCGCTTCCCACGACAGTGCGGAATTTAGATTCAATGGCTTTTTAAGGAAACTGGTTTGGCGTGAGCATCCTTACCGCGAATGGCTCAAAAAACATTTGTCACGTTTCGATTTGCAGTGCGTCTCGTCAACCGAAGAGCTGGATAACACGCCTTTTTCGATGACCCAACAAGGTTTGATCCATTTCGATAAAGGCAGGTTCGAGAAAAAAGACCAGTACAAAATCGATGACCGCCTACGTTGGCATTTAGGCTTTTCCAATAAATCACGGCTTGCCTTGTTGCAAAATGATTTGAAAAAAGCCGCTGAACGGGTCGGTGAACTCTACAAAACCTTGGAAAATGCCAGAATGGAACTTAATCGGGTCAGTGAACGGGAAGCTATCTGGAATCGAATTCTTGAGTATTCCTGGGCGGAGATCAATGCGCCCAAATGGCATGCCGAAGTCGAACGGCTTAAAAAGGATATCTCTATACTCGAACACAGCGGTAACGTTCTCGAAACGGCAAAACAGCGTTTCGAAGAGGCCAAGCAAGAGTTGGCTAATATCAGAAAACAAAAAGAGGAAGCAATCAAACACGAAGTCAAACTTTCCGAAACGCTAAGCAATGCAATACATAAACAGGAGCAGACATATGCAGCCGCTTCTTCCGGCATGGAAGACTCCGTTAGGGAAATGCTGAAAAAACGCATCGGCTTGGTGCAGGAAAGCGATCTGGAAAATGCAATTCTGTTACAAGGTAAGCATGACAAGGACATTGAAAATCTGCAGGAGAAAGGAAGAAATAAAAAGAATGAAGCGGAAAAAAAAGCTATAGGTATCATGTCTTCTTTCCGCTCTCACGACAAATGGCGAGTCGTTGCAGAAGATTGGGGCAGTGACGTTGCCAGCCTCGAAGAATATCTTAAACATTTACAGCAGCTCGAAGAAGAAGGATTGCCGCATTTAGTCGAACAGTTCATCGAGCGGCTTAATAAACACGCGACGCAATCGTTGGCGCGTATCCATCAGCGCCTCGATTCTGATCGCGACGATATCAACGATCGTATCGATACGATCAATAGGGTCCTGACCGGAACCGAGTTTCGGCCAGGCTCGCATCTGAAGCTGGGAAGCAAAATCGAACAGTATCCGCACGTTCAAGATTTCAACAGACAGGTGCGAACCGCTTTGAGCCAAGCAACCAGTGACGATCACGAAGCCAGATTCGAGCAATTAAAATCGGTGGTCGAAATTCTGGAAAAAGCCAGCAACCCGGCCACTGCAAATACTTTAGAAAGTTTAAAATTACTCGATCCGCGCTATCAAATGTCTTTTTATGCTGAAGAACTGGATACCGAAACACATGAAGTTCGAGATGTTTTGGAATCTTCGAGCGGCAAATCCGGCGGCGAGAAAGAATCATTTGCGGGTACGATCGTTGCCGCCAGTTTAGCTTACGTATTGACACCGGATGGCTATGACCGCCCAGTTTACTGCACGGTATTTTTGGATGAGGCATTTTCCAATACCGCAGAGGCAGTCAGCCGGAGAGTGCTGCGGGTATTCAAAGAACTTCATATCCACGTCAACCTGATTACCCCTTACAAAAATCTCAATTTAGCTAGAGAATCAGCGCGTTCCCTGCTTATTGCCGAACGAGACCAGGAGAATCATGAAAGCTGTCTATGTGAAGTGACATGGGAAGAAATTGACGAGCGGCTTGAACAACAGCGCGAACAGAAGCTCAGGATGGAAGCACAGGCACTGGGCGTGGAGCTTGAAAATGGATAGGCCATGGGGCTTACTGCCTGCCGACGTAAGAGAGCTCGTATTAAAGAGGGAATGGCAAAACCAGGCAGGCTTAAAAGGGCGTCTCCTGAACCAAAAACCGTTTCCGATTCGAATAGGTCTAAAACCGCCTACAGGCCAATCCGCTATCAAGGAAATGGAACACTTCCAAAAATTTATCGGCCTGTGGCGCTCTTTCGCTCCGCAACGTTTTATTCAATGGGATACCCGAAACTATAGGATGCTCTCCGGGCAGACTGTGCCAAAATTTTTTATTTTAAGGAATATACAAGAATTGATTGAGTTCATAGGTGGCGAGGCGGTAAAACGTAGCCGTGCATGGACGACCAATATGTCGCCCTTATTGACTATTTACCCGGACACCTACCCCGCATTGGTAAAGCACCTCAGTACAATTGAGTTGATGCGTCCGTCCGATTCCCAGCTATTGGCCGATTTAATCGGACAATTAACTCCCAAGATGGGTGCAGGAAAATACCTTAGGGCGCTTCCGCTGGTCGGTGTCGATACCAAGTTTTTAGAAAATTATCAGGCTTTGATTACCAACATTCTCGACATAGAGCGTAACAATGCTGTGTCAAATGCTGGCGGATTACTCGAATGGCTTGGCTGCCATACCAATCCTACAGGATGGTTAACGGTACGCCCCCTGTGTGAAAGCACAAAAGCAAAAATGGGAGGCTTCCCGGTACTGCAATTATCCGGAGACGTATTGAAACAGCAAGCACTTCCTGCCAACAATATCCTTATCGTAGAAAATATGGAATCAGGACTGGGATTGCCATCGCTTCAAGACACTATTGCCGTATTCGGCGGTGGAAAAAACGTAGCCTGGATGGATGCACTGTGGCTTAAATCCAAACGCGTTGCCTACTGGGGAGATATTGATACCTGGGGATTCTCCATCTTGAGTGACGTTCGGTTCAAATTACCAAATATTGAAGTGCTTATGATGGACGAAGAAACACTCAACCTGCATAAAGATCGAATGGTCGGTGAGCGAAAATCTGTCGATTACGTGCCTAAATTTCTTACCAACTCAGAAACTCGAATATTTTCGAGTTTAAAAAACACCGATAAATACGCCGCAAGATTGGAACAAGAAAGACTGTCAACAGACTATATACAATCTAAACTCAAAGCTTGGATAACAACTCTTTGGAGTTAATTGTTTTATCTTAAGTTTTGGTGTTTTGGATGTTGCTAAACCTCTAAAACCAAGTGTGTTGTTTTCAACAGCAGACAAAGAAGCAGAATGAAATGCAAAAGATAGTTTATTGAGACTATCCAGAAAACGAAGGTTTTTTAGACAAAATAGGAAGCCCATAAAATCAAGTAATTGTAAGTCTAACAATGAGACCATGAAATATGGCTATGCGCGGGTTTCGACCGACGATCAAAAAGCAGATTTGCAGATTGCCGCCCTGAAAAAGGCGGACTGCGACTATATCTTTACGGACACAGCAAGCGGGGCAAGCTCCATCCGTCCAGAATTAACGCGGTGTCTCGCGTCTCTGCGGGCAGGGGATATGCTGGTTGTCTGGAAGCTCGACCGGTTGGGGCGGTCGCTGTCACATCTGGTGGCGGTGCTGTCCGATCTGCAAGAGCGAGGCGTTTCTTTCTTGTCGCTGACCGAAGACATAGACACTGAAAGCGCGGCGGGGCGGTTGATGGGGTATATGCTCGGCGCACTCGTGGAGTTTGAGCGTTCTTTGATTGTGGAGCGGACACAGGTTGGATTGAAAGCCGCCAAGAACCGTGGCACGAAGCTCGGACGCAAGCCGTCGCTATCTGACGTTCAACGGAAACACGCCCGCGAATTGCTCACCAAGGGCGAGAGTCCAGTGGCTGTCGCCAAGTTACTCAAGGTCTGCCGCGCAACACTCTATAACAGCCTGGAGAAAACGTAAGTGATTTATCGGGAATGACCTTTAAATATGTTAAATTTAAGTAAAAAATTTGCATGGACTTAACACTGAGTAAGCAAAAAACATGATTCGAGTCTTCTTATCCTATTCCCACGTTGACGACAACTATCGTAACGAACTCCAAAAGCACCTGATGAGTTTACAGCATCAGGGAATTGTCGAATCGTGGCATGACCGGCGCATTGTTGCGGGTGAAAATTGGGCGAACTGTATAGATGACGAACTATGCCGCGCCGACATCATACTTTTGTTGGTAAGCTCCGATTTCATTGCCTCGCACTATTGCTATGAACTTGAAATGAAAGAAGCGCTTGCCCGCCATGAGCGCGGAGAGGCTGTGGTTATTCCGGTCATTCTCCGCTCGTGTCATTGGACGGGACTACCCTTTGGCAAACTACAAGCCGCTACCAGAGATGGTAAACCAGCCGAGAAGTATTCAAGCTTGGATGATGCATTCCTTGAAATTACCCAAGGAATTGAAACAGTCGCCAAGCGGCTTGTTACGCAAAGCAACAGATCGATCTCAACTACTCCTGCTTTACCTGAAAAGATTGGAATATCTCAAACACCCTCCCAAGGGTCGGGCTTACCGCGCTCAAGCAATTTAGCCATACCAAAGACTTTTTCAGATCACGACCGAGATGCTTTTGTTGCTGATGCCTTCAATTATATCGCCAGCTTTTTTGAGGGCTCGCTTGATGAACTCCAATTGCGTAACCCGGAAGTCAATGCCCGTTTCCAAAGAGTGGATGCCCTTTCATTTGAATCAACAATATATCTTAATGGTAACCAAGCTTCTAAATGCGGTATTTGGCTTGGCAATTCGTTTGGTTCAAGAGGCACATCATCGATAATTTACAGCAATTCTGGACTTGGACAAGGAAACAGTTACAACGAAAGCATGAGCGTGAAAGACAAGGGCAACATGCTTGGATTGGAACCTATGGGCATGTCTCTACAGCAGACTAAGAAACCGCTTACCAATCAAGGCGCAGCAGAATACTATTGGTCTATGTTTTTTGCGCCGATGCAGTAAGGTCTTTGAATTTGCCAAGGGCGAGAGTCTTGCGACAGTCGTCAATCTGCTTAATGTACCGCGTCACATGCGCAAGACTGGAGAAACATGCATGAACAAAATCAAAGTATATCAATTCGAAGCCTATGATATGTGCAACGACGGGATGAAAAAATCGCTACGCTGGGGAACACGCGAAACCATCGAGAAGATCGTCGCCGGTAGCAAAGTGCTGATCGAAACCGAAACTGAGGTTGATGAATCCGCAGTATCGTCAGACATACCCGGCTTGACCAACATTGGTTTCAGGCCTCCTAGCAAGAACGATGGCTTTCAGACATCAGTCAAAATAAACCTCGACCCCTATTAGACAAAACGGCACGTTCTGTCTTATCTGTCTTATCTGTCTTAATCCACAATTTCCACGAAATCCGCTTCTCCTATATGTGATAAAGGACATTATCACATATAGGAGCGACCTTCATTTCAATAGGCGACAGTTCCTTTACATTGATAAGTTAACGAGTACACACACTGGCATCCATTAATTCGCGTGTCTATCTAAAACTTTTCTGTTGTATTTATTCCGTCTCAATAACGCTTCAATCCATTCTTGGTGAATTTGATCTATCCATCGCGCCTTAAATAGATCGGTTAAAGCCAACTGCATTAACAAGTCCCTTAAGGGAGCAGGATATAAAACACAGGCATCATAAATAACTGAAAACTTGGTCACTATTCATATCCCATACCCAGCTCTTGGGCTTGGGCGGCTAATTCATCCAGGGCTTTTAAGCGGCCTTCGTCTATGCGCTGTTTATAGTCAAAAACATCTTTAGCCAAAACCCGCCGATGCGTACCCACTTTTCTAAACGGTATTTTGCCTTGTTCCAACAACTCAACCAAGTGAGGGCGGCTTACATTTAAAAGCTCTGCTGTTTCCTGTGTGGATAATTCAGCATGAATCGGCATAACCGTTATTGCGTTGCCCTTGGACATTTCCGTTAAGATGTCCAGCAACAGATTTATTGCATAGCCAGGTAAGATTAAATCGTCTGATTCATTGTTACTACTGGCTATTTTTATGTGCAGTCGTTCATTATTGGCATATTTTGATAATGCTCGACTGGTTATTTTTGCCTCTTCTGCCTCTTGCGGGGTGGGCAGGTGAGCAATGTTAGATAAAGTCACAACGCTTACTCCAATTGTTATTTGTAGTTATCATAATAGCATAAACGAAATAAACGAAAATTTATAAAACTAATTGTGTTAATACTTTTCCCTGATCAGTATCGACTTTGTTGGCTGGCAAAAATCCAACACTGAATAGCAAGATACAATCAAAGCCCGTTTCAAACGACAGTTCGCAGGCAGTTTCCATAACCTTCAATCCGGCTTCTTCGCCTCGGCAATTGCTCCTGCATTGCTCTACCTCCTGCATCCATGCGTAAAGCGCCTACTTTTGGTAGCCATCAACAGCACGTCAACAAGGGCTTTGTCCCCCTTTCGGCTATTTCAATAGTCGATCACGAACCACTTTTATCGACACGGGCAGATCTCAATTTTGGAAGGGGGCACCATGTCTTAGCGCACCTGGCTTTCTCTCCAGCACAGGCAAGTAATGCCAGGGATTAAAGATGAAAAAGAAAAACAAAAGAGACCGAAAAAGCGCGTCTTTCGACCCGATGTAATTATTTCTAACCGCTTACTATAGCAGCCATGAAAATAATACTTATGGCTAGCGCCTTGCTTTTTTCAAGCTCGACTTATTCAAACCCTATTCTGCAAAACAGCGTCTGGGGCAGCGCGGCAAGTTATGCCGGCATTAATGTTGCGACTTTATACAGCATTGCTGTCCAGGAAAGCGGAATGCGCTGGCGTGACGGCACATTTCGACCTTGGCCGTGGACGCTGAACATCAATGAAGGGAAGAACGGTATTAAAGCCGGTTCCAGGCGATACGCTAACAAGCAAGCCGCAGAACAGGCGCTGATGGATTTAATCAGGCTAGGCATTAGAAATATAGATGTAGGAATTATGCAGGTTAATCTGTATTGGCATGGCGACAAGGTAGCCAATGAATTATCACTGCTCGACCCCAAAACCAACATCAACGTAGCCGCAGGCTATCTAAAAGATCTCAACACAAAAAATAACGTCAGCAAAACGGTAGCCGACTACCACGCCCCATCGAATCCGACGCGAGGTAAAGCCTATATGAATCACGTTAAACACTACGAGAAAATTATTAATGAAAAGCTTCAATAAACTGCCCATCGCAATACTGGCCGGTATTGCTATTTCGGGTTGCTCGTCAACGCCAACTTGTCCTTTCGAAACATCTGGCGACAACTGCGAACGGATAACCATAGTCGCTTATTTGCCACCCGTTATAGCCGATCTGGACTACAAGAACATTCGAGGCTCGCAAAATCAAGTAATCGTCCAGGGAGGATTTCAACACGCGCTTTCTGTTTCTGGACAGAAAAAGGCGACAGAGCAAACCGTAACTCCGCAGTTGCAATCATTGGCTCTGGCGCCCGTTACGGACAACGCCATTCTGGACACCGAAACAGTTTCTTTTGAGTTTGACCATGCTTCAATTCCAGTGTCCGAACTGGACA
>Ga0208888_100244_pt1 | contig 30117 bp, 26 predicted proteins | sample LakWasM115_HOW13_2_FD_183929 | JGI IMG/M metagenome (GOLD analysis project Ga0208888, IMG submission 183929) | Freshwater sediment methanotrophic microbial communities from Lake Washington under simulated oxygen tension - Sediment Metagenome... | ecosystem: Environmental > Aquatic > Freshwater >...
GAACAAAGCAGGCGGCGGGCAGGCCGGGCTGCTCGGCGCGCAGGGTGCTCATGGCAAATGATTCGGTGCGCCCGCCCGTGGTCAAGGCCACCAGGCCGTGGCCCAGCGTGGCCGCCACCTGCACGCCCTGCACCACGCTGGCGCGCCAGGCGGCGGTGGAATATGGGCGCACGATGCCGGTGGTGCCCAGGATGCTGATGCCGCCCAGAATGCCCAGGCGCGCGTTGGTGGTTTTCTTGGCCATCTCCTGCCCGCCGGGCACGCTGATGCACACCTCCAGCCCATGCTGGGCCAGCAGCGCCGGGGCCACCTCGCGCAGGTTGTCGGCGATGTTCTGGCGCGGCACCGGGTTGATGGCCGGGCCGCCCACCTCCAGCCCCAGGCCGGGCAAGGTGACCGTGCCCACGCCGTCGCCGGCGCGCCAGTTCAGCACGCCGGCCTGGCCGGGCAGCACACGCAGGTCCACCGTGAGGTGGGCGCCATCGGTGCAGTCGGGGTCGTCGCCGGCAAACTTGACCACCATGGCGTGGGCGCTGGTCGCATCGCAGCGCCCGTCGTGCACGGCAAAGCGCACCCGGTCGCCATTGGGCAGCAGGCTTTCCACCGCGTCGGGCACCTGGCCGCTCAGCAAGCCCTGCACGGCAGCGCGTGCCGCAGCGGCCGCACAGGCCCCGGTGGTGAAGCCGGTGCGGGTGCCGCGGGGGGCAGTGCTCTTGCCCTCCATCTTGCTGTCCATCGTTCCTGCCATCACGCGGCCCCGGCGGCCTTCTGGCGCGCCTCGGCCAGGGCCAGCAGCGCGTGCAGGGCGGCCACCACCAGGGTCGAGCCCCCCTTGCGGCCACGGATCACGATCCAGGGCACCTCACTCAGGCCGGCCATCAGGTCTTTGGATTCGGCTGCCGCCACAAAGCCCACCGGCATGCCCACCACCAGGGCCGGGCGCAGGCCCTCCTCGCGGATCAGGCGCACCAGCTCGATGAGTGCGGTGGGTGCGTTGCCAATGCCCACGATGGCGCCCTGCAGCAAGCCCAATCGCCAGGCCTTGCGCATGGCCTGCACGGCGCGGGTGGTGTCCTGGGCGCGCGCCGCCTCGATCACATCGGCATCGCTGATGAACTGGTGGGTGCGCATGCCGAAGTGGGCCAGGCGCGGCTGCGACAGGCCCGAGCAGATCATTTCGACATCGGCCACCACGGGCGTGCCGCCGCGCAGCATGGCCTGGATGCCGGCCTCCACCGCGGCGGGGTGGAATTCGGTCAGGCCGTTGAACTCGAAATCGGCATTGGCGTGGATCATGCGGCGCACAATGGGCCACTGGCCGGGGTCATAGGCGTGCGGGCCCACCTCGGCATCGATGATGGCAAAGCTGTCGTGCTCGATGGCCTGGCCGGCGCGGGTGAGCTGCTCGGTGACGGTGTTGACGGTGCTCATGCGGGCTGGGCCTGTTGGGCCTGTGCGGCCTGGTCGGGGTTTGCGGCCGGCGTGGCGTGCTCAGGCACCTGGGCGTGCACATGAACGGGCGCGGGCGCATGGGTGTGCTCGTGCGAGTGGCCGTGGCCCAGGTCGTGCGCGATCTCGCGGTAGCTGCAGCCGTCGCAGGGCAGGCGGCTGTCGGGGGTGCCGGCCAGCAGGTCCAGGGCGCGTTGCTCCAGCAGCTCGAAGATCTCTTTCTCAAAGCCGAAATGCGTGCCGCAGGCCAGGCGCAGCTGCGGGTACTGGCCGCGCAGGTGCTGCACCTGGCGGTGGATGCGCTCCATCAGCGTGCCGGTGTACAGGTAGTAGGGCAGCACCACGATCTGGCCCATGCCCAGCAGCACCTGGCGCTGCACCACGCGCTCCAGGCGCGGCCAGGTGATGCCAGTGAAGGCCAGGTCGACCAGCTCGTGGTCGCCCTCCTCCAGCAGCCAGCGCGCCATCTTGGCCATGTCGCCATTGGCGCCCCTGTCAGACGAGCCCCGGCCCAGCACGATCACACCGGTGCTGCGCGGGTCGGGCATGTCCAGGCTCTGCATGGCCTGGCGCAGGCGCCGCTTGAGGATGGCCAGGATGGGGTCGCAGGCCGTGAGGTGGGGCGCCAGCAGGATCTGGCTGCCGGGGCAGTGGGCGCGGGCATGCTCGATGGCCTCGGGGATCTCCATCTTCACGTGGCCGGCGGCGTTCAGGATCAGGGGCAGCACCAGCACCCGGCGGCCGCTTTGCGCGGCGCTCAGCAGCCCGTCGTGCAGCGAGGGCGAGGCAAATTCAATGAAGCACACCTCGATGCGCCACTGCGGGCGACGCGCGCGCCACTGGGCCACGAAGTCGAGGATCTCGGTGTTGCCTGCGGCCTCTCGCGAGCCGTGGCCTACCAGCAGCACAGTGTCTTCGGGCGTGATCTGGGTGAGCGGAGTGAGCGAAGTCAGGGTATTCATGCCGTGGCCTTTCGAAAGCGGTGGGTGAAAGTGGGGTCGTAAAGCTTGGAGCGGGCCAGCGTCTCCCAGTCGGCGGCGCCCAGCGTGGGGCTGGCCACCACCATGGCCTGGCTGACGATGCCGGCCTCGCGGCAGCGCTGTTTGATGTCGGCCAGGGTGCCGCGCACGATGCGCTCCTGGCCCGGCCAGCTGGCCTTGTGCACCACCAGCATGGGCGCGTCTTCGGGCCAGCCGGCGGCCCGCAGACCGGCTTCGATCTTGTGCATCAGGGTGATCGACAGAAAGATGCACAGCGTGCTGCGGTGGGCCGCCAGGGCGGCCAGGTCTTCGCCCTCGGGCATGGGGGTGCGGCCTTCGACGCGGGTCAGGATCACGGTCTGCGTGACCTCGGGCAAGGTCATGGACTCGCCGGCGGCCGCCATCGAGGCCATGGCCGACGACACGCCGGGCACCACAGCCCAATCGATGCCCAGCGCGGTGAGCGGCCGGGTCATCTCGATCAGGGCGCCGTACAGGCCGGGGTCGCCGGTCTGCAGCCGCACCACGGTGGCGTGGCGCGCGGCCTGCTCGGCCAGCCAGTCGCTCATCTGCTCCAGCGTCATGTCCTTGGAGTCGCGCACCAGGCAGCCCGCCGGGGCGTACAGGGTGACGGCCTGGTCGACCAGCGAGCCGGCAAACAGCACGGCCCCGGCCTGGGCCAGCAGGCGCTGGCCCTTGAGGGTGATCAGCTCGGGGTCACCCGGGCCGGCCCCCACAAACCAGACCTTGCCCAGGGGTCGCGGTGCGGGCAGTTGGGGATCAGTCATGGCAATTCATCCTGGCGGGAGGGGTCGATGGGGTGGCTTGCGGCCGCGCGGACAGCGCCAACAGCGCCAGCAGCGCTTCGTGGCTGCGCGGGGGTTCGCCCGGCAGGCCCAGGCCCTGCTGCTGCAAAGCCTGGTGCAGCTCCAGCACCCGGGGCAGGGGCTGGCCGGCCTGCCGCCAGGCGGATGCCTGGCTGGGCAGATCGGTGGCGGGCAGCGAGGCCGTGCAGCGGCCGGCCTGCATCAGATGCAGGTGGTCGGCCCAGGCGTAGGCAAAGTCGATGTCGTGGGTGGACAGCAGCACGGTCACGCCGCGCGCCACCAACGCGTCGAGCAGCGCCGTCAGCGCCTGTTGCATGGGGGCGTCCAGGCCGGCCATGGGCTCGTCGAGCAGCAGCACCTCGGGCTGCATGGCCAGCACGCCGGCCAGGCACACGCGCTTCTTCTGACCAAAGCTCAGCTGGTGCACCGGGGCCAGGGCGTGCGCGCTCAGGCCCACATCGGCCAACGCAGCGCGCACGCGCTCGCGCACCGTGGCCTCGTCCAGCCCCAGGTTGAGCGGGCCATACGACACGTCTTCAAACACCTGGGCCGAGAACAGCTGGTGCTCGGGGTTCTGAAACACCAGGCCCACCCGCTGGCGCAACGCGCGCAGGCCGGCCCGGCTGGCGTCCAGCGGCTGGCCATCGAACACGATCTGCCCCGCACTGGGCCGCAGCAGCCCATTGAGTTGCTGCAGCAAGGTGGTTTTGCCAGCGCCATTGGCGCCCAGCAGCGCGTGGCGCCGCCCCCGCTCCAGACGCAGGCTGCAGTCGTGCAGGCCCTGGGGCCCATCGGGGTAGCGGTAGGCCACGCCCTGCAGTTCAAAGACAGGCTTTGCCGTGTTCATGCCAGGCCCCAGGTACACCACAACAGGCCCAGCGAGGCGAGTGCCGCCAGCCCGACATCGCGCCGCGCGTGCGGGTAGACCGGTGGCAGAAAGCGCAGCCCTGCCCCGCCACAGCGGGCCTCGGCGCTGGCCTGCAGCACCCGGGCGCGCTGCCACAGCTGCACAGCCTGGTGGCCCAGCAGCAGGGCGATCGAGCGCACGGCCTGGGCCCGGCTGGCATAGCCCAGGCGGGCACGCTGGGCGCGGCTGGCCTCGTGGAACAGGGCCAGGGCCACAAACAGCAGGCGGTGGCACAGCACCATCAGCTCCAGCAGCAGATCAGGCACCCGCAAGCGGCGCAACAGGGCCATCAGATCGGGCAGCGGCGTGGTCAGCACCAGGCCCAGCAAGGCCGCCAGCGAGGCCAGCGCCCGCGCACTGGTGTGGCCCGCCAGGGCCTGGGCCTCTGGGGTGAATTGAAAAGTGGGCAGGCCCTGCCCCGCCCAGCGCAGAGACACCGACATCGACGCAGCCGACAGCGCCAGAAAGCCCAGCGGCGCCCAGGCCGCGCGCAGGTAGGCGCGCCAGGGCACGCCGGCCCCAAGCAGGCACACAGCGACCAGGGCGGCCGCGCTGCCCAGCGCGCGCCCGGACGTGGCTGCGCCCTGGGCGGCGGCCAGACCGGCCAGCGCCCACAAGCCCTTGGCGGCCGGCGATACCCCCCGCCAGCGGTTGGCGTAGGCCCAATGTTCGATCAACACGGCGGATCAGGGCTGGGGGTGGGCGGGTTCAGCCGGGCGAGCCAGGTCCGAGGCCGGGGCTGTGGCCGGGACCTGCCGCGCAGCCCGCTCACGCGCCACCGACAGCCCCAGCCAGAAGCCGATCACCCCGGCGCCCAGCGCGGCCTGCAGCGCAAACAGCAGCGAGGCGATCTCATTGCTGGCCGGCTCCAGCACCGGGCTGAACCAGGGCTGGTAGTGCGGCGCCAGTTGGGCAATGGCCTGCTGGGCCTGGGCGTCGGCCCCGCCAAAATGCTCGGCCAGCGCAGCCGCGTCGGTAGGCTGGGCCACCCAGCACAGGGGCAAGGCGGTGATCAGCAGCACGGCGGCCAGCAGCATCAGGGTGCGCCGGCTCATGCCTGCACCCCACGGCGGGCGAACAGGGGCAGGCCCTGCAGTTCGGCCGCATTGAAGCGGGCCATGGCGTTCACCACCAGCACTGTGAGCAGCCCTTCGCTGACGGCCAGCGGGATCTGGGTGAGGGCAAAGATGCCGCCAAACTTCAGCAGCGAGGCGGCCATGCCGCCCACGGGGTCGGGGAAGGCCCAGGCCAGTTGCACCGAGGTGCACAGGTAGGTGGCCAGGTCGCCCAGGCAGGCCGCCCCAAACACGGCGCCCGAGCGCCCCAGGCCCAGACCACGCGCCAGCCGGAACACGCCATACGACACCAGCGGCCCCACGATGCCCATCGAAAACAGATTGGCCCCCAGCGTGGTGAGCCCGCCATGCGCCAGCAGCAGGGCCTGGAACAGCAGCACCACCAGCGCGATCGGCACCATGGCCGCCGGGCCGAACAGCATCGCGCCCAGCCCCACGCCGGTGGGGTGCGAGCAGCTGCCGGTGACCGAGGGCAGCTTGAGCGCCGACAGCAAAAAGGCAAAGGCCGCGCTCACGCCCAGCAGCATGCGCTGCTCGGGCTGCGCCTGCACGCTGCGCTGCATGGAGCGCAGGCCCCAGATCACAAAGGGTAAAGAGGCGGCTGACCAGCCCAGCGCGTGCGCTGGCGGCAAAAAGCCTTCCATGATGTGCATTCGAATCCTCCCGTCGAATGGTTCCTGTCAAGGCACCACGCGGAGGATGAAAAAGACGGCCAGGCGCCCGCAGACAAGCCGAGGCACGTTGGCTGCAGTTTTCCCGTCACCCCGGGGAATGGTGCTGGCGCTTTTTCGGGCCGGTATTCTGGCTCGCCTTCATCCTTCTCCGCGCCTTCCCGTGTCATGCACAGTGGCGTGTGGGCGGAGTCGTCTGGCTTACAGCAGCGGGGGCTGCGCCGGAATGGCGGCACAACATGGTTGTGCAGCGTCACCGGCTTCCCGTTTAACGTGCCCCCCGAAGAGGCCACGCACCCGAAGCGGCGATCTTAACTGCGAAATGCCGTAGCGTGGCGCAAAGCCATCAGGACCGCACGGTGGTGGCCACCGTGAGCTGGTAGCCGAACCCACGCACCGCCTTGATGGCGTCAAGCCCGCCCGGTGCAGCAGCCATTTTCTGGCGCAGGCGGCTGATGGTCACCGGCAGGTTGTCGCGCAGACGGGGCTGCTCCAGGCGGGGGTCCAGCCGCTGCACCAGCACCTCGTTGCTGAGCTTGCGCTCAGGGGCCAGGGCCAATTCGTACAACAGGCGCGATTCGAACAGGGTCAGGGCAACCCCCGTGCCCGCAGGCAGGGTCAGTTGCTGGCGCGGCATGTCAAGCTGCAGGCCATTGGCCACGCGCCGGCGGATGCGGCGGGCCAGGTTGGCAATCACCGCCTCCAGCTCGTCGACATTGGCAGGCTTGGTCAGGTAGACATCGGCGCCGTTCTGGTAGCCCGCGGTCTTGTCGGAAGGCATCACGCGGGCGGTCAGCATCACCAGGCCCATCTCGGGAAAGGCATGCCGCATGCGCCGGCACAGGCTCAGGCCGTCCTCACCGGGCAGGTTCAGGTCCACCACCAGAATGTCGGCATGGCGCTGGCGCAGCAGGCTCTCCAGCACCTCGCCATCGTCGGCCCCTCGCACCTGCACACCGGGACGGCTCAGAAAATCCACCAGCTCGAGTCGGACCAGGTCGTGGTCCTCCACAACGATGATGTCCAGGGGCCCGGTCTGGGCAACAGCGTCCTTCAATGGCATGGCAGGCAGAACTCGAAGTGGATCAGGGGAGTGGCCCCCGGGGGGGTCTCGGGGCGGTAGCTGATGCGGCCGCCCTCGCGCTCGACCAGGGATTTGACCAGGTACAGCCCCAGGCCCGAACCGGTGCGCTGGTGTGCGCCTTCGGCGCGGTAGTACTTGCTGAAGACCCGATCGGCATCGGGCAGGCCGGCCTTGCCGACCGGGTTGCCCACCCGCACACCCACCCAGCGGCCGGGCCGCCCCTCGGGCGTCAGTGCTTGCAGCTGCAGATCGATCTGCGAATCGGGTGGGGAGTAGCCCAGCGCGTTGTCGAGCAGGTTGCCCAACACGGTCTGGAAGCCATGGACATCAACGCGGGCAGGCAGGCTGGACGGGGCGCTCAGAACCACCCGCCCCCCCTCGGGATGGGTTGCCACCGATTGGGCCACCAGCTCAACCAGGTCGGCCTCGGAGTGGCTTGTGGCCCAAGCGCCGGACTCCAGCCGGTCCACCTGCCGGCAGCGGTCCAGCACCGTGTCCATGCCCTGGGCCGCGGCCTGGATGTGCTCCAGGCGCGTCAGCTGTGCAGGGGCCAGATCGTCGCCATGGCGCAGCATGTTCAAGACGGCGAGCCGGATAGAGGCCAGCGGGTTCTTCAACTCATGCAGCAGCATGCCCAGGAAACTGGTGCTGGCGGCCAGCTGATCATGCTTGGCCCGCAGCAGCAATTGCGACGCCGCCACCTCGCGCTCAAGCAAGCCCCTCGTCTCTCTGTCGAGCTGGTCACGGCGCGTCAACACCACGTGCTGCATGACCGAGCCGAACAGGTTGATCAACAGCGCCGGGTACAGATGCCAGAAGGTCATCTGTCCCACCCCGAGCAGGGGCAGCACAAAAACGATCAGGTACAGGGTCTGGGCAGTGAACAGGCCGCGGACGATCCAGCGCAATCGGGTGTCCTGGATCCTGAGGAACCAAGCTGCGACAGAGCCCAGCAGAGTGCCCCACAACAGCAGGTTCGAGTTCAGGCTCATGGCCTGGTGCGCCTGCTCATGCCAGATCCACCACAGCTGCAGCGGGAAGGGCAGCGCGGTGCCGCCATACAGCCACACCGTCAAGCGAGGTGCACCAAATTGCCTCACGAAAACCATGTAGTACAACATGCCCAGGCACAGGTGCCCACACAGCACGGTGGACATCCAGGCGTCGACACCGTGCGGGGCATGCGGCATGAAGTACTTGGCCACCACCCCAAGGTAGAACAGCGTCAGGATCACCGTGCCCGCCTGCAGGCACAGGTTCATCGCCCACAAGATGTCGCGTGTGACGAAGAAGCGAAGCGCGGACATCCAGGCCAGCACCAGCACGATGCCCAGGTAGAGCCCCAACCACAGCAGGGTCAGCCCTTCGAACTCGAGGGCACTGTTCTGGGTGCGCACATTCACGTACAGCGCATGGGTGCTGGTGCTGCGCAGGCGCACATAGAACACCGTGGACTCGGTGGCCGAGGTGTCCAGGGCCAGGCTGTAGTTCAGCGTGGCCCGCTCACGGCGGTCGAAAGGAAAGCGGTCGCCCTCCTGCCGCATCGTCCAGGGGCCCAGGCGGCCATCCGGATCACGCTGGCGGCTGTACAGCTGCAGATCATCGAGGTACAGGGGCTGCAGGGTGGCCCACAACGGCGTGGCCGACGTCGGTGGCACGGTCACACGCAACCAGGTGGCGCCGCGCTGATAGCCGCGGGCCACGATGGTGGGCGCGGGCTGAAAGGCCTGCCCCAACACCTCTTCCAGGCGGGCCTCACCCGTGGGGTCGGCCCAGACGGCGCGCTCGACCTCGATGGAGGTGACCAGTGCCGCCCGGCCCACCACGGGCCAGCTCAGCGCCAGCAGACACAAAAGAGGCATCAGCCACTGAAGAGCACGGCACAAGGCAGGCCGCCGCAAACGGCTGGCATCGGTCGCAGGGGTCATGAGGGTCATGGGGGGGTGCAATAAAACGCAATCTTTCGTGTGAGCCGGTTGATACAAACGCGCGGCCATTTGACCAAGGTCACTTGCCGTTTCCATCCTGCCTGCCCATCGGGTGCCGAGCCATGCCATCGCTCGGCCCACACGGTGGGCCGATGTTATCGGAAGGGACTCTGGGCCTCTGCCAACCACCCACACGACACAAAAAATGAACTCCTCCTCAAGTGCAAGCCCCGCAGGGCGCAAGGCCCAGGGCACCCTGACGGCCGTGGCCTTGGCCACCACGATGCTGTGTACCGCCCTGCTGGCGCCGGCCCAGGCGCAGACCAGCCCCAGCGCCGGCCTGGCCGCCGAGTTGCAGCGCCGCTTTGACGCCCAGGAGGCGGCGGTTGCCCGCTACCTCGCGGACAACCCTGGCACGCAGCGCGAAGTGGTCCGCGACGGGGTGGTGTACCGCATCGTGCGCATCGGCTCGGATGGCCAGCCGATCTACATCAAAAGCAAGGGCAGCAGCCGCGTCGATGCGCGCAGCAACGTGGAGTCGGGCCAGTTGATCAAGGCCGATTCCCTCTACCCCGGCGGCAGCCTGGGGGTGAACATCACCGGCCAGAACATGGTGGTGGGGGTCTGGGAGCCCGGCCTGCCCCGGGCCACGCACGAGCTGCTGGCAGGCAAGGTCAGCCTCCAGGCCAACCAGCTGGGCAGCATCACCGACTCGGCCCGCAACCACGCCACCCATGTGACCGGCACCATCGTCGGCAAGGCCGGCATCACAGGCAACGGCGCCAGTGCCCAGGGCATCGCCTACAGCGCCAGTTCGCGCAACTGGGATTCGGACAACGACGCCGCAGAGATGTACGCCGCCGGCCTGGCGGTGGATGGTGTGCAGGTGTCCAACCACTCCTACGGCTATGCCAATGACAACACCATCCCGGTCTGGCAGTTCGGTGCGTACGACAGCGAATCCCGCGCCTGGGACCAGGTGATCAGCTCGCTGGTCTTCTACCAGCCGTTTGTGGCCGCGGGCAATGAACAGCAAGCCAACGGCAACGCCAGCAAAGGGGGCTACGACCTGATGACGGGGGCCAGCGCGGCCAAGAACGTGGTGACCGTGGGCGCCGTGAATGCGGACAAAAGCATGTCGGACTACAGCAACTGGGGCCCCACCGACGACGGCCGCCTCAAGCCTGAGATCGTGGCGCGGGGCACGGGCATCAACTCGGCCACCGCCGCCAGTGATACCTCATACAGCGGCAGCGGAACCGACTCCAGCGGCACCTCGTATGCCACACCGGCCGTCACGGCGGGCGCGCTGTTGCTGCAACAGTTCTTCCGCACCCGCTATGCCGGCAACTACATGCGTTCGGAGACCTTGCGAGCCCTGATGTTTGGCACCGCCGAAGACCTGGGCCGCCCCGGCCCCGACCACCAGTTTGGCTGGGGATTGCTGAACCTGCAAAACGCCGCCACCACCATCAAGCAGCGCACCACCCCCTACGGCCAGTCCAACTGCACCGGCAGCTACCTGGCCGCTGATTTGCGCGGTGCGATCATCGATGAGCTGAGCGTCAACCCCGACAACAATGGTGCGTCAGCCTGCTACCGGTCGGTGTATGCCCGGGGCGGGGTGCCCCTGGTGGTCAACGTCGCCTGGAATGACGATGCCGGCCCCGAGCAGACCGCCGCCGACCCGGTGGACGACACCAGCTCGCGGGTCATCTACAACTTTGACATCGAAGTCGTCGAGATCACGACAGGCAATACCTTCCGCCCCTGGAAGATCCCGGACATGGCGCACCGCACGGACAACGCCACCCTGTCCACCGCAGCCTTTGACGACATGGGGCAGAACTTCAAGCAGGTGATCATTGCCAACCCCGTGGCCAACACCGAGTACCGGGTGATCTTCCGCAAACACAGTTCATCGCCCGCCGCGACAAAGCCCTTGGCCATGGTGATCACGGGCACCTCGATCAGCAACGCCCGGGCGGAGATCCGTGGCACGCCTGCCGTGACCGGCACCGCGCAGGTGGGCCAGGCTTTGACCGGCAGCTACAGCTACTGGGATTTCGAAGACGACACCGAAGGCGCCAGCACCTACCGCTGGGTGTGGGCCACGCCTGCAGGCCGGGGCGTGACCCGGACCTCGATCGCCGGGGCCACCGCCCGCAACTACACTCCCGTGGGCACCGATCAGGGTAAGGCCCTGCAGTTCTGTGTGACGCCGGCGGCGGCAGCAGGCAACACCGGTGCGGGCACCGAGGTGTGTTCGGGCTCCACCGTGGCCGTGGCGGCCGCAGCGCTGGTCAACGCCAGCTGCGGCAGCGCGGCCAACACCGCCAGCGCCTACCTGCCTGCGGCCAACCTGTGCTCGGTCGGCACGGCTGGCGCCGTGAGCGCCGGCACCAGCAGTTGGTCATGGAGCTGCAGCGGCAGCGGCGGTGGCAGCAACGCGGTCTGCACGGCCCCCTTCAGCTCGGTGGCCATCGGGAGCGCCGTGGGGGCCATCCAGTCCGCCGGCACCAACAACTGGCAGATCAGGTCGGCCAGCTCAGGCTTTGTCTCGCCGCCTGCAGCCCCGCCCAGTGGCGTGAGCTTCCCCCAAGGGGCAACCAAGGTGGTGCTGGACAGCGGAGCCGCTGGCACCAGCACCACGGTGACCCTGCGCTTCAGCAGCATCCCGGCCGGTGCCCGGCTCTACAAGTACGGCAAGGAAAATGGCCTGGGCGACACCAACCAATGGTTCGCCTACCCCGCCACCATCGACGCCCAGGCCGGCACGGTCACCTACACGCTCACCGATGGTCAAAAAGGTGACAACGACTGGACTCAGAACGGGGTGATCGACGACCCGGTGGCGCTGGGGGTGGGATCAGGCGCCGGGGTCTCGGGTGTACCGACCCTGTCGGGTGCGGCGGCCTTGGTGCTCAGTGCCCTGCTGGGCCTGGGCTCCTTGCTGCCGTTGCGGCGGCGCAAGCCGTGACCGTGCCGGCCCCTGGGCCGACTTATGGTCAGCGCACCACCACCCGGTTGCGCCCCTGGTGCTTGGCGTCATAAAGGGCCTGATCACTGAGCGAGATCATGGCTTCGGCAGCGGTGGGGCCCTCGGTGGGGATGGCGGCATGCACACCGATGCTGATCGTGACCGGAATGCTCACCCCGTTGACCACCATGGGCAGGTCGCCCACGGCCCGGCGGATGCCCTCGGCCACCGCCTGGGCGCCCTCGACGGTGGTGGCTGGCAGCAGGGCCAGGAACTCTTCGCCGCCAAAGCGGGCCAGCAGGTCGGCCCCGCGCAAACGGGCCTGGGCGCGCTGCGCCACCTGGCGCAGCACCTCGTCGCCCACAAGGTGGCCGTGCTGGTCGTTCACCACCTTGAAGTGGTCGATGTCGAGCATCAGCAGGGCCAGCGGTGTGCGGCGGCGCCGGGCCAGGGCCAGGTGGTGGTCCATGAGCTCCATCAAGGCCAGACGGTTGTACAGGCCCGTCAGCCGATCGTGGCTGGCCAGTTCGTGCTGTTGGCTCACCGCGTGCTCCATCTGCATCAGCACAAAGCCCATGCTGTTGAGCAACAGCACCGCCAAAATGGCAAAGTAGGTGGCCACCTGCACCTGGGTGGGCACGTTGAACTGGGCATCCCACTCCGAGGCCCCCAACATGAACAGCGTGCGCAGCACCAGGGTGATGCACAGCAGCGCAGCACCGGCAATCACCACCCAGCGACCCGTGAGGCGGCGCCCATGCAGGCCCGGCGCCCAGGCCTGCGACAGCAGCACCATGGCCATCACACCCTGCAGGCCAGCCACCACCACGTTGCGCCAGCGATCGTCATGCAGCAAGAGGGTCGCCGCCACCATGTTCAGGCCCGCAGGCAACCACACCACCCAGTTTGGCAGGGTATGGCAGCGCCCACGCTGGAAGGCCCTCAACGCCAAGGTGTGGATGACCAGGCTGAGCGCGGTCAGGGCGTTGGTCGACAAAATGGACAGGCTCAGCCAGCCCGCATCGCGCAGACCGAAGGCCGGGTAAGACAAGCCATTCACCACCAGGCCCAAGCCCCACAGCGACAGGCCCTTGTGCAACCGGCCACCCCAGGCCACCGCCAGGACGGCGCTGGCCAACACCCCGCTGGCCAGGGTGAGGCCCAAGAGCAGGGTGGGTAGGTGCAGGGTCATGAATCGGGTGTCCTGATTTGAAATTTACTCTACTCCGAAACCGGGGCCGACGACCTGCGCAGGCGCAGACCCGCAACACCCGGGCTGCTCATGCGACCTGTTCAGGCCACCTCGAAAGAAAACTCGCCGCGACTCATCAATTCAACGCAGATATCGGCTGCCTGGGGGTCATACAGGCGCCCTCGCCCACGCCGGACCTCATCGAGTGCGGCCTGCAGCCCCAAACCCGCCCGGTAGGGCCGGTCCAGGCACATGGCCTCCACCACATCGGCCACCGCCAGGATGCGCGCCCCCAGAATGATCTGGTCCTGCGCCAGCCCCTGCGGGTAACCGCTGCCATCCAGGCGTTCATGGTGCTGCAACACCATGTCGGCAATCGGCCAGGGAAACACGATGTCCTTGAGGATGTCGTGGCCTGCCTGGGGGTGGCGGCGCAGCACCTGGTATTCCTCTTCTGTCAGGCGCCCCGGTTTGGTCAGGATGGCCTCGGGCACCTGAATCTTGCCGATGTCGTGCACGATGCCGGCCAGGTGGATGCCCTGCACCTCGTGCTCGGACAGGCCCATGCGGCGCGCCATGGCCACGGCCAGCGAGGCCACCCGACGCTGGTGGCCCGCGGTGTAGGGGTCTCGAAACTCCACCGTGGTGGCCACGGCCTGCACGGTGGCTTCCAGCACCTGTTCGAGATGGCGCAAGGTTTGGGCATGGGCCTGCTGGACACGGCGTGAATGGATGCCAAAGGCCAGGTCATCCGCCAGCTCGCCCAGCAAAGCCACCTCCTGCTCGTTGAAGGCATCGGGTGAGGCGGAGTAGATCGTCAGCGCCCCCAGGGCCTGCCCGTCCACCGTCAACGGGAAAGCGGCACTGGAGCGAAACCCATGGGCCAAGGCGGCCACACGCCAGGGGGCCATCTTGTTCTCGGTGGCGAAATCGCGGTTGATCTGGGCCTGCCCCAGGCGGATGGCCATGCCGGTCGGCCCCTGGCCCAGAGGGTTGTCGCCCCAGCTGATCTGGGCGGCCTTGAGATACCCGTCGTTCGCGCCGAACTGAGCGATCAGACTCACCGAGCGCTGCACATCGTGCTCGGCAAAGCCCACCCACGCCAGCCGATAGCCACCGACTTGCACGGCAATGCGGCAGACCTCCTCGAGCAGAGCCGACTCCTGCAGGCCATGTACCAGGGCCTGGTTCGACTTGCTGAGCAACTGAAGGGCCCGGTTCAGCCGCACCACATCGTTGCTGGAGGCCAAGGCGGCTGCCATGTCATCAAAGGCCGCTGCCAGCGTGCCCACCTCACCCGGCAGCGGGGCCAGCCCCGTGCGCGCCAGGTGGTTGCCGGCGCCCAATTCACGGGCTGCCAGACCGATGCGACGCAAGGGGCGTATCAGCCAGTACTCGCCACCCCACCAGGCCAAGGCGAACGCGGCCACCACCAGCAAGGCGGCCAGACCCAGGTCGGCTTTCATCTGGCGGTCTGCCGCCGCGGTGAGGGCAGCCTGAGCTTGCCCGACGAAAAAATAGACCGGCCCAGCCAGCGTATCGGCAAAACGGTAAAGGGTGAGCAAACGGCGCTCCCCATCCGAAAACACCACGCTCACCGCCACGCCCACTCGCTGACGCGCCTGCTCAAAGGCCGCCGGGTCGAACAGCTCGGCCCCTGCGGCCTGACCCGGGCCCTGGCCGGGGCGGCGCGTGATGATCTGGCCTCGGGCATCCACCAGGCCTGCGATGGACGACCCGGGCGCCGCCCCCCCAGGGGCCTCATGCGTCACCCAGCTCAGATCCATGGCCACCACGATCAGCCCCTGCACCCGGCCCTGAGCGTCCACAATGCGCTGGGCCACAGGCAGCACATGCTTGCCAGTGAAGCCCCCGATCTGCGCTGCCCCGACCACCGGCAGGTCTTGCGCCAGGGCACGTGGCATGAAGGACCGGCTGGAGATGTTGAGGGCCTGGGCACCACGGACCAGGTGGCAGCGGGTGTCTCCATTGGGCAGCGCCATGAAGATGTTGGCCACCTGCGGATCCTGCGACACCAGGCCGGCCAGCCGGCGATCACATTGGGGGTCGTTGATCAGGCTTCCCAGATCGACCGCCTGCGTCAACAGGGTCAGAAGACGCCTGGTGTTCTCAAACCCCAGCCTCTGGCGATCGGCCATGGCGGTGGACAGCAGGTCTTGCCGCGCCATGGCCGCAGCGATGTCGGCCGATCGACGGTCCAGGGCCCGGTAGACCGACGCCGACAGGAGCACCGCGCAAGTCCCCAGCAGCAAGAGCAGAAAACGCCATCGGACACTGAGCGAAGCAAGCGTCGAACCCATCAACAAGCCTCCGGTCTTTGAGATGCAAGCGCTTCAGCCAGCCACTTCAGAACGCGCGCAATCGACGCTCTGCCAGTGGTCCAGCCATCTCGATCAGGCCGAGGACTGCACCCATTCACGGGCTTCGGCCAGAGTCGCAAAGAGCAGGATCGGTGGCATTTGGGTGATCTGGTCGTACTTGCGTGCCATGGCGATGATGACCGGGTCCACCGTGACTGCCAGGATGCGGTATTTGGGGTTGACGAAGGTGGCCCCGATGTTGATGGCGGCCGTGTCCAGGATGCCGCCCTCGCCCATGGTGAAGGCCTCGGTGTCGGTGAAGTCGTTGATCGTGTAGCGGATGTTCTCGAAGCGCGGGTCGCTGTGGAACTGGCCCACCGACGACAGAAACTCTTCAGCCGTGACAATGCCCCAGAAGCGTTTGTGGATACCTTGGGGCTCGCGGATGATTTCGTAGGGCATGGTCGGATAGCTGCAAATCTGATCACTTGGCGTCACAAAAATCGCCAACTGGTCGCTATTTGACCATGAACGGTATAGGGGCAGAGACCTGCCCCCCTGTTTACCCGTCAATCAGGGCCGGATCCCAGGCAAACACGGTCTGCTGCTGGCTGCCCAGCTTCTCGATGCCCAGCGTCATCACGTCGCCCGGGCGCAGGAACTGGGCGGTGGGCTTCTTGCCCATGCCCACGCCAGGCGGGGTGCCCGTGGTGATGAGGTCACCGGGCTCCAGGGTCATGAAGCGGCTCAGGTAGCTGACCAGTTGAGCCACGGTGAAGATCATGGTACGGGTGTTGCCGGTCTGCTGGCGCTGGCCGTTCACATCGAGCCACATGGCCAGGTTCTGCGGGTCGCCCACCTCGTCGGCACTGACCAGCCAGGGGCCAATGGGTCCGAAGGTGTCGCAGCCCTTGCCCTTGTCCCAGGTGCCGCCGCGCTCCAGTTGGTATTCGCGCTCGGAAATATCGTTGATGGTGCAGTAGCCAGCCACGTGCTGGAGTGCGTCCGCTTCGCTGACGTAGCGGGCCCGGCTGCCGATCACCACGCCCAACTCCACCTCCCAGTCGCTCTTGACCGAGCCCTGGGGCAGCACCACGGGGTGGTTGCAGCCCACCGCGCTGTCCACGGTCTTGGTGAAGACGATGGGCTCCTGGGGAATGGGCATGTTGGCCTCGGCAGCATGGTCGGCGTAGTTCAGGCCGATGGCAATGAACTTGCGCATGCCGGTCCAGGGCACGGCCAGGCGGCCTTGAGGCACCACGGGCAGGGTGTCGGGGTCGAGGCTGGCGAGTGCCGCCATGCCCGTGGGCGACAAGGTGGCCGGGCCGATGTCGGCCAGCACCGCGCTGAGGTCACGCACAGTGCCATCGCTGTGCAGCAGGGCGGGTTTCTCTTGGCCTTTGGGGCCGTGACGAAGCAATTTCATGAACAGGGTTCCGCGTGAAGGGTGAAAGAAAGCTCAGTTCGACCAGCCGCCGTCGATGATCTGGGCCGTGCCGGTGGTGAAGGACGACTCGTCACTGGCCAAGTAGACCGCGAGGGCCGCGATCTCTTCGGCCCGGCCCAGCCGGCCCATGGGCTGGCGCTCGACAAAGCCGGCCTCGACCTGGGCCAGCGACCGGCCGCTGGCCTGCGCCTGGGCCTGGATGCGCACCTGCAGCGAAGGCGACATGACGGTACCCGGGCAGATGGCGTTGCAGCGGATGCCCTGACCCACAAAATCGGCCGCCACCGATTTGGTCAGCCCGACCACCGCCGCCTTGGTGGTGCCGTAGACAAAGCGGCGCGGTGCGCCTTTGATGCTGCCGGCCACCGACGACACATTGATGATGGAGCCGCGCCCTTGCGCCAGCATGCCGGGCAATAAGGCACGGATGGTTCGCCACTGCGAACGCACGTTGAGGTCGAAGGCAAAATCCCACTCCTCGTCGGTGCAGTCCAGCAGGGTCCCCGCGTGCACAAAGCCCGCGCCGTTGAACAACACGTCCACCGGGCCCAATTCGGCTGCGGCCGCCTGCACGGCCTCGGTTCGGGTCACGTCCAGCACGCGGGTGGTGCAGCCGATCTGCTGCTGCAGCGAGGCCAGGGCCTCAGCATTGATGTCGGTGGCGATCACTCGCGCCCCCTGGGCGGCAAAGGCCACGGCAGTGGCGCGGCCGATGCCCTGGCCGGCGGCGGTCAAAAAGGCGGTCTTGCCTGCAAGTCGTTGGGTCATGGGAATAAAGTCCTCGGGTTGAGCGTGTCAGGGACGGCAGGGGTTCAGTTCAGATCACCTTGCCGGGGTTGAGCAGGCCAGTTGGGTCCAGGGCCTGCTTGAGGCATTGCATCAGCGCGATTTCGGCGGGGCTGCGTGCGTGGCCCAGCCAGGCGCGCTTGAGCGTGCCGATGCCATGCTCGGCCGACACGGTGCCGCCATACTCGCGCACCAGCCCGTAGACAATCCCGTCGACCAGGCCCTTGGGCTGTTCGGCCACGCCCGCCTGGTGCACGATGATGTGCAGGTTGCCGTCGCCCACGTGCCCATAAAACAGCGTGCAGGCATTGGGGATGCGTGCCTGCAGGGCCTGGCGGCAGCGGCTCACGTAATCGTCCATGCGCGCCACGGGCAGGCCGACATCGAAGGCCAGGTGGTGCGGCAGCTGGGGGTGCAGTTCACCCGTGGCGTCGCGCACACCCCAGAAGGCCTTCACATCGGCCAGGGACTGGGCAATGGCCGCATTGGGCAACACGCCAGCCTCCATCAGGCCCTGCAGCCAGGCCTCGAAGCGCGGTGCATCGTGTGCCTCATCGGTGCCCAGGGCCTCGACCAGCACGTAGGCACCGTGGGGGCTGTCGTCGCCCTGAAGCGGGTTGCGCACACCGGCCACGCGGGTGGTGGCAAATTGCCAATACTCCGGCCACATCACCTCGAAAGCCGAGAGCAGCGGCCCCAGGTGCTGGCGCGCCGAGTTCAGCAGTGTCAGCACACCCGCGTAGTCGCGCACCGCGCACAGGGCCACCTGCGTGGAGGCCGGCTTGGGAAACAGGCGCAGCACCACCCGGGTGATGATGCCCAGCGTGCCCTCACTGCCGATGAACAGGTGCTTGAGGTCAAAGCCGGCGTTGTTCTTGATCATCTTGTTGAGACTGGTGATCACCGTGCCGTCGGCCAGCACCACCTCCAGCCCCAGCACCATCTCGCGCGCCATGCCGTAGCGGATCACCCGGTTGCCACCGGCATTGGTGGCCAGGTTGCCTCCGATGCTGCACGAGCCGCGGGCCCCGAGATCCAGCGGGCAGAAGAAGCCGGCCTCTGCCGCCGCCTGCTGCACCGCCTCCAGCGGGGTGCCGGCCCGCACCGTGAGGGTGGCCGAGGCCGGGTCGATTTCTTCGATGCCGACCAGGCGCTCCAACGACAGCGCGATCTGTGCACCGGTGGCACGAGCGCCCCCGCACAGCCCGGTCAGGCCGCCTTGCGGCACCACGGCCACGCCGTGTTGGCGGCACAGGCGCAGCGCAGTCGCAACACCGGCGGTGTCGGCCGGGCGCAACACCGCCAGGGGGCGGCTGGGCTGCAAGCCGCTGTAGTCGTTGTGGTTGCGGACCGGCGTATCGGCACCAGCCAGCACGGCCTGGGTGCCCAGCTCGGCCCGAAGCGCGGCCAGCAGGGCCATGGGGAGGGTGTGGGTTGACATGAGCGTGTTCATGGGCTGATTCAAAGACCAGGTCAGGACATCAGGCAGTGAACCAGCGCAGCGGGGCCAGCACGGTCTGCGGGAAGGCCACCATGATGAACATCACCACGAACTCGGCCACCATGAAGGGCCAGACGCCCCGGGTCACCTCGTCCATCTTCATGCGGCCCACCCCGGCCACCACGTTCAGGATGGTGCCCACCGGCGGGGTGATCAGACCGATCGAGTTGTTGATGATGAACAGCACGCCAAAGTAGATCGGGTCGATGCCGGCGGCCTTGATCACGGGCATCAGCACCGGGGTCAGGATCAGGATGGTGGGGGTCATGTCCATGGCCGTGCCCACCAGCATCACCAGCACCATGATGGCCACCAGCAGCAGGGTCTGGTTGCCCATGAAGGGCTTGAGCAACTCGACCATCTGGGTGGGCAGGTTGGCCACCGTGATCAGCCAGGACGACACCATGGCCGCGGCCACCAGGAACATCACCACCGCAGTGGTCTTGGCCGCCGTGGTGAAGATGGGCAGCAGGGCCAACAGGGGCAGCTCGCGGTAGATCACGCCGGCCACGAACAGCGAGTACACCGCCGCCACCACCGCCGCCTCGGTGGGCGTGAACACGCCCATGCGCAGGCCCACCAGGATGAACACCGGCAGCGTCAGCGCCCACACCGACTCGCGTGCGGCGCGCCAGATCTCGGCCTTGGTTTTCTTCTCGGGCAGGGCCAGTTGCTCCTTGCGGCCCACCCACCACCAGGTGAGGGCCAGGCCGGCGCCGATCATGATGCCGGGAAAGATGCCTGCGATGAACAGCTTGCTGATCGACACATTGGCCGCCACGCCAAAGATCACAAAGCCGATGCTGGGCGGGATGATGGGCCCGATCACCCCCGAGGCCGCGATCAGCCCGCCCGACACCTCTTTCTTGTGCCCGGCCTTGACCATCATGGGCAGCAACAGCGCGGTCAGGGCGGCCGCATCGGCCACAGCCGAGCCCGACAGCGAGGACAGCAGGCAGGCCGCCAGGATCACCACATAGCCCAGCCCGCCCTTCACATGGCCCACCAGGGCCAGCGCAAAGTTGACGATGCGCTGCGACAGGCCGCCCACATTCATGATTTCGCCCGCCAGCATGAAGAAGGGCACGGCCAGCAACGGAAAGCTGTCGGCCCCGTTGATGAAGTTCTGCGCCAGGATCTGGGCGTCGAACAGGTCCAGCTGCCACATCAGGCCCACGCCACTGGCCAGCAGGGCATAGGCAATCGGGATGCCCAGGGCCATGGCACCCACCAGGCCGCCCAGAAAAATCAATACGGTCATGTTCTTGTCTCCGGTGTTGTTCTTGGTCTTGTTGGCGTGTGGAGCCTCAGCGGCCCGCGTGGGGCAGCGGCTTGTCACCCAGGGGTGAGTGGCTGGCCCTGTGGCCTACTGCGTTCTCGCGCGCCAGCTCGGCCTGCAGGGCTTCGAGTTCGCCCTGCTCCTCCGACTCCTTGATCATCACCAGCTCGGCCTCGCTGAGCTGGCCGGTCAACACGCGCAGCAGTTGCAGCACGATGAGGCCGGCCGCACACACCGAGAACACCACGCCCGAGGCATAGAAGATGGCGGTCGACGCGCCGGTGACGGGGGCTTCAACGTCCCAGTTGATCACCGTCTGCTGCCAGCTGCCCTGAAAAAACAGCCAGGTGATGTAGAGCATCAGCACCTGCCCCAGCACCATGCACACCTTCTTGCCTGCCACCGGCAGGCGCGACACCAGCATGTCGGTGCCCAGGTGGGCGTTTTCCTTGATCGCGCTGACGGCGCCCAGAAAGGTGATCCAGACAAACAGCCAGCGCGACAGCTCTTCGCTGACGGCAATGCCCGAGTTGAAGGCGTAGCGCAGCACCACGTTGCCGAACACCAGCACCACCATGACGGCCAGGGCCAACGCGATGAGCAGGTTGATGAACCGGCAGTACCGGTCGATGAGGGTATTGAGCATGTTGTTGTCTCCTTGGGTGGCTGGGCCACCGTGGCTTGTTTTTTAAAGTTCAATCGTCTCGTCAGGCCGGGTTCACAGCGCGGAACTCACAGCGCCCTGCCCTGCAGCAGGCCGCGCGCGGCCAGGTTGGCGATGAAGGCGCGCAGGCCAAAGCGCCAGGGCGCGGCACTCTCGCTGTGCGCCACCCGGTTGCGCAGCGCCCCCAGCCAGGCGCTTTGGATGGTGACCACGTCGCCCAGCTTGTGGGTGAAGCCGCCGCCGGGCTGGTCGCGGTCCTCGATGGGGGCAAACAAGGTGCCCAGGAACAGCATGAAGCCGTCGGGGTACTGGTGGGCGGCCAGGGTCTGGGCCACCAGATCGGCCGGGTCGCGGCTGATGCTGGCCATGGTGTTGATGCCGCGCAGCTCGTAGCCCTCGGGCCCGGTCACGCTCAGGTTCACGGTCTCGCGGCGCACCTGGTCCAGGCCGAAGCCGGCATCGAACAGGCGGATGAAAGGCCCGATGGCGCATGAGGCGTTGTTGTCCTTGGCCTTGCCCAGCAACAGCGCGCTGCGGCCCTCGATGTCGCGCAGGTTGACGTCGTTGCCCAGGGTGGCGCCCACGATGGCGCCCCGGCTGTTGACGGCCAGCACCACCTCGGGCTCGGGGTTGTTCCAGGCCGAGTCGGCGCGGATGCCGATCTCCTCTCCCGTGCCCACCGAGGCCAGCACCGGGGCCTTGGTGAACACCTCCGCGTCGGGGCCGATGCCCACCTCCAGGTACTGCGACCACAGGCCTTTTTCCTGCAGCAGGGCCTTGAGGGCCAAGGCCTGCTCCGAACCCGGGCGGATGTCGGCCAGGCTCTCGCCGATCAGGCCGACCACCTGGCTGCGCAGGCCCTGGGCGCGGCTGGCATCGCCACGGGCCTGCTCCTCGATCACGCGCTCGATCAGGCTGGCGGCAAAGGTCACGCCGGCGGCCTTGACCACCTGCAGGTCGCAGGGGGCCAACAGCCAGGGGCGGGTGCCGTCGCGCAGGCCCAGTTGACTGTTGTCCAGCAACTCGGCCACGCCGCACACCCGTTGACCAGGGCAACCGTGCACGGCCTGGGCCGGATCGGGTGCCTCCAGCAGCGTGCTCATGGTGGGATAGTGCTCGCTCAGGTCGAACACACCCTCGGGGCGCAGAGCGACCACGGCCGGGCCAGGCAGCGCGCCAGGGTGGTTGGCGGGCCGCCAGATGCGGCCCACCAGGGTACCGGCCAGACCGTCGTCGGGCAAGATTTGGGCGTGCGTTGCCGCACCGGCCGCAGGGGCTGCGGCCGTTGTCGTGGAACTCATGGTCAGGTCCTTGAAGGCTTCAGTGGTTGTGGCGTGGGGTGTGCTCGGAGATCCGGCGGTAGTCCAGCGCAAAGTCGAGCGTGGCGCCGTCCACCAGTTGGCCGGTCTTTTCGCGGTACAGCGCCTCCCAGGGGGATTGGCTGCGCGGCACCGGCGGGGCGGGCAGCTCGCGGCGGCGGCGCTCGATCTCTTCGGGCGTCACCAAGGCATCGCAACGGCCGGTATTGAGGTCGATGCGCAGCACATCGCCGCTTTGCAGCCAGCTCAAGCCCCCGCCCACCGCGCTCTCGGGCGACACGTTGAGGATGGAGGGGCTGTCGGCCGTGCCGGATTGGCGTCCGTCCCCCAGCGTGGGCAGGGTGTTGATGCCGCGCCGGATCAGGGCATCGGGCGGCTGCATGTTGACCACTTCAGCCGAACCCGGCCAACCGATGGGGCCGGCACCGCGCATCACCAGAATGCAGCCCTCGTCGATGTCGAGCGCGGGGTCATTGATGCGGGCGTGGTAGTCGTCAGCGCCTTCGAACACCACGGCGCGGGCCTCGAAGATGCCATCCTGGCCGGGTTGCTGCAGGTAGCGCTGGCGGAAGGCCTCGGAGATGACCGAGGTCTTGAGGATGCCGAAGTCGAACAGATTGCCCGACAGCACCAAAAAGCCGGCCTTCTGCATCAGCGGCTGGGCGAAGGGGAAGATCACCTCGCGGTCGCGGGTTTCACGCCCCTGCAGGTTCTCCGCCAGCGTGCGGCCGGTGACGGTGCGGCAGTCGCCCTGCAGGCGCCCAGCCTGCAGCAGCTCCCACATCAGGGCGGGCACCCCCCCGGCACGGAAGAAGCGTTCGCCCAGGAATTGGCCCGCGGGCTGCATGTTGAGCAGCAGCGGCAGATCGTAGGCATGGGTGGTCCAGTCGTGCGCCTGCAACTCGACACCCGCATGGCGCGCCATGGCCATGATGTGCACCTGTGCGTTGCTGGAGCCGCCGGCCACACTCACCACCGACAGGGCGTTGAGAAAGCTCTCGCGGGTGAGCAGTTGCGAGGGGCGCAGGTCTTCATAGGCCATCTCGACGATGCGCCGCCCGGTCTCATACGCCATCTGGCCTCGCTCGCGGTAAGGCGCCGGAATGGCCGCGCAACCCGGCAGCGACAGGCCCAGGGCCTCGGCCACGGCGTTCATGGTGGAGGCCGTGCCCATGGTGTTGCAATGGCCGGCCGAGGGCGCGCTGCTGCAGGCGCGCTGCAGAAACTCTTCCTCGTCGATCTCGCCGGCGGCCAGTTGGCGGCGGCTGCGCCAGATCACGGTGCCCGAACCCACCAGCTCGCCCTCGTGCCAGCCGTCCAGCATGGGCCCGCCCGACAGCACGATGGCCGGGATGTCCACCGTGGAGGCGGCCATGATGCCGGCCGGCGTGGTCTTGTCGCAGCCGGTGGTCAGCACCACGGCATCGATGGGGTAGCCATACAGGGTCTCGACCAGACCCAGGTAGGCCAGATTGCGGTCCAGCGCGGCGGTGGGGCGACGGCAGTTCTCAAAAATGGGGTGCACCGGGAACTCCATCGGGATGCCCCCGGCATCGCGGATGCCGTCGCGCACTCGCCGCGCCAGGTCGAGGTGGATGCGGTTGCACGGCGACAGGTCGCTGCCGGTCTGGGCAATGCCGATGATGGGCCGACCCGAGCGCAGCTCTTCGGGCGTGAGCCCGTAGTTCATGAAGCGCTCGAGGTAGAGCGCGGTCATGTCCGAGCGCTCGGGGTCGGCAAACCACTCACGCGAGCGGAAGGGGCGCTTGGCTTTCTTGTCCATGGGAAGACCCTGCTGTGGAAGACGAGACGGCGGGTGCAGCGGCGGCGCGGCGCGGCTCCGGCCCGCCGCCCAAGCACCCGCGGGGGATCACTTGGCGGTGCCGCGCACCTTGGCCAGCTCGGCATTGAGTTCGCCGGTGGTGTCTTCACCGAACTCCTTGGCGTACTTGGCCAGCACGGGCTGCAGCTTGGCGCGCATCTTGGCCTGCTCGGCCGGCGGCAGCTCGGTCACCTGCATGCCCACCTTCTTGAGCTCGCCCAGGGCCTTGTCACCAAAGGCGCGAATGGTCTTGCGCTCGTACAGCGTGGCTTCGCGGGCCGCCTCCTGCACGATCTTCTGCTCTTGCGCCGACAGGCCGTCCCAGGTCTTCTTGGACATCAGCAAGGCCCAGGTGCTGTACATGTGGCGCGACAGCACCATGTGCTTTTGCACCTCGTAGAACTTGCTCGACAGGATGGTGGCCGCGGGGTTCTCCTGGCCATCCACCGCGGCCTGTTCCATGGCCGAATACAGCTCGGTGAAGGGCATGGGTGTGGCGTTGGCCCCCAAGGCGCTGAAGGTGTCCAGGAACAGCGGACTCTGGATCACGCGCAGCTTCAGGCCCACCAGGTCGTCGGCCTTGGTGATGGGGCGGCGAGAATTGGTCACGTGGCGGAAGCCGTTCTCCCAGTAGCCCAGGCCCACCAGGCCTTTTTCGGGCAGCTTGGCCAACAGCTTCTGGCCGAAGGGGCCGTCCAGCACGGCGTCGGCCTCTTGCTCGTTGTTGAAGGTCAGGGGCAGGTTGAGCACTCCGAAGGGCTTGATCAGCGACATCAGCGTGGAAGTGTCAGGCACCGTCATTTCCAGCGTGCCGCCGCGCAAGGCCGAAGTCATGCTGACATCGTTGCCCAGCGAGCCGCTGGCATAGAGCTTGGCCACCAGCTTGCCGCCGCTCTTGGCCGCCAACTGCTCGGCAAAGTACTTCACGGCCAGCGCCTGGGGGTGGTCTTCATTGAGGCCGATGCCGACCTTGAACACGTGGTCCTTGATCTGAGCAGACACCGGGGCGGCCAAGGCGGCCAGGATCGTGGCCGCCAGGGCCAGGGCTTTGAATTGCATGAATGTCTCCGAATTTGGAATGTCTGGACCACAGTGGCAGGGACCACCGGCCGCGGGGAATCTCTGATGGACTCTCCCGTTGCAGGCGAGAGATTAGGTTTTCAACCCTCTGGGGTCCACTGACTTTTTTGTTAGCATCCATTCCAAATGCTTATGAGTCCAGACCCGATTTCGGGTAAACCCTTGTCGCTGGCCCAGGCCTGTGCCCGCCTGCGCTTTCGCCATCTGCAGTTTCTGGACATCCTGGGCCAGACCCGCAACCTGCGTCTGACGGCCGAGCAGATGCACATCACCCAGCCTGCGGCCACCAAGATCCTGATGGACATTGAAGAGATCCTGGAGGCGCGTCTGTTCGAGCGTCTGTCGCGGGGCATGCGGCCCAACGAGCTGGGCCTGTTCACGCTTCGCTATGCCGCCAGCGCACTGGCCGGGCACCGCAAATTTGTGGATGAGTTCAATGCCCTCAAGCAAGGCGGCCATGGCCACCTGTCGATCGGGGCCATCACCGGCTCAGCTGCCCACGTGCTGATCGCTTCGGTGGCCGAGATCCAGCGCTTGCGTCCCCTGCTGGTGCTGAAGGTCCTCGAACAAAGCAGCGACCAGTTGGTGGTGTGGCTGGCCGAGCGCAAGATCGACCTGATGATCGGGCGCTTCACAGACGAATCGCAGCGCAGCCAGTTCCATTACGAGCGCCTCTCGGACGAACCGCTGCAAGTGGTGGGCGGCCTGCACCACCCACTGCGTGGCGCACGAGAGCTGGACATGGCCGAGTTGTCGCACTGGCCCTGGATCCTCTACCCCGCCTCCACCGCAGTGCGCAAGGTGTCGGACGACATCTTCGGCCGCAATGGACTGGCCCTGACCTCGGGTGTGGTCGAGACGCCTTCTTTCCTGTTTGCGCTGGAGATGATGCAGACCACCGACATGCTGTCGCTGCAGCCCACGGCCCTGGTCAAGCGCTACATCGACAAGGGCCTGCTGGCGCGCATCCCCGTCGACCTGCCCGACCGCATGCCCGACTACGGCATGCTGACGCGGCTGGGGGAGACACCCACGCCGGCGACGCTGGCGTTCATGGGGGTGTTGAGGCAGATGGCCGGCCAGCCGCCGGCAGGGGCCGCCTGATGGGCCCAGCTTGGAAAAGTCCGGCCACCTGAATAGCCGCCGAACCGGGCTCTCAGGTGGCCTGGGGCGCGACCTTACTCGCCCTGAATGTGATTGGCCCGCACCACCTCGCCCCAAAGCTTGTACTGCGAGCGGGTCATGGCCTCCAGCTGTTCAGGGGTGCCACCACCGGGCTCGTCGGCGCGGTCACGGATGGTCTTGAGCACGCCAACATCCTTCATCGCCGTGTTGATGGCTGCGTTGGCCTTCTTGACGATGTCGGCGGGTGTGCCCGGCGGGCCATACAGGCCGATGAAGGACATGATCTCGAAGTCCTTCAAGCCGGCTTCAGCGCCGGTCGGCACATCGGGCAAGGATTCGACCCGACGTGCACCGGTGACGAGGATGGGGCGCACCTGCCCCGACTTGATGTAAGGGGCAAACACCGAGGTCGCATCGAACATGGCGTCGATGCGGCCGGCCATCACATCCACCACGGCCGGCCCGCTGCCCTTGTAGGGAACATGGTTCATGGCCGGACCACCGAGACGCTCGCGCATCAGCTCCGTCGTCACGTGCACCAGTGAGCCGGAACCCGGCGTGGCGTAGTCGATGCCCTTGCCGTCCTTGGCCTTGCTCTTGACCAGCTCGACGAACTGGGCAAAGTTCTTCACCGGCGATGAAGCCGGCACCACCAGCACCAACGGCGACTGCAGCAAGACGCCGATGGGCGTGAACTTCTGCGGATCGACAATCCCCAGCTTGGGAAACACGTGAGGCGTCACCGTCATCGAGCCATTGCCCACCAGCAGGCGGTAGCCGTCGGGTGGCGCACGCAGGATCTCGGCCGAGGCGATATTGCCGTTGACGCCGCCCTTGTTGTCGATGACCACGCCCTGGCCCAGGGTGGCAGCGAGGTTGTTGCTGACCACCCGCGCGGCGAAATCAGTCTGTCCACCTGGGGGAAAACCCACCAGCAGGCTGACCGGCTTGGTCGGCCAGTTGGTGGTCTGGGCCCACACGGGGCTGAGCAGCGAGGCCAGGCTCAGCGTGAGGGCACTCAGCGTGACGAGTCGACGCGGGGCATGGGGGCGTGCAAGGATTGGCATGTGGATGTCTCCTGTTGAATCTGATGGTTTGGGGATGCGGGGGCCGATGGGCTCAGGGGGTGGGAGCAAACTTGTGCACCGCCTCCCACAATCCATTGAGGTAGACGGCACCGAGCGCCCGGTCATACAGACCGTAGCCCGGTTTGCCGGTCTCACCCCAGATCATGCGGCCGTGGTCGGGGCGCACATAGCCGCTGAAGCCCACATCGTGGTAGGCCTTGACGATGGCCGCGATGTCCAGCGAGCCGCAGCTGGACAGATGAGCCGTCTCCTCGAAATCACCGTTGGCCGACACCTTCACGTTGCGGATGTGGGCAAAGTGGATGCGCCCCTGACCACCGAACTCGCGAACCAGCGCCTCGACATTGTTCTCGGGGCCGGCACCCAGCGAGCCGGAGCACAGCGTCAAGCCATTGGCCGGCCGGTCGACCGCGCGCAGGATGCGATTCAGGTCGTCGCGGTTCTTGACGATGCGGGGCAGGCCGAAGATCGGTCGCGGCGGATCGTCGGGGTGGATGGCCATGTTCACGCCGGCCTCCTCGGCCACCGGGATGACGGCCTTCAGGAAATACTCAAGGTTTTGCCAGAGGCGCTCGGCATCGAGGTCGCGGTACTCGGCCAGCAACGCCCGCAGTTGGTCCTGCCGGTAGCTGGTGTCCCAACCTGGCAATGAGATGCCCTGGGTGACATCGATCTGATCGACCGTCTCTGTGTCGAACGACAGACAAGTCGAACCATCGTCCAATTGCTTGGACAGCTCGGTGCGCGTCCAGTCGAACACGGGCATGAAGTTGTAGCAGACGACCCGACACCCTGCCGCCCCCAGATGGCGCAAGGTCTGTTGGTAGTGGGCAATCAGCTCATCGCGACGGGGTTTGCCGAGCTTGATGTCCTCATGCACGGGCACCGACTCGACCACCTCGAAGCTCAGGCCGGCCGCTTCGATCTGCGCCTTCAGCGCCAGGATCTTGTCCATGGGCCAGACGGCGCCCACCGGCTCATCGTAGATGGCCGTGACGATATGGCTCACGCCGGGGATTTGCCGGATGTATTGCAGGCTGACCGGATCGGACGGGCCAAACCAGCGGAACGACATTTTCATGTTGGGGCTTTGATCCTAAATTGGTTGGACCAATTCTATTTTTGGTATACCAATATGAGATAGTGGTTTACCACTAGACCCGATGCGTCCTGCCCGAAGCAGCGAGAATCGGGGCTCACCTCCTTGAACCGTCTCCAGAAGAATCCCGATGCCAGACAGGTCGCCCCTCCCCGCCGGCGAGCGCTCATACCGAGAGCTGGCCCAGAAGTTCGTCGAATTGATCAACGACGGCGAGTTCCCACCGGGCTCACGCCTCCCCTCCGAACGCGCCCTGGGCGAGCGTTTCGCGGTCAGCCGGACGGCCGTGCGCGAAGCCGTGATTGCCCTCGAAGTCCAGGGCATCGTCGACGTGCGCATGGGTTCGGGCATCTATGTCAGCGAACAACCGGGCCCGGCGGCCAACGGGTTCCGGCTGCCGAGCGGGCCTGGACCGATCGAGACACTGAAGGCCCGCAGCCTGGTCGAATCCGAAATCGCAGCCCAGGCCGCACTGGAACGCCGCGATGGCGATCTGGACCGGCTGCTCGACGCCTTGACCCGGATGCGTGCACAGGTCGACGACAAGGTGGCTTACGATGCCGCAGATCGCCTGTTCCATCTGCGCATCGCCGAAGCCACGGGCAACGAGGTACTGACCCAATTGGTGCAGTCGATGTGGGACCTGGCGCGCAGTGATCCCCGATGGGAAAAGATCGAACACCATTTCCACACCCCTGCCCTTCGTGCAGCCAGCCTGGAAGACCATCAGGCGATCTTCGCCGCCTTGCTGGCCCGCGACGCCCAGGGGGCCCGTCAGGCCATGCGTCAGCACCTGCAGAGAGTGGTCACCCAGTTCTCGCAGGCCTGGTGCTGAGCCACCTGGAGACGGCACTGAGCAGCAGCGCCTGCCATTACCCGCCGCATCCCCCACAACACCTCAGGACAGGAAACCCGATGAGATTTGCCTACACCATTGTTTATGTGACGGATGTGGCCAGCTCGCTGGCCTTCTTTGAAAAGGCATTCGGTTTCGTCCGCCGTTTCCTCACCCCGGAAGGCGACTATGGCGAACTGGACACGGGCCACACCACCCTGTCATTTGCCAGCAAAGCGCTGGCACTGAGCCATCATCCGGAAGGCTATCGTTTTGCTGATGAAGGCGCACTGCCGCTGGGGGTGGAAATCGCGCTGAGCACCGACGATGTGGCCGCCGCACACCAGGCCGCACTGGCGGAAGGTGCCAGCGAACTGGCCGCACCGCAGGTGAAACCCTGGGGGCAGACCGTGTCTTTCGTGCGTTGCCCGGACGGAACGCTCCTGGAGCTTTGCAGCCCGGTGAGCCCCTGAATCGCTGGGCAACCCTCGTCGGGCCTGCACAGACGGCCCTGCGGCAGCAGGCTCCCAGCCTGGCTCAGAGCCTCAGCCGGCCCGCTCCAGCATGGCCTGCAGCAGCACGTTGCAGCCGGCGGTGATGTGCTCGGGCTTGGCGTCTTCGATCTCGTTGTGGCTGATGCCGTCCTTGCAGGGGATG
>Ga0208888_100246_pt1 | contig 30103 bp, 9 predicted proteins | sample LakWasM115_HOW13_2_FD_183929 | JGI IMG/M metagenome (GOLD analysis project Ga0208888, IMG submission 183929) | Freshwater sediment methanotrophic microbial communities from Lake Washington under simulated oxygen tension - Sediment Metagenome... | ecosystem: Environmental > Aquatic > Freshwater >...
TGAATAAATCGTTATAGGCAATCAGTACTGTACTTAACGTTTCATTAGTCTGCCTGACAAGATCGTAAGCGCTGGCCTGAACACCTGCTTTTGCACTGCGGTATCCGGCCAAATCTTTACCGCCGTTGAAGAGATTCCAATTGGCATTCAACGAGGCGTAACTGGAATACTGGCTTCGCTGTCCGCCGACAACAGTTGACCCGACCGAGGTGGATTGGGCTGCCGGGTTTTGGGTGACAAAACGCTCCCCTTGCATAGAAACACTTGCCGACGGCAAAAACGGCGTCACTGCGGCCAACACCTGCGAATTGGCTTTTTTTAGCTCCAGCTCGGCTATCAAAACCTGAGGATGGTCAGACATCGCAACGGCAACAGCTTCCGCCAGGGACAGCGGCTTAAATGTGGTTCCCGAACGACACGCCGGCTCTTCGCCAGTCTGCGTTTTAGGCAGTTGACCGTCCGCTGAAAACGCCGGAACGGAGACACCGACCCACACTACACAAGCAAAACAGCGTAATACTTTATTGATCATATTTGATTATTTTTATTAGTTACTGATGTCGCACACCGTCGATTACAGCCGCGAAAAAGATAGACCACAGATTGGACCGCATCCTTGTCCGAAAAGCCCGCATAGACATATCCGCCGTAGGAAGTACCGTGCGCACCCTAGTCACTACCCGATCATCTGTTACGAAAGAACACCACGAAGGCACGAAGAACACGAAGTTATTGAGCGATTCCAGAACCCAGTTTGGGGCATATCGGCTAATCGCAGGAGTGCAGGCTTCGCCTGCTCCGGCAAGCAAAGCTTGCACTCCAGACACTCGCAACTTTAGTCATTAACTGAATTTTAAAATGCTGTTACTCGGCTGAAAGCCCTATGTCATCAGAAAAATATTTGATCCTTTAGACCTTGGTGTTCTTCGCGTCTTCGTGGTGAAAGTCTCTTTACTATGGTTAGTCATACTTAAGCTAACCGCACCACCTCATCCACCTTCAAACTCTCGGGCAGTTGATGGGTGATGAACAGCATGGTGACCTTGCCTTTCAGCTGATTGACGGTGGCTGCAAAGTGTTCTGCGGTGGCCCTATCCAGGCTGCTGGTCGCCTCGTCGAACAACAAAATCTTAGGCTGCTTGAGCAAAGCGCGAGCAATCGCCAGCCGTTGTTTCTGCCCGCCCGACAGCCCTACCCCGCGCTCCCCGATAACGGTCTGGTAGCCTTCCGGCAGCTTCTCTATGGCCTCGTGAATTTCCGCCAATTTGCAAGCTTGCACCACTTGTTCGAAGGTGGTGTGCGGATTGGAGAAAATCAGGTTTTCATAGAGAGTGCCGGAGAACAGCACGGTTTCCTGCGGCACCACGCCAAAGTGATGGCGCAGCTCATTGGCGGAAAAGTGACGGATGTCGTGGTCATCAATATGAATACTGCCTTCGCTGGGCAGATAGAAACCCAGCATCAGTTTAGCGAGCGTACTCTTGCCGGAACCGGACGGCCCCATCAGGGCAATGCATTGTCCCGGTGAAATGCTCATATTGAAGTTTTGGTACAGGTAAGGAAGATTATCTGCATAACGGAAGCCCAAGTTGCGAATCTCCACCTTGCCGTGTCCGCCGCCTTCCCTTGCGGGCTTCAACGAATACGGTTCGGTGGGAGCATGCATCACATCGCCCAAGCGCTTGACCGCAATGTTAGCCTGTTGGAATTGCTGCCACAATCCGACCATGCGCAGCACCGGCTGCGAGAGTCGCCCGGCAAACATCTGAAAGGCTACCAGCATGCCGATGGTGAAATCCTGAGTGGTCATCGCCAACCAAGCGCCAAGACAGAGGATGGTCATCGTCATCATCTGCTCCAAGGTATTGGCGGCCACGTTGTAGCTATTGGACAGTTGCCGCGCGTTAAATCCGGCTTCCAGATAACCGGCTAAATATTCGCCATAGCGCGACACCACCTGCGGCTCCATTTGCAGGGATTTGACCGTTTCCATGCCGGACAAATATTCGGTAACGAACGATTGATTGCGCGCACCGAGTAGAAACTGTTGATTCAACCGCTCGCGCATCAAAGGGGTAATGGCCAGACTCAACAGCACGATCAGCAGCAACATAGACAGTGCCGCAACTGAAAGCAGCCAGCTGTAATAGAACATGATCGCCAAATAGAATATCAGGAACGGCACATCCAGAATCAGCGTAACGGCGGCTCCGCTCAAGAACTCGCGAATGCTTTCTATGCCTTGCAAGCGCGCAACCAACGTACCGGTAGAACGGTGCTCAAAATAGCGTAGCGGCAACCTGAACAGGTGCGCGAACACCTGCGCACCCAACACCGAATCAATGCGGTTGCCGGTATGCGTCACCAGATACTGCCGTACCCAGCTCATCACCGCATTGAACACCATGAAGATAGCCATGCCGACTGCAATAACCACCAGCGTACTCATCGAATGGTGGACGATCACCTTGTCGATGACAGTCTGAGTAAACAACGGCGTAGCCAAGCCGACCAATTGTAAAGCCAGCGATGCCAGCAGCACGTCGCGCCAAACCTTCTTGTGTTTAAGCAATTCCGGCACGAACCAACGGAAACCGAACTCCTTTTCTTCATCTTCATCCGCCCCCTTACTTTTAGGTGCGGCGAACTGCAACACATGTCCGGCGCAACGAGCAGTGAACTCAATCAAAGGAAGATGTTGCGGCTCCTGGCTGCCCGGTTCAAAAAACAGAATTGTGCCTTTTTCCAGTCGCACCAACAAGGCGAGACCGTGCGTTTCCAATTGTTGTTCAACTTGCGCATCGGGTTCACTTGGCTCTTTACCAAACTCTGGATCATCTGGCGGATTGAGTGCTGCAAAACACGGGAAGTTGAGATGTTCCATATCCGTATCCTTCACCTTGCGCCAGCGGCCTTTAAGTCCCAGCTCATGCAGGGCATGTTGCAAGAGTGCCGAATTATAGGGTGAAGGGAACTGGCGCAACGCCATTGCCGCATCAAACGGCACACGATGCACCTGACAGGCGCATTGCAATGCCCAAATAAAAGTTTCGGTAGTAATCGGCAAGAGATGCTTCTTGCCGTTCACCATGCGGTGCAGAGCATCTCTCATCGTTCGTGCTCTGCTTCAAGTTTATACGCCATCGTTTAGCTTAACCTCGCTATGCCTTCGTTCAACCCGGACAGGTCGTGCAAGAGCTGCGGATTTGTACCGAAGGAGGGATTGCTCAGCACGTCTTGCGCCGCAGTCTGGCTAAAGCCGCTAAAGTTGCCGTTTTTGCCATACTGGTTAGCTAAATCGCCGCCCAAGGCTTCGCTGTCGCTGGCAGACAAGTGTGCGGTAAGCAGGCTGTCGGTGGCGCTCCAGTGCATGAAATTGGCGCTGCCGCCGCTCGCTTGGTCGAAGGCATTGACGATGGCGGTGAAGTCGAAGTTCTGGATCGATTTGTTTAGTAACGGATCGTTTGAAGCGCGATCGAACCCGGCCATGACATCGGCCACTACTTGCAGGTTGAGGACGCTCTTGTGGTTGGCGGTGGTATCGTACCAGCCAGTCAGAGTGACCTGATCTGTATTGCCCACTTCCACAATCAGGTCGTTGCCTGATTTGGAAAGTGCAAGATCGGAATACTGGATGCCGCCGCCCAAGCTTAAAGTGTTGTCGGTGCCGATGCCGCCATTCAGTATGTCTTGACCGTCGTTACGGTTGAACACAATAACATCCGCACCGTTGCCGGTATTGATGATGTCGTTACCCGTTCCACCTGCAAATAGTTCGTTACCTGTTCCGCCAGTGAGTGTATCAATACCCATGCCACCATCCAATAGGTTGGCTCCCACAGTGTCGCTCAGGGTGTCGTTGCCATTTACGCCTTGCAGAATATCATTGCCGCCATTGCCGTAGAGCATATCGTTACCAGCCCCTCCATCCATAGCATCGTTGCCGACGCTGCCGGTAATGGTGTCGTTACCCAACCCGCCATCAATCGACGCGATATTCACCAGCTCGGCGGCCGACAGGTCGATGGTGTCGTTGTATTGGGTGCCCGCCAGAATGTTGTTTCCCAAGCCACCGTCGATTTTCTCCACCGTGTAGACGCCGCTGAAGTTGTTGACGCGGATCACGTCGTCGCCTGCGCCGCCCTGTATGGTGTCGATGCCGGCATCGCCCGCGAAACGGTCGTAGCCGCTGTCGCTGCCGGCGATCAGGAAGACGTCGTCGCCCGCTCCGCCAGCCAGCAGGTCGGAGCCTGTACCGCCGACTATGACATCAGAACCGCTGCTGCCGATGAGGGTGTCGTTACCCAACCCGCCGTCAAGCGAGGCGATATTCACCAGCTCGGTTCCTGACAGGTCGACGGTGTCGTTATATTGGGTGCCCGCCAGGATGTTGAAACCCAAGCCGCCGTCGATCTTCTCCACCGTGTAAGCGCCGCTGAAGTTGTTGACGCGGATCACGTCATCACCGGCTCCGCCCTGGATGGTGTCGATGCCGGCATCGCCTTCGAAGCGGTCGTAGCCGCTGTCGCTGCCGGCGATCAGAAAGACATCGCCGCCCGCTCCGCCGGCCAGCAGATCGGAACCTGTGCCGCCTATGATCGTGTCGTCACCCGCGCTGCCGGTGACAGTGTCGTTACCCAATCCGCCGTCAATCGAGGCGATATTAACCAATTCGGTAGCTGACAGGTCGACGGTGTCGTTGTACTGTGTGCCTGCCAGGATGTTGGTGCCCAAGCCGCCGTCGATCTTCTCCACCGTGTACGCGCCGCTGAAGTTGTTGACGCGGATCACGTCGTCGCTTGCGCCGCCCTGTATGGTGTCGATGCCGGCATCGCCTTGGAACCGATCATAGCCGCTGTCGCTGCCGGCGATCAGGAAGACATCGTCGCCCGCTCCGCCGGCCAGCAGGTCGGAACCTGTGCCGCCGACGATGACATCGTTGCCGTCCCCGCCATTAACAGTGTCATTACCGGCACCTGTCGAAATGTAGTCATTACCTGCTAAACCGGCAACTGCGTCATTATAAACGGTAGCTTCGATCAGGTTGGCTATATCGAGGTTAAACGCGCTGCTTGCACTCAAGCCGCCTTGATCGGTTGCTGTCACTATCAACGCAAGTGTTCCCGCATCACTCAATCCTGGCGCACCGAAGAAAGCTCCTGTTGCAGCATTAAAGCTCAACCAGGCAGGCAACGGCGAACCGTCAGCAAGCATAGCGGTATAGCTCAACACATCGCCACTATCGATATCGTGAAAAGTGCCGGCTGGAATCTGGAAGCTGAAGGGATGATTTTCCACTTCATTTTGGTCTGAGATCGGATTAGTCAGTGTAGGTGCTGTGTTAAGCGGTATGGTCGCCAGCATTTGTTCCATCGTCATTCGGCTGCCGTCGGCAAATTCGAAAAACTCTATGCCTGTCTTGACATAGTATTCATCTTCATCTGCGCGCGGCATGACTATTCTAACCACCGAATCGGGTTGCCAACTAATATCCAGCGTTTGAAACAGTTTGATATTGTTATAATCGTACCATCCCCAGTCGGATGCTGGTAAAGACGCACTCCCCCATGAATAGCTGAAATTAGAGATATCTATTCCCTCGCCAAAATTGACGGTGTTACTATCAATCAATCCTCCATAACCCCCTCCATAACCCTCGCTAAAACCCGTATCGTAAATTACATCGGTCCCTGTATCGTCCGCCATGACGTAGTACCGATCATTGCCGGCCCCTCCTTCTAATAGGTCATTACCCGAGCTGCCAAAGATTATGTCATCATTGAAGCCGCCTATAATCAGGTCGTCGCCGGAACCGCCATCCAATAGTGCATTCCTCGCGTAACTCTGAATCCTGTCATTTCCTCCGCCGGCATGTATGATGCCAAAGTCGCCTGACAGGGTAATGGTGTTATCGCCCTCGCCTCCGGTAATAATGTCAACGCCTGCATCGGAGCTATTGGCCGTTACAGCAAGAGTAGTTGGAAAATTACCAAGCTGGAACAAGCTTTTCGGATCGGCCCCAACGATATCATAGCCGGTGCCGTCGGCAGGCGTGACCGACAAGGCCATTGCGACTTGACTGGTGGTTATGGCAGTATAGGTATAGCTAGGCGTTTCGGTATAAACATAAGGATTTTCTATACTGTTAACCCCAAGCGATTCCATCAGCGCAAGCGCTTCCTCCAATGTGTATAAATAATGTCCTGACCATGTCGACTGAACATATGAAGTTGATAAGACTTGCTGCGCGCCCCACTCGACCTGTACATTCTTTGTGGCAGTGAATGAACCCCCGCTACTGTAATTTATTTCCGCCGCATTGCTCGAATAGGTCGAAACACTAAACTGGCCGACCGTTAAACCCGTGGTATTTAAAGAATAATAGTTTGAGCCGGGAGGAACATAGCCATTATATCCCGGCGAGCGGACATAATTATTTGTCTGATGGCTGAGTGTGATCTGCAAGGGCGTCCACCAGCTTCCATCTGCTTGCTGCACCATACCGTTCGCCTTGTACCCTTCAAATACTTGGTCTTGAATACCGGCAATAAATCCTTCCTGCAAGCGCTCCATTTCACTGCGGCTGGCCCGGTATGCGGTATTTTCTGCCAGCAATCCTGCCAGTCCATGGGACACATTAGCCTGATCCTTGACTTGCCAGTCATGATTCATGGTGTAGAAGTTCTTCAATGTCATGCTGTCACCGGCACCGGTAACACCCAACAGCAAATCGTTGCCCACTTGGGTTCCGGTCAGGCGCGATAAATCGTAATTAGTTACCTCAATGACCGAGGTTTCGCCTTCGACTTCGAACACTTGATCGGCACCGCTGCCCTGAGATAGTCGATAACTGTCGGTACCGGTTTCGCCATGCAGGTCGTCGTTGCCGCCGTTGCCTGTCAACAGGTCGTCGCCGGCTCCGGCCATGATGATGTCGCGATAATGGCTGCCATTCAGTGAGTCGTTTCCGGCGGTGCCTTGCAAGGGCGTTACGTCCAATGCGGCCAAGGTATCGGCGGTGACTTGTTGTCCGTCTGCAAATACAAACGTTTCTACGCGTTTTGTAGGGTCTGAGTACCAGCCGGTCACGGTGATGGCATCGGCTAGGCCTGCGACACTCAGCGATAAGTCGCCATTGGGCTGATGGTTGAAGGTGACGTCGCTTAAGGCGATGCCGGCGCCGAATATCACCCGGTCTTGCGAGCTTTGGCCGGCGTCGGGGGTGTCGGTCTCTTCGATGACATCGTGTCCATCGCCCGGACGGTAGTGATAGTCGTCTGAACCCAGTCCGCCAAGTAACAGGTCATCCCCGGCACCGCCCCAGAGTGTGTCGCTACCGCCTTGACCGTAAAGGGTATCGGCGGCTTGCCCGCCATACAGGGTGTTGCCGGTATCGTCACCGTAAACAGTCTGCGGGTCGGTTCGGAAGTTCAGCAGGAATTCGGCCGAGGCCATGCGACTGCCGTCGGCAAATTCGAAACTGTAGTTGCCAAAGCCGCCGATGATGGTCGCCGCATCCGCTCCGTTCACTTTCATCAGCAGTGCAGGCTGGTTAGCAATGGTCAATGTATCGGCCGTCAAGTTGGCGGCGCTTATGTCGGCGGCAAAACGGATGATATTTTCGCCTTCGGTGTCGGTGATCAGGTCGGTACCGGAGCTGGCGCTCTGCTCATAGACATCATTGCCGGCGCCGCCCAGCAGTAGATCGCGCCCTGCGCCGCCGATCAGGGTGTCGTCGTTTGCGCCGCCATCCAGGGTGTCGTTGCCGTCGCCGCCTTTGAGGCTGTCGTTACCGGCATTGCCGTAGAGTTTATCCGCACCCAATGCACCGCTGAGTATGTCGCCTCCGCTGCCGCCGTGTAAGCTATCGGCAGCGGCGCCGCCGTAGAGTTTGCCGCCGTTGTCGTCCAGTTGCAGGTTAAGGGCGGTGGTCAGCGAGGCGCCCACCAGGGTTTCCAAATCCAGTTGATTGCCGTTGGCAAACTGGAGGGTGGCATCGGTGCCGTAAAAGGCATCCTCAAGTTTTAGGGTTTCGCCGTTATTCAGGGCGATGTCCAGGCGTCGGTATTGGCCCTGATCGCCGTAATTGGCGACTGTTAATCCACCAGCCCCTAGGCCGTTGGCTTGCGCCAGTTGGATGGTGTTGTGGCCCTCGGTGTCGGTGAGGGTGTCTTCGCCGGTGACATTGAGGTAAAGGTCGTCGCCTGCGCCACCTTGCAGTTGGTCGGCTCCGTCGCCGCCGTCGAGGGTATCGTTGCCGCCGCCACCGATCAAGGTATCAACCCCTGCACCGCCATACAGATGATCATTGCCATGATTCGTTATAGATAAGTTGGATTCGGAATCATCGCCCCATATTTCATCGTTACCTGCACCGCCTAAAATAATATCGTCCTTACCTCCGCCTATGAGTGTGTCATTACCTTGACCGCCGTCTATATAGTCATTGCCATTATAGGTCGGCTCCAGTTCGGTGGAATTGTAGTCATCCCCCCAGATTTTGTCATTGTCGTTTCCGCCAAAGATAGCGTCATCTCCACCTTGACCCACTAAGATATCGTCGCCTTCTCCTCCATCAATAATGTCGTTGCCATGGTTTTCCGGTAATGACCATACGACAGTGTCATTACCTTGCTGATTGCCATCACCATAAATAAAATCATTACCGCCATCCCCAAACAGGATGTCATCCTTGTCCATACCCCATATTTGATCCTTATCAGCACCGCCATGCACATAGTCGGCTCCTGTACCCGCAGCAATAAAGTCATTACCTGTACCGCCATCAATGATATTGCCTTGATCATCGGCCAGTCTGTTTCTGGGTGCATTATTAGAACTAATAGGCACGCCATTTTCCCACGTAGTTCTATACCCTTTAGTCCAATTGAACCCTGTCGCTTGTGGATATAAATAGTCATTAACCGGTTGGGTAAAATTCACATCAGTCGGCTTATTGATGTCCATATCACTGGAGCCGTAAATGGCATCATCCCCTGCGCCGCCATTGAGGGTATCTTTCCCTAAGCCGCCTTGTATGATGTCGCCTTCTGCTCCGCCTTCAATATAATCGTCGCCTGCTTTGCCTGAGAGTGCGTCGCTGCCGCTTTTGCCGTCGATAACATCATTACTTTCAGTGCCTGTAATCAGGTCTGGCGCACCTGCTTCTCCATCGGCGGCGTTCTCGTCGGCCGTGTAGTTGCCATTGGTCATTACGTAGGTGTCATCCCCGGTATCTGCGGTGCCGTGGTCGTCTATCTTCTTTTTAAAATCCCCTGTTAAAGTCGCTGTTGGGGGAGTTGGCGTAGCATTCTGCAAACTAATACCAAGGTTCTTGGCTTCGGACCAATCGTTAATGATAATGCGGTTAGCATCACCTTCTTTGCTGATAATGAGGTTGTTGCCACCGTTGACTTTGACAGCGGTATAGCCGGAGCTGTCGTTTTTGTAGATGTTTTCGGATTGTTGGTTCGCGCTGTTGAGGACTTGTCCATCTATCTTAATGACACCGAGACCGTCACTATCGGTAATGACATCAGTGCCGTAGTTGCCTGTGAAGGTGTAGGTGTCAGTGCCTTCACCGCCTTTGAGAATATCGTTGCCTTCACCGCCGTTCAGGATGTCGTTGCCTTTGCCACCGAACAGGATATCGTCGTTCTTACCACCGTCAAGAGTGTCATCGTCCAGACCACCCTCCAACCAGTCGTTGCCTTGGCCTCCGCTTAAGGTGTCATTGCCAGCACCGCCGTAAAGGTGGTCGTTTTTATTATGACCGGTAAGGACATCTGCCTGTGTGTTTGAGCCAAAAATGAAATCTCGCGATTCTTCTACTAAGCCGTTGATGAAAATCTCTTTGCCGCTGGTAATATCTTTGAAGTGTTGTGACGCCGAATTGGCGATATAGGGGTTCATCGCTGTCGCATCTATATCCACTGCGTTGAGTTTGTTTTGCCAGCTGAGCATGGCAGCCCGGTCTGCCAGCCACAGGTCCGAATAGTTCCCTTCACCGCCTACGATCTGCTCGGGAGTAAGCGTTTTATCTTGTTCCCATTTCAGTGCGAGTTCGGTATTGGTGAGATTGAGGGTTTCAAGCTGGACGGCTGCGGTTATGTCGTTGGCTTTGAGGGCAAATGGCGTCAGGTAAACCAAGCTTAAAAAAGCGCCGAAGTCATTTCTCGCTTCGCTGGCTGTGGTGGGCGGGGCGACAAGAGTAACTTTGCCGATGAGGGATTGATAGGCGGGGGAGTTTTGCAAATCCACCATATTCGCCCAAAGTGCTTCGCGATCTCCGATAGGGGTAGTTTCAGTATCGCCTAAAAGTTTACGCAATGCGTCCAGCGTATTTTCTTGTTCTGCAATTTCAACATTTCCTGATGATTTAATGATGCTATTCAATGTTGTTGTGCTTGCCATAGCATCCAGTGTTGCTAAGGTATTTTGCACCGCCAAGCTATCCGTTAAGTTCACAATGCTGTGATTGTTCAAAGGATTTGAGTTGAGTTCTGTTTCGATCATCAGTGGCGGAGCCAATTGCGCACCCAACCCAGTAATCAGGGAAATTCCGGCTGTGCCACGCACGTTCGTTATGTCGCTCACCAAAGCAGTGTCACTTAGACCCAATGTGGTACGTAGCGCATCTATTGCGTTACCGGTGATCCCGCCCAGTCCCGGCGCGTTGTAGGTGTAGACATGACTTGTGTTTGCACTGTAAAAGCTGCCTAGAGCCGCTGCCAAATAACCGCCCAATGAATGCCCGGTGACTGTAAAGTTATTCGGCAATACGCCGCTGGATAGCCAGCCGTTTATCGCTCCACTTAGCTGTAGGTATTGCGGATTAAGAAATGAGGGGATGCCCAGCGCAAGAATGTAATCGGCATTGATGTCAGTAAACCCTTCTGTGCCACGAATGGCGAGGTATTTTGTGCCGGTTGCAATCTCTTGGAATACGGTAGCACCTACGCCTGATGCATCGCTGTATTGGTCAACGACTTTCCATTTGGAGGCAAAATCTGTTGCCTGAGAAAAAGTCATGCTGGCTTTATCCTGTAAAGCAGCAATATTAGGGTTCCCTATTTGCAAATCTGCATAAGCGGCTTGCGCTAGTAACGATTGTATGTAAATTTCTTGTATTGCTGTCATTTCTAACTCCTAATCGGCTGATTTATCTTGGAATATAAAAAATATTTTTTTAGTTAATTCATTATCAATATAGTCTGAGCAAGAATGTGAGGAGGGCATCCATGGTCCAATTGCATCGCCTCCTCGCCTTGCATAAGCTATTCCTTCACCAAGGTTTTTATTATCAATTTTTCTGAAAATCCGAACGTGGTACTGATACACAGACAAGGCCGCAATATCAGAGGACTCATGTCTACCTTGAATGTTTGTAATTTCCCAAACTGCATAATATTCATCGTTTGGTTTCAAAAATCGTTTATCTAATACTTGAAACTGCCCCCACTGATTAAATCGCTCTTTCGGTAGTGTCACGGTTTCATAGACCTTAACCCCACCATCCTTAGCGCAGAGTTCATCCACCAGCTTATCGGCCTTCCACTTGTTAAATGTGGGCACACCCAACCATAAGCCAAACAAAACCAGGCCGGCAATTTTTATCCAACTACTTACAGTTAGTTTCATGCTGCCACTCTCCATTCGGCATCATTCGCCGATTGACAGCTTTTCAGAAAACCATCGCCAGCGCCGCCATCGAGTGCATCGTCACCGTCGCCATAAATGTAATCGTTACCCGTCCCGCCGTTCAGGGTGTCGTTAGCACCGCTGGATACGATGACCTTGGCCTTGACGGCATCCACATCCCACACGGTGCCGTCGGCAAACTTGATCGCTTCGACCTTATAGGCCCCTGCCGCGTCACTGTCGAAATAGCCGATTGTAAAAAAATAGGGGACGGAGCCCGATATTCTGATAATAGGTGATGTACCACGATTCTTTTTCATTCCTGCTTTCCTACACATTTCATCATTCGTAATTCCGCTCGTCAGCATGTCATTGCCGGTATCACCCAGCATGATGTTAAGCAACCACGTCATTGTGACTCAAAAATCTACCGATGTATTGCCAGCCAAATCTGATCCCTTGTAGGCCTATATCTACAAATACCCTCAATATCGTATGGATACTATATTGCCGCCGATAACTGTTGATCGAAAAACTTCCATTAATGAAAAAATAGTTTCGTCGAGGTGAAACAACGCGAAATCCAGCGCATTAAATTTGGTTATGATAGTTTTCAACTATCATCTCTACTTTGAAGAATTAAACGGCACCGGCAGTTTGAACATCTCGGGATTGGCGGGACACATGCCGCAAAACGGTTCCTCCTCGCGTTGAAAGAATTCCACGAGTTGCTCGTCGCTGCAACCGGACTCTAACGGTTGATATTGCAAGTACGGTTTCCAACTATCGGAAAGCCAATACTTGGCGTCTTGCAGCTTCAGATAGGCTAATGGTGCGCACTTCCATATTTTCCCTTCAAACAGCTGAGGACAATACTTGGCTGGACAGCGCCCCCAACTTTGCCTAGGCTGCTCGTCTTTAAACGGCTCCATGGTGTTTCCGCTGCCTCGATATACGCGAGTCCAGTGCTTGAATGACGGGTAGATATTGACTCGAATCCGGTAATTGCGAACCCAGTTTCTCAGTAGCACCATGACAGGTCGTAGCTTTTCTTCATATTCCGGCCCGTCGTGATGGATAGACAGATAAATGCTGTTGTTGGGATCGCGTTGAAGTATGGCTGGCAAGGCTGGGTGTCGGTGGAGAAAGAAGCCATTGGTCACTAGACGCAGATGCGCACTTGGCCAGTGTTTGCGAGCCAGCAGAACAAACTCCGGCAGGTGAGGATGAATACTGGGTTCACCGCCCAGCAAGGAGAAGGTATGTGGGATCAACCGCCGATTCCACAGTCTCATTGAGTGTTCTGCTTCTGTTAATGGGAGAATGCCTTTGTGCCCCTGGTTGGAATAGTGAGAACAGCTCTCGCAACAAAGATTGCAACTATGGGCAAGGTGAATTTCCAGGTGGGGGATGCTTCTCATTGAACTAAATGACTACTTAAAACCGTTTCGATCACTCGCACCGCATAGCTGATAGCTTGATCGGGATGAAAACCACTATGCTGTGCGGCAAATGCTTTCGCCGCTCCTCGAAAACGATCTTCATTCAGCAACTGTTGCAGAGAAATCCGAAAATCCTCTTCACTACGATTTGTCCCCATAACTAATCCAGCCCCCAGCTCATCAACCCGGCAGCTAAACATGTATTGTTCGACATTCTGAGGCACCAACAATAAGGGCGCTCCTGCCAAAAGAGCACAGCACACCATGCCTGATCCAGCATAAGACACAACGAGATCAGTCGATAAGATAATATTGTCCAGCTGGACGGGGTTAACATAGACTCGCAAGCGGTTCGCAATAGCGCGATTCAGGCGCTTGAGACCAGGCACTACACAGATGACTTCGGCATCGAGTTCGGCTAATGCTTTTAGCAAGTTTTCTATGCCCGGCACACTGGGACGAAGATAAGCAAGTATCTTCCGCCGATGCGTACCTTGCCATTGCACGGCTTGCCCGCCTGCATTCGAAAAAATAGGACCGGCGTATTCCGTTTCGTTGCGAGGGCCATAATGATCCAATTCCGCAAACGTGGTCAAGACAACCCCTTCGGTGTTAAACAAATCGACCACTCGTTCGAGCGCTAAACCGCCGAAGACACGGCAAACAGAGTTGATGCTACGTAAAACCGTTTCTTCGGCATGCTGTAGGCGTTGTTCGGTTATCGACTCCCAAGAACGAATCGACGGTAATGGCGCTATGTTGGGCGGCAATCCGAAGCCATTGTCAATGCAAACGGCTGGAATTTTGGCGATACGAGCGGCCAATAATGCTGTAGGCGAATAATCGGCTACCACGACATCGGGTTGAAAAAGTTGGAACAAACTCAGCCAACTGCGCAACATGCCGGATAAACCGTCTTGCTGACAATAACCTTCGGCGATCAATAGTTCGGCATAGTTAATCGGCGGCGCCGATAAGCAGGCATGTCCGTGCCAAAACGGTGCCTGCGTGAATGAGAATCCTTGCGGCTCCAGCAGTGCTGCGGCAACTTCGGTGTCGCGCACGGCAAAAAATAGTTCATGTCCAAGCTGGCGTAACTGCACTGCAATAGGCATGAGCCTGGTAAGGTGGCCGAAATTGGCTCCGAGCTCCCAGCTTACAAATATTCTACTCATGTCTTATTGTTCGGAAAGTTTTGTAGATACTCAGAAAATGAGGACGAAGCCCGATATTCTGTTCGACATTTCTATTCATTCCCAGGCTCATCGTTCGTGCCCTGCCTCAAATACCGCTTTTTGCACTGGCGAGAGCAGATACTCCAGCACACTGCGGTTGCCCAGGTTGATTTCCGCAGTCACCTGCATACCCGGCGTCAGCCGGTACCTTTTTCCGGCGTTTTCCAGAAAGGCGCTGGGTAGACTAATCACGGCACGGTAACCCGGCTCGTCGCGTTGACCTTTATCCGGCTCGGTCGCATCGGGACTCACTTGGCTGACTTCGCCGTTGACCATGCCGTATTTCTGAAACGGATAAGCCGCCAGCTTCACTTGGGCGTGTTGCTGGGGTTGCACAAAGCCCGCATCCAGATGGGTGATCCACACTTCCGCTTCGATCGGGTCGTTCTTGGGTACAACGGTCATCACCACGGTGCCGGGCGAAACCACGGTGCCAGGCGTATGGGTGGCGATATCCTTGACGATGCCGTCCTGCGGCGCTTTAAGCTCCAGCAGTTCGTGATGATGGGCCTGTTTTTCGTTTTCCTGTTGCAGCTTGCGGTACTCGCCTTCGGCCTGCACCCGTTCGTTTTGCAATTCCTGACGATAGTTGGAGGTGATCTGGGCGATCTGTTGCTCTGCTTGCCGGATCGTTGAACGTAAACTTTCTACGGTGTAGCTTTGCGCGCGCAGTTCTTGTTCCTTTTCGATATGATCGCGGGATTTCTCGTTAGCCATGAATTTGGAAACCGAACCGTCTTTAACCAGCCGCTGAAACGCTTCGTCATGTGCCTTGTAAATGGGCACGGTCTGTTTGAGCTTGGTTTCGATTTCCAACGCGCTTTGCAGCTCTTGTTGGGCTTTGCTGTGCTGGGCGCGCGCCGTACCGAGTGCATCGGCATAGGCTTTTTGGCGGGCAACGTATTGGGCGTTGACTTGGGCGAACAACTCAGGCGGATCATCGCTACTCGGCTGGAGCGGAACATCCGCAAGTTGCGCATCGGCACGGCGCAATTGCATGCTTTTAAGATGCAGCTCGCTTTCCAGTGACCGCCCGTCAGCGTCGGAGAACTGCGTATCCATGCGCGCCAGTACCTGTCCGGCATGGACTTCATCGCCTTCGCTGACCAATATTTCCTTGACGATACCGGCATCGGCAGGCTGCACGATCTTGACCGAGCTTTGCGGCACCAGTTTGCCTTGGGCTACTGCGATAATATCCAGCCTGCCGAAGATCGACCACAGCAGCATGGATAGCAACAACGCCAGCAGACACCACAGCACCGCGCGCGGCAACGGCGAAGGCGGCTGGTTTTGCAAGCGCTGGATGTCCGGAGCAAAGTCGTACGCGTCGGCCTGGAGTTTGTTGCGCCATTTTGCTGCCATTGATTAGCTCAGCCGCACCGCGCCAGTCTGCAAATCCTCCAGCGGGTGTAGCTGTTGGGCGGACGTACCGAAGTTGGTATCGCTGATCACCGCCTGCGCCGAAGCAACACCCATACCGGCCAGACTGCCGTTCAGGTTGTACTGGTAGGCCAGATCACCGCCTAATGCCTCGGTATCGCTACCCGCCAGATGGCTCGTCAGCAAGGAGTCGGTCAAGTTCCATGCAGCCAGGGTAGGATTGGTCGCCAGTGCCTGGTCGAAACTTTGCGCCAATGCGGTGAAGTCGAAGTTTTGCACTTGCCGGTTCACCATCGTATCAAGCGATGCCGGGTTGTAAGTCATATTATCCAGAACGATTTGCAAGTTGACTACGCTACGATTGGCTGTACCGGCAAACCAGTCTTTCAGGACAATCTGGTCGTGAGCCTTTCCTGAACCTGTTGAAAGGCCGGTGTCCAGTATCAAATCGCGTCCTGATTTGTTCATTGCTAAATCCTGATAATCGATACCGCCACCCAGCGAGATGGTATTGTCCGCACCGGTGCCGGCAACTACGGTATCTTGTCCATCGCCGCGATTGAGGGCGATGATGTCCGCGCCGGCACCGGTGGTGATGGTGTCATTGCCTGCGCCACCGATAAATAATTCATTGCCTGCCCCCCCGTTCAGCTTATCTGCCCCGTTACCGCCATCGAACAGGTTGTTACCTGAGCTGTCGGTCAAGATGTTGTTACCTGAGCCGCCTTGAAGTATGTTGTTATTGAGGCTGCCGGCGCCAGGATTGCCCGTTGAGGTGCCGGTGCCATCGTTGAAATTGCTTGCGAGGCCTGCTGGAGCCGCGTCCTGCCCATTGCCCACTCCTTCATTGCCATGACTGATCGAAATGCGGAAAATATCCGAGGTAGCGAGGCTGTCGACGGTACTGCCCGTGGCGGCCACCCTGTCTGTCGCAGTCATCCTGATGTCCAAATAGCCGACTGTTTTCGGCGTCATGCCGGAAAAAGTCTGGGTGATGGGATCGAAATTGAGCCAAGCCGGTAGCGGTGAGCTATCAGCCAACGTTGCCGAGTAGTCGAGCGTATCGCCCTGATCAATGTCGGCGAAGCTCCCGGACGGCATCTGCCAGGAAAAGAATTTATTGAAGGTGAAGTCCTGGTCGGCCAACGGCGCAACCAGAATGGGCGCATCGTTCGTCCCTTGCAGGTAGACGTCCAGCGCCGAAGCAACGCCGGCAATGCCATCGGTCACGGTATAATCAAAATGCTCGGACACTTGTGCCGTGCGTCCCAGCGTCTGAACCGCAGCAGAAGTATTGTCCACGTTATAGGTGTAGCTGCCGTCCGCATTCAAAGTAAGCTGTCCATAGTTGCCTTGGAAAATACCGGTATCGGCCACGCTCAGGATCGTCCCTTGATCGACATCGGTGTCGTTATTCAGCACGTTGCCGGTTGCCGTAATGTTGAGGTCTTCCTGCACGGCAGCCGTGTCTACGGTCGTCACCGGCGCATCGTTGGTGCCGGTAATGGTGACGGTCAATGTCGATGGGGTTGCGATCAGTCCGTCGGTCGCTTGGTAGTCAAATATCTCGGTGACTATTTGACCGGCAGCCAGCGATTGCACTGCAAGCGAGGCGTTGTCCAACGTATAGTTGTAGCTGCCGTCTGCGAGCAGGATCAAGCTGCCGTAGCTGCCGCTGAACACGCCGGCATTCGCCACGCTGAGCACGGTGCCTTGATCGACGTCGGTGTCGTTACTCAGGACATTGCCGGTTGCCGCAATATTGAGGTCTTCCTGAACGGCTGTGGTATCCGCTATCGTCACCGCCGCGTCGTTGACCCCGGTGATGGTGACGTTCACCACGCTGCTGGCGGTCTCGCCTTTGCTGTCGCTGATGGTGTAGCCGAAGCTGTCCGTTACCGTCTGCCCTGCGCCCAGTTCCTGGAAGCGGTTGCCGATGTCGTACTGCACCTGTCCGTCAATGAGCTGTACGGTTGCTCCGATAGCGGATGCGCCAACGGCAACGACGGAGATGACGTCGTTGGTATTCGGATCGGTGTCGTTCGCCAGCAATACCGCTGTCGGTACACTCACCACGCCGCCGTCCTCGTAAACGGTGATCGCATCTGCATAAGCGACAGGCGGACGGTTCAGCAGTCCTTCTATACCCGCTCGATCAAGCGATGAACCATCGCCAAACTCGATGCGATTCACGCCTTCGCTCTGTACAAACCAGTTGGTCAGGGTGATGCTGTCGGTTGTGCCGAACAGGTTCACGATCATGTTATCGCCATCGCGTACGCCTTCCAGGTTGGCTTCGATCAGGTTGCCGCCGATGTAGAGTATGTCGCTGCCCAGCGTATCTATGATGGTGTCTGCACCGTCGCCGGGATTGAATACGTAGCGATCGTTGCCCGCACCGCCCAGCAAGGTATCGTTGCCTTGTCCGCCGATCAGGGTATCGGCACCGGCACCGCCGTCAAGTACGTTCGCACCGCTATTACCGAAGAGGATGTTATCGAGCGCATTGCCTGCGGCGTTGATGGAAGTTGTACCGGTCAACGTGAGGTTTTCGACATTGTCTGAGAGGCTGTAGCTCACGGTGGATTGAACAGTGTCGATACCTGCATTGATCGCTTCCACTACCATATCGTCCGTATTATCCACAACGTAAGTGTCGTCTCCTATCCCGCCTGCCATCGTGTCTGCGCCGATGCCGCCGTCCAGCATGTCGTTACCTTCCATACCGGCTAGCGTGTTGTTGCCGCTGTTGCCGACAATAAGGTTATCCAGCGCGTTGCCGGTGCCGTTGATGTTAGCTGCGCCGGTCAGGGTTAGGTTCTCGATGTTGCTCACCAGCGTATAGCTAGCCGAGGCCTGCACGGTATCGGTACCGGCATTGGCAGCCTCCGCTACCACGTCGCCGACATTGTCCACCACGTAGGTATCGTCGCCCGCCCCGCCTGCCATAGTGTCTGCGCCTGCGCCGCCATCGATCAGGTTGTTGCCGCTATTGCCGGTGATGGTATTATTGAGCGCATTGCCGGTTGCATTGATCGCATCCGCGCCGGTCAGAACGAGGTTTTCCAGATTGTTGCCCAAGGTGTAGCCGATGTTCGATTGAACCGTATCCGTGCCTGCATTCAGGGCTTCCGTCACCACATCGCCGACATTGTCCACAACATAGATATCGCCGCCCGCGCCGCCCGCCATGGTGTCCGCCCCTGCACCGCCATCCAGTATGTTTGCGCCGCTATTGCCGGTGATGATGTTGTCCTGCGCATTGCCGCTGGCATTGATTGCAGCCGTTCCGGTCAGCGTGAGATTCTCGACGTTATCGGAGAGGGTATAGCTTGCCGACGCGAACACGCTGTCCGTGCCTTCCCCGATATTTTCTACGATGACATCGGCAGTATTGTCCACGTAGTAGGTGTCATTACCGCCCAAACCGGCCAACACATTCACGCCGCTGTTGCCGGTGATGACGTTGTCCTGCGCATTGCCGGTTCCGTTAATGGCAGCCGTACCGGTCAGCGTGAGATTCTCGACATTGTCGGATAGGGTGTAGGTAACGCTGGATTCCACAGTATCCGTACCGGCATTGACGTCTTCCACCACGACATCGTTGATGTTATCGACGATGTAAGTATCGTTGCCCGCACCGCCCGCCATGTTGTCAGCGCCCACGCCGCCATCCAGCACGTTCGCGGCACTGTTGCCGATAATCGTATTGTCGAGCGCGTTGCCGGTGCCGTTGATCGCAGTTGTGCCGGTCAGCGTGAGGTTCTCGACGTTGGCCCCCAGCGTGTAGGTGATCGAAGACTGCACCGTGTCGATACCCGCATTCAGTGCCTCGGTGACTACATCGCCGCTATTGTCCACAACGTAAGTGTCATCGCCCGCGCCGCCCGCCATGCTGTCCGCGCCTGCCCCGCCATCCAGCACGTTCGCCGCCGCATTGCCGGTGATCGTGTTATTCAACGTGTTGCCGGTTCCGTTGATCGCAGCGGCCTGTCCTGAGCCTGCCGAAGGGCCGGTCAGCGTAAGATTCTCTACGTTGGCTCCCAATGTATAGGAGATGGAAGATTGCACCGTGTCCGTGCCGGCATTCAGCGCTTCGGTCACCACATCGCCGATGTTGTCCACCACATAGGTATCGTTGCCTGTGCCCCCCGCCATGCTGTCCACGCCTGAGCCGCCATCCAGCGTGTCATTGCCCGCGTTGCCGGTCAGCGCGTCGTTGCCGTCCAGACCGGAAAGGATGTTGTTCCCCGTATTGCCGACGATCACGTTGTCCAGCGCGTTGCCCATGCCGTTGATGGAAGCCGTGCCGGTCAGGGTCAGGTTCTCGACATTGTCGGTCAGCGTGTAGCTGATGCCGGCTTGGACATTGTCGATACCTTCATTGATATTTTCGATAACCACATCGCCAGCGTTATCCACCACATAGGTGTCGTTGCCGATCCCGCCCAGCATAGTGTCGGCCCCTGCCCCGCCGTTCAGCGTGTCGTTGCCTTCCAGGCCGGTCAGTGTGTTGTTGCCGGTGTTGCCGAGGATAATGTTGTCCAGCGCATTGCCCGTACCATCGATGTTGGCCGCGCCGGTCAGGGTCAGGTTTTCGACGTTGTCGGTCAGGGTGTAAGTGATGCTGGATTGAACAAGGTCGGTACCTTCGTTAAAATTTTCTACGACAAGATCGCCGACATTGTCCACCACATAGATGTCATCGTTAAGCCCGCCGGACATCGCATCCGTACCTGTTCCGCCATCCAGTATGTCGTTGCCCGTCCCGCCCAGCAGCGTATCATCGCCGGCACCGGCATAAATCGAGTCCGCTCCCGCACCGCCATCCAGCACGTTTGCCGCCACGTTGCCGGTGATGATGTTGTTGAGTGTATTGCCGGTACCGTTAATGACGTCCGTACCGGTCAGGGTCAGGTTCTCGACGTTATTCGTCAGTGTGTAGGTGATGCCGGATTGCACCAAGTCTATTCCCGCATTCAGAGCTTCCGTGACGATGTCGCCGACATTGTCGACCACATAGGTGTCGTTGCCCGCGCCGCCCGCCATGCTGTCCACTCCCAGCCCGCCGTCCAGGGTGTCATTACCGGCATTGCCGGTCAGCGAGTCGTTCCCGGCAAGGCCGCTGAGCACATTGTTACCGGTATTGCCGACAATCACGTTGTCCAGCATGTTGCCGGTGCCGTTGATGGAAGCTGAACCGGTCAGGGTCAGGTTCTCGACGTTGTCGGTCAGCGTGTAGCTGATACTGGACTGGACGTTGTCGATACCTTCGCCCAGGTTCTCGATGACGATATCGCCGGCGTTGTCGACTACGTAGGTGTCGTCGCCGATCCCGCCCAGCATGGTATCGGCTCCTGCGCCGCCGTTCAGCGTGTCGTTGCCTTCCAGGCCGGTCAGGATGTTGCTGCCGCTGTTGCCAAGGATGATGTTATCCAGCGCATTGCCTGTGCCGTCGATATTGGCCGTGCCGGTCAGGGTCAGGTTCTCGACGTTGTCGGTGAGTGTATAGGTGATGGATGACTGGACGAGATCGGTGCCTTCATTCAGGTTTTCGATAACGAGGTCGCCGATGTTATCCACCACATAGGTGTCATTGTTCAAGCCGCCCTGCATGGTGTCCGCACCCAGGCCGCCATCCAGCGTATCGTTACCCGCATTGCCTTGCAGCTGATCGTTTCCGGCTTCACCATACAGTGCATCGTTGCCATCGCCGCCGATAAGACTGTCGTCGCCCGCACCGGCATAAAGGGTGTCTGCCCCGGCACCGCCATCCAGCACATTCGCTGCCACGTTGCCGGTGATGATGTTGTTCAGCGCGTTACCGGTACCGTCGATAACATCCGTACCGGTCAGGGTGAGGTTCTCGACATTGTCGGTCAGCGTATAGGTGATGCCGGACTGCACAAAGTCGGTTCCTGAATTCAAGCCTTCGGTGACGATGTCGCCGATATTGTCGACCACGTAAGTGTCGTTGCCTGCGCCGCCCGCCATGCTATCTGTGTCCAGTCCTCCATCCAGGGTGTCGTTACCGGCATTGCCGGTCAGCGAGTCGTTCCCGGCAAGGCCGCTGAGCACATTGTTACCGGCATTGCCGACGATCACGTTATCGAGCACATTGCCGGTGCCATTGATGGAAGCTGTGCCGGTCAGGGTCAAGTTCTCGATATTGGCTCCCAGCGTGTAGGAGATCGAAGACTGGACGGTATCGAACCCTTCATCGACATTCTCGCTCACTGCGTCGCCTGCATTATCGACGACATAAATATCGTCGCCCGCATTGCCCGCCATCACATCCGCACCCGTTCCGCCATCAAGCAGGTCATTGCCGGTATCGCCTGTCAATATATCGTTGCCCGCCAAACCGTACAGGCGGTTATTGCCGGTGTTGCCAAGCAGGATGTTGTTTAGTTCGTTGCCGATAGCATCAATGTTCCCAATGCCTGTGAGGGTAAGGTTTTCGACATTGGATGCCAATGTGTAGCTTACTGAAGAGAGTACGGTATCAATGCCCGCATTGAGTCCCTCGACCGTCTTATCGCCGCTATTGTCCACAATGTAGGTATCGTTGCCCGCGCCGCCGGTCATGGTGTCCGCGCCTGCGCCGCCATCGAGCAGGTTGGCGCCGCTGTTGCCGGTGATGGCGTTGTTCAGCGCATTGCCGGTTCCGTCGATGTCGGATGTGCCGGTCAGGGTCAGGTTCTCAATGTTGTCGGAGAGCGTGTAGGTCGCCGAGGCGAACACGCTGTCCGTGCCTTCGTTGAGGTTTTCGACGACGACATCGGCGGTGTTATCCACAGTGTAGGTGTCGCTACCCAGCCCGCCGATCAGCGTATCCACGCCTGCGCCGCCATCCAGCGTATCGTTGCCCGCCATGCCGCTCAGGATATTGTCAGCATCGTTGCCGGTGATGACATTGTCGAGCGCATTGCCCGTGCCGTTGATATTGGCCGTACCGGTGAGCGTGAGATTTTCGACATGGTCGGAGAGCGTGTAATCTGCCGAGGCGAACACGCTATCCGTGCCTTCGTTGAGGTTTTCCACGACGACATCGGCGGTGTTATCCACGATGTAGGTATCGTTGCCTGACTCGCCTGCCAGGGTGTCGATGCCAAAACCGCCGTCCAGTACGTTATCGCCGCTGGTGCCGATGATGTTGTTATCCAGTGCATTGCCCGTGCCGTCCAGATTGTCGGTCCCGGTCAGGGCCAGGTTCTCGACGTTATCGGTCAGGGCATAGGTAACCGATGATTCCACGGTGTCCACACCGGCATCTGCATTTTCCGCTACCGCATCGCCAATATTGTCGACAATGTAAGTGTCATTACCGGCACCGCCGGACATGGAATCTACATCTAGCCCACCATCCAGAGTGTCGTTGCCAGCGCCGCCTATCAACGTATCATTACCTTCAAGGCTGCTCAAAATATTGCCGCCATCATTGCCGATGATGACATTGCCCGACATGTTGCCGGTACCGTTAATGGATGTATTGCCGGTAAGCGTGAGATTTTCGAGGGTATCGGCTAGTGTATATGCAATCGAAGACTGAACGGTATCCGTGCCTTCTCCAGCATTCTCGATCACTACGTCGCCAGTGTTGTCGACGACGTAAACGTCGTTACCGGTGCCGCCCAGCATCGCATCGGTACCCGCGCCGCCGTCCAACAAGTCATTGCCTGCATCGCCGACCAAGGCATCGTTACCTTCCATGCCATAGAGCGCGTTATCGCCGGCATTACCGATCAGCACGTTGTTCAGCGTATTGCCGGTGGCGCTGATGTTGTTCACTCCAATCAATGTCAGGTTTTCGACATTATCGGACAGCGCATAATCCACCGAAGCGAAAATACTGTCTATGCCTTGTGCAGCGTTTTCAAACACCGTATCCGCAGTATTGTCCACGACGTAGATATCATTGCCTGCTCCGCCTATCAGAGTATCTACACCAGAGCCGCCGTCCAGTTTGTCGTTGCCTGCATTACCGTAAAGTGTGTCACTCCCTTCCATCCCGGAAATGACATTGTCGCCACTGTTGCCCGTCAGGATATTGTCAAGTGTGTTACCGGTGCCATTAATGTTTGTCGTACCGGTCAGCGTGAGGTTCTCGATATTGTCCGACAGGGTATAGCTGGCGCTGCTTTGCACAACATCCAACCCTTCGCCTGCCGCTTCGATCACAACATCACTTGTGTTGTCCACCAGGTAAGTGTCGTTACCCGTCCCGCCCAGCATGGTATCCGCGCCTTTACCGCCATTCAGTATGTCGTTTCCTTCCAAACCCGACAGCGTATTGGCCGCGTCATTGCCGATGATGACGTTATCGAGTGCATTGCCGGTGCCATTGATGTTGGTTGCGCCGGTCAAGGTCAGGTTTTCGACATTGTCGATGAGGGTGTAGGTAATGCTTGATTTGACTAAATCAACACCCTCGCCTGAATTTTCGATCACCGCGTCGCCGCTGTTGTCTACAACGTAGGTATCGTTGCCGGTACCGCCGATCAGCCTATCAGCGCCTTCGCCGCCATCCAGTGTATCGTCGCCTTCCAGACTTGTAAGGGTGTTATCGGCGATGTTACCGATGATGACATTGTCCAACACGTTGCCGGTACCATCAATGATGCTGGTGCCAGTCAGGGTAAGGTTGTCGAGGTTGTCCGCCAACTCCCAGGTTAAGTTGCTTTTGACCGTATCTACGCCTTCTCCGGCCAGTTCCACGGCCTGGTCGGCCAAGCTGTCCACTACATAAGTATCGTTGCCGGTGCCGCCTATCAGCATATCCGCGCCTGCGCCGCCGTCCAGCGTGTCGTTGCCCGCCAGTCCGGTCAGGGTGTTGTCGTTACTGTTGCCGGTCAGTACATTGTCGAGCTCGTTGCCGGTGCCGGTAAGGGCTGTGCCTTCGGTAAGAGTGAGGTTTTCGACGCTTGCACCCAGCGTGTAGTCAAACGGAGAGACAATAGTATCCGTGCCTTGTCCTGCCTGTTCGATAACGGTGTCACCAAGACTGTCGAGGATGTAGGTATCGTTGCCGTAGCCGCCCACCATGCTGTCCGCGCCCACGCCACCGTCCAGTATGTTGTTGCCGCTATTGCCGACGATGATATTGTCGAGCGCATTGCCGGTTCCACTAATCGCGCTGCCACCGGTCAATGCGAGATTTTCGACGTTGTCGCCCAAAGTGTAGTTTATGCCGGATTGTACGGTATCGATGCCTTCGCTCGTGTTTTCCGTAACGATGTCTCCGGCATTATCGACCATATAGGTATCGTTGCCTGTACCGCCAATCAGCGTATCCACTCCGCCCTTGCCATCCAACGTATCGTCGCCTTCCAAGCCAATCAGTGTGTTGGCGGCATCGTTACCGGTGATAAGATTATCGAGGACGTTGCCGGTGCCGTCGATAGAAGCCGTACCTGTCAGGCTGAGATTCTCGACGTTATCGGTAAGCGTATAAGTGATGCCGGACTTGACCAAATCCACACCCTCGCCCGCTGCTTCGACTACTGAATCGCCGATGTTATCGATGATGTAAGTGTCATCGCCCATGCCTCCCTGCATCACATCCGCGCCCACGCCGCCGTCCAGTGTATCGTTGCCCGCCAGTCCGGTCAGGGTGTTGTCGTTACTGTTGCCGGTCAGTACATTGTCAAGTTCGTTGCCGGTGCCGGTAAGGGCTGTGCCTTCGGTAAGCGTGAGATTCTCGACATTCGCGCCCAGCGTATAATCGAAAGGAGCCAGCACAGTGTCCGTCCCCTGTCCTGCCTGCTCGGTCACGGTATCGGTCAGGCTATCCACCACGTAGATATCGTTGCCCTTGCCTCCCAGCATAGTGTCGCTGCCTGCACCGCCATCCAAGGTATCGTTGCCCGCATTGCCGATCAGGGTGTCGTTGCCGTCCATGCCGTAAAGCGCGTTGTCCGCGGCATTGCCGGTGATGACGTTATCCAGTTCGTTGCCGGTTCCGGACAGGCTGGCCGTGCCTACCAGTCTCAGGTTCTCCACATTAGCAGCCAAGGTGTAGCTGGCGCGCGCATCAACGGTGTCTGTGCCTTCGCCTTCCAATTCGATGACGGTGTCGCCTGCGTTGTCGACGACGTAAATGTCATCGCCGATAGATCCCGTCATGCTGTCGGCGCCGCTGCCGCCGTTGAGCCAGTCGTTGCCGTCACTAATCAGGATGTCATCGCCCCCGCCGCCCATCAGGATGTCGCTGTTAGAGGTTCCGATCAATGTGTCATTGCCGCTGGATCCCAGTTGCAAGGCGTCAAGCTGCAAAACCGCGCCGTCGGCGAATGTTATGTTATCAAAGCGCTGAGCGTCGGCGAGGCCGTTGAACCAGTTGGCGATGACCAGGCGGTCTTTGCCATTGACGTGGGCAAAAACCAGGTTGTCTCCGTCTCTAGTGATGTCCATATCGCCGGCCAGGATGCCGGTTCCGAAGACGATGGCGTCGATGCCGGTATCGCCGGTCATCTCAAGAATGGTGTCCGCCCCGTCGCCGAGGTTGAAGCGGTAAGTGTCATTGCCCGCGCCGCCGTGCAGCAAATCGTTACCGATGCCGCCGGAAAGACTGTCGTTACCAGCGCCGCCCAACAGCAAATCGTTGCCGCCGTTACCGACAAGATCTTGTCCTGAACCTGTCACAGGATCATACGCCTGCCCTGCCACAATGTCGTTGGCATTGCCGCCGCTGACTTGCCCGGCCGCATCGGTGTGAATGCCGCCGTTGTAGCCGAATTCGGCGAGGGTGCTGAGGACGGCGGGATCCGACGCGTCAGTGACCGCCCAATCGGCGAGCAAGGCCAAGCCGTCCCAGCCTGCGGCTTCCAGCTTAGCACCCGTCAACCGGCGCAGTTCAAGCAAATCGCCCACGGCGCTGTTGGCGTTGCCGGTGTGTTGGCTGGCAAGCAGGTTGTCAAGTGCGCTAAAGTCAAGGCCGATGCCGCCGTCAGTGATGGTCAGGCTGATGCTGTCCAAGTAAGGTTTGAGCCGGGTTTGCAGGATCAGGGCATCGTAGACGGATGAAACCAGGCTGTTGTAACTTTGGGTCAAGAGGTTAAGCCGGGCCTGCTGCATGTTATACATGACAGGGGTATCGATAGCGAGGCCAAAACCTGATCCGCTGCTTCCTGCAGGCGCGCTGGTGCTGAAGGCAGCTAGGGTGGTACTGCCGCTATTAGTCGCTATGGGCGCAAAGTCACGGCCGTTAAACGCTTCCAAGGTTTTGAGCAAACGTTCGATACTGTCTTGCTGAACCCGGATGTTGTCATATTTAGCCTGGATGTCATTGGTCAACGAGAGACCGCTGGGGCTGCCGTTGTTGATGCCGGAGTAGGCGCCTAAAAGTCCGGCGTAACGGGCATTGTAGGCGTCGAGAGCGCTGGCCCCTGGCGGTATGAAGAACAGGTCTTTGTTCTGGGCGTCGGCGGTTTCAAAAGAGTCGCTGAAGGTGGCGCTGTCGGCCCATTGTTGCAGGATGACGCCAATGGCAGCCTTGAGTTGCTCGCGGGTGGTGTTGGGGCCGAGCTGGGCGAGGGTGGCGGCCAGTTCCGGGGACTGGCTGGCGGCTTCGCGCAAATCGCGCACGGCGCCGCTGCCTTGCATGTCGGGCAGATCGGCTACGGTGCCGGTGTCGAGACGGTCGGTAAATTCACGGTGGAAAGTGTCGTCGGCGAGGTTGACGTCGGCCAGCCCCGAAGCGGCGACGGTGCCGCCGGTGGTGCCGTCGGTGCGGGTATAGGTGCCGAGGTCGGCGATTTCGTTGCCGCCGGGCAGGACTTTGCTGTGTTCGGTCTTGCCGACATTGATGCCGGCGATGCCCAGTTCGTCTAACGTTTTAAGTTCACCGGCTTGGCTGATGCCGTCTTGATTAAGGTCTTGCCAGACGCGCAGGGCGGCAAAGTGGGCGTCGCTGCTGTTGACCACGCCATCGCCATTGCTGTCTTGCTGAACTAGCGCATCGAAGCCGTCGGCGGCTTTACCGATCACGTTGCCTGTGGCGTCAAACACTGGAGTTGAGTCGCCAAACAGTTCGGTACCGTCATCGATGCTGCCGTTGCCATTGCGGTCAAGCACCAGGAAGCCGTCGTCCGCCTTGATCCAGCCGGTGCCGGACTTGAGGCCGTCGCCGTCGTGGTCGAACAGGATGGGGTTGGTCGAACTGGGCGGGACGGTTTCGATACCGTCGCCGTCGAGATCGAGGGTTAAGGGGTCGCTTTTTTGGATGAAGTTTTGAGCGGCGGTAAAGAAGTTGCCGATACTGTCAAGGATCTTAGAAATACCAATCCAGCCCGCTTGTCCATAAGGATTCCAACCTCCTCGTAGCATAGTAAACGGCAGAGAAATGTTACCATGCTGCGCTAAATCCATCACCCATTGAGCGCATTGTTGAACAGTGCTCGGAAAAAGAACGCTACCAGGAAGATTGTAATCAGGTGGATTTGCGATGCTGTCTCGTATAAAGTCTACTACGGAATTGTATTGTTCTGTAGTTACTTCGATGGGCCCGGTTGTGTAATCCCACTCATGTTCCAGATCATTATATATCTCGCCGGGACTGATCAAACTATGCTCTTCACTGGGTGCAAAGCCATAACCTTCACGAAAACCATTGCCATTATCAAGCACGACAAAACTATGCGGTATTCCTGAAGCATCGATTCTAAATTCAACAGTTAACATTTTATTCTCCATTTAATTTTATGCTCTTGATTTTTTCAGATTTGCCTAAGTCACTATAGAACGTAACCTCAACGGGAATACGCCAGTTATGTGAATTTCGAAATTTAGTTATAAACAATGTAAGTAAACTTATTTCTTCCTCATTTGTTACGCCATAAATATATATATAAGTAATACTGCCCCAATCAGCCTCGCTACGCACATCTTTATTCCCACATGGCTTACCCCCAGGGGATCCAACAGGACAAATTATTTGCCTAACTTCCTTTGCCAGCTCAATAGCTAAACCTCTTGCGACATTAGGTTCTCCATCACATGCAGATATCCCAATTATCAGAATGGTGTAAAAAAACGTCTTGATTACAAAGAAAAGGGGGGACGGAGCCCGATATTCTGTTCGGCGTTCCTGTTCTATTTCCCTCTCAAACCAAGAGCTAATAAGCGACATACCATGATTCTTTTTCATTCCTGCTTTCCTCCACATTTCATCATTCGTAATTCCGCTAGTCAGCATGTTGTTTAAGCCTCATATTATTGTGCTTCAAAAAGACAGCCAATGTATGTCCTTCATAGCTGACGTTCTTGTAAGCCTTATCCACAGATAAACTGATCGTGCGTAGACACTGAATTCTCAACGAGAATAGCTATCGAAGAAATTTTCCGTTAAGGAAAAAATGTGACGTGGCTCACAATATCGTATTTTTTCAGACCAGTCAGGCCGCAATTCTCCACTCATCATCATTCGCCGCCTGCTTTAGGTATTGCCCGTCATTCTCGGGAAAGCCGGTTCTCCACGGCATAAAAATGGGAACGAAGCCCGATATTCTGACTGAGCCGGTCACAGGATCATACGCCTGCCCTGCCACGATGTCGTTGTAGCCGAATTCGGATAGGGTGCTGAGAACAGCAGGATCCGATGCGTCAGTCACCGCCCAATCGGCGAGCAAGGCCAAGCCGTCCCAGCCTGCCGCCTCCAGCTTATCTCCCGTCAACCATCGCAGTTCAAGCAAATCGCCCACGGCGGTGCTGGCGTTAACGGCATGAATGTTACAGCCATATCGCGTCGCGCCTTCCAGAAGTCTGTCCAGCAGATAGGAGTGATAGTCCTCATCTGCGAAAAAACAGGCTGCGCGGTTTCCCCACGCTGAATCACGTGTTGCGGCATACCTGCATGTCTTACACGGGCTCTACGGGGCCTCTTTTTCCTACGGCCATATTAGGAATATTTCATAAGGGAACTGCATAATCCATAATCGGGTTCCGTCCCCTATTCTCTACACTGTAAATCAGACGCCTCAGAAAAATGAACGAAGAGCTTCTCCCATGCATCATTGGCACACCAGCGTGAAAAACGCTTGAATATGCTATTCCACTTACCATGCGTTGGCGGCAAAAACCGCCACTGCGATCCCGAACGCAATATCCACAAGCAGGCACTAATAAATTATCTACAAGTATCTGGTTGCCCGATATGAATACCTGTCATTTTTTTTAAGTTTGCCAATATACGCATCCACTCTTCATCGCTTAAATTTATTCGGTTCATGCTACCCAAAATGACCAATTCTACCTGAGTGGCGAAACATCAACAGAACCTAGCTATTGGGTAATCATTTATTCAACAATCACTTCATCCGATGTCGAAATACGCTTCAATCGATCCATCAACACATTCCAGTCAACGCGGGGGTTATAGCCGATCACATCAATCCGCGGCAGGCC
>Ga0208888_100247_pt1 | contig 30011 bp, 24 predicted proteins | sample LakWasM115_HOW13_2_FD_183929 | JGI IMG/M metagenome (GOLD analysis project Ga0208888, IMG submission 183929) | Freshwater sediment methanotrophic microbial communities from Lake Washington under simulated oxygen tension - Sediment Metagenome... | ecosystem: Environmental > Aquatic > Freshwater >...
GAAGTCGATTTTGATTCGTATGAAATTATAGAATTCAATGACGACTGTCTTTTCATTGCGCACACTTGGGATATTTTTGCCAAGAATGACGCCGCATTGCGAGAAGATTTTGAACTGCTAACCGAAGACCGACAATCGCAACCGATTCCCAAAAGTGTCAACGTTATTGCACCCGAAAATATTTTTATTGAGGAAGGCGCCAAGTTAGAATTTGTGACTTTAAACGCCTCGTCCGGACCGATATACATAGGAAAAAATTCCGAAATCATGGAAGGTTCCGTGATTCGCGGACCGTTTGCGTTGTGCGAAGAAGCCCAAGTGAAATTGGCGACAAAAGTATATGGCGCTACGACGGTTGGTCCTCATTGTCGTATTGGTGGTGAAGTCAACAACTCGGTTCTTTTTGGGTACTCGAACAAAGGGCACGACGGATTTTTAGGAAATTCCGTTTTGGGAGAATGGTGCAATATTGGCGCCGATAGCAACAACTCGAATCTAAAAAACAACTACGAAGAAGTCAAATTGTGGAGCTACGAAACCGAAGGGTTTGCCAAAACTGGCCTACAATTCTGCGGTTTGATGATGGGCGATCACAGCAAATGTGGTATCAATACCATGTTCAATACCGGAACTGTTGTGGGCGTGAGCACCAATATTTTTGGAAGCGGATTCCCACGCAATTTTGTACCGAGTTTCTCTTGGGGTGGCGCTTCGGGCTTTACGACCTACATTACCAAAAAAGCTTTTGAAACCGCAAAAATTGTAATGTCGCGGCGGCATGTAGAATTTGATGAGAAGGAAGCTAAAATTTTAGAACACGTTTTTGAAGAGACAAAAAAATGGAGAAAGGAATAATCTTCAGATCATTTGACCTAGAATACGAACCACAATTGTAATGCAGTTGTGGTTTTTTATTAGGAGCTATTTCCTGCTATCCACTATATTTTTGTCCGCGAACGCCGCGAACAAAAGATACCGTTACTATCAGGGCTAGACAACTCGATAGGGATTGCAATTCTAATCAATTGATAATTAGTCTCTAAAAATTGTGAAAGTCATTTTTTCTAATCGATTTTTGTGTGTATTTTTGCATTCCCATTTTGAGGATGAAATAGCATGCTTTACTTGGGTTGCGTTAGGGATTGCAGCAAGTGCCGCGCACTGCGAAAAGCCCGACCCGCAGGGGAACGCCCACAACGGTGTTAGCCAACTAGCGCCACATACGATACCACTATGAATACCAGAAAAAAAGTCGCTTTTTATACCTTAGGTTGCAAACTGAATTTTTCGGAAACGTCGACCATTGCACGGAACTTTCAAGACGAAGGTTTTGATCGCGTGGATTTTGAAGAAGTAGCCGATATTTATGTCATCAACACTTGTTCGGTAACCGATAATGCGGACAAACAATTCAAGCAAGTCGTGAAAAAAGCGATGAAGCTTAATGATAAAGCCTTTGTGGCAGCCGTGGGTTGTTATGCGCAGTTGAAACCCGAGGAACTGGCTGCTGTGGATGGTGTTGATTTGGTTTTGGGTGCGACCGAGAAATTTAAGATTACCGACTACATCAACGATTTGTCGAAAAATGACTTTGGAGAAGTACATTCTTGCGAGATTTCGGAAGCCGATTTTTATGTGGGCAGTTATTCTATAGGCGACAGAACAAGAGCGTTTTTGAAAGTGCAAGACGGTTGCGATTACAAATGTACGTATTGCACCATTCCCTTAGCGCGGGGTATTTCTAGAAGTGATGCGTTGGAGAATGTGTTGAAAAATGCTTCTGAAATTTCGCAGCAAAACATCAAAGAAATAGTCTTAACAGGTGTTAATATTGGGGATTACGGCAAAGGCGAATTTGGAAATAAAAAACACGAACATACTTTTTTAGATTTGGTGAAAGCACTCGACGAAGTAAAAGGAATTGAGCGGTTGCGAATTTCGTCTATCGAGCCAAATTTGTTGAAGAATGAAACCATTGAATTTGTTTCGAAAAGCCGAACTTTTGTGCCACATTTTCACATTCCACTACAATCGGGAAGCAATGCGATTTTGAAATTGATGAAGCGTCGCTATTTGCGAGAAGTCTATACAGAACGGGTAGCTAAAATTCGTGAAGTGATGCCACACGCTTGCATTGGTGTCGACGTGATTGTAGGTTTTCCAGGAGAAACTGACGAACATTTTTTAGAAACCTATCACTTTTTGAATGATTTGGATATTTCGTATTTGCATGTGTTTACGTACTCAGAACGCGATAATACGGAAGCCGCTTTGATGGCCGATGCAGTTCCAGCGGCGGTTCGTGCTAAAAGAAGTAAAATGTTGCGTGGTTTGTCTGTAAAAAAACGTCGGGCTTTTTATGAAAGTCAACTTGGGACTTCAAGAACGGTACTTTTTGAAAGTGAAAATAAAGAAGGATACATTCACGGATTTACTGAGAATTACGTTAAAGTAAAAACGCCTTGGAATCCAGAATTGGTGAATACCTTGCATGAAATAAACTTGACAAAAATAGACGAAGACGGCAGCGTACGGATGGATTTTATTACGGAAACGGTATAGCAATTACAGACAAATTCCACCAATTAGCACGATTTCTATAGTTGCTAATTGGTGGAATTCGTGTTTTATAAAGTCAAATTAGATTTTAATTCCAGGAGGTAATAAGTCTCTGTAGATTGTATTTTTTCTGAAGAACAAGGCAATTTTAGGCAGAATCGGAACGACTTTTAATTTGCGTTCGTAGGCAATACTCATAATATTTTTCAACAAGTCGTTGATGAATTCTTCATCGGTAAAAGATTCAGGAGTATTAATTTTAGTTAGGAAAATCTTTTTTTCTTGAAAAGAATATTCCACCGAAATCAAACCTTCCAATACCGTTGTTTCAAATTGTCTGGCAAAGGTGTTGTCTTTGATTTCCATTGTGATTGCTGCTTCCATAGTTCGTTCGATTGTATTGGCCGAGCCAATGTGTTTGTAAAATTTTGTTGTAATGCTGACAGCGGAGATTTTGAAGCAAACCCCGCAACAGGAATTTTCAGCAACACTATTTTAGTGTGAAATTTTCCTTTTGATTGTTCTTTGTTGGGAACAAAAATTCAGTCTCCAAAGGTACGCAATTGACTTTAATTTTAATCATTTAAAATCATAATTGATTTAGAACCATCAAGAAAAGACTTGTGATTTGTTATACAGTTGTGAAATTGTTTGGCATAATTTCGCTTCGTCAGAGATTTTGATGGTTTTAGTTTTGAAATAGTTAATGCCGTTTTTTAATCATAAATTAGTGGTAATTTTATGCCAACTTCGATTAGTCGTGCTAGTATTCTCTTAATTTTACACTGTTTTTGAAATGCAACACCAATTAATAGCGCCAATACTTTATGAGTAAGATTCCTGTTTATTTTATGCCTGGATTGGCAGCGAGTTCGACCATTTTCGAGCGCATTCAATTGCCAGCAACCCATTTTGAAATGCATTTTTTGGAATGGCAAATTCCAAAGAAATCGGAAACGTTAACAGCGTACGCTAAAAGAATGGCAGAATACGTAACGCAGGATAATGCCGTTTTGGTAGGAGTTTCTTTCGGAGGCGTTTTGGTTCAGGAAATGAAGAAATATCTCCCGGTAAGAAAGGTGATTATCATCTCAAGCGTGAAAACGAATTTGGAGATTCCATTGCGAATGAAAATCGTGAAATCGACTAAAGCCTATAAATTGGTGCCAACAACATTGTTGCAGAATATTGAGGTTTTGAATAAGTTTTCTTTTGGCTCTGTCATTCAACAACGACTGAAATTGTATGAAAAATATTTGTCGGTCCGCGATAAGACCTACTTGGAATGGGCGATTGAGCAAATGTTGTTGTGGGACAGAACGGAAGCGGATCCAAAAGTAATTCACATTCACGGTGATGCCGACGAGGTGTTTCCGATTAAGAATGTCAAGGATTGTATTGTGGTGAAAGGCGGAACACACATCATGATACTTAGTAAATTTCGTTGGATGAATGAAAATTTACCTAAAATTATTCTTAATGAAGCAGTAAAAACTAGTCAGATTTTGTAAGTTTACCTTAATATAAAATTGAAATGAAAATGAACTGGATAAAGAAAACAATGCTCCTTACGACAATAGTTATTGCTAGTGGAGCACTTATTTATGGTACTTCTACCGAAACGAAAAATAAAATCACTCACGAAGGCACAGCTCGTTTTTTTCCAATAAGTATTGATTTTGCGGGGGAACCTGCTCCACTTCAAATTTCGGATGTCAGAGAACGCTTGGATCGCGAATTGTTAATCAATGCCAACTTAGATGCCACCACGTTATTAATAATCAAAAGAGCTAACCGTGCTTTTCCAATCATAGAGCCTATTTTAAAGAAATACGGAGTTCCTGATGATTTCAAATATTTAGCAGTTATTGAAAGTGGTTTAGTCAACGCTGTTTCACCAGCTGGTGCAAAAGGTGTTTGGCAATTCATGCCTGTAACAGCTAAGGAGAAAGGAATGGAAGTGAATGATATGGTCGATGAACGCTATCATTTAGAAAAATCTACAGAAGCGGCGTGTAAATATTTGTTGGATGCCAAATCTAAATTTGGAAATTGGACTTTAGCAGCAGCGTCATATAATGGCGGAATGACAGGGGTTACCAAACAAATTGAAATGCAACAAGTGACCAATTACTACGATTTATTACTGAATGAAGAAACATCTCGTTATGTTTTTAGAATTTTGGCATTGAAAGAGATTATGCAAAATCCCGATAAATTTGGTTTCGATGTGCAATTAAATGAATTGTATGTGAACTTGCCTTCCAAGTTAATTTCAGTAGATACTTCAATCACTGATTTAGCTACTTTCGCAAAATCGCAAGGTATTAACTACAAGATTTTGAAAATTCACAATCCATGGTTGCGGGATAAAAAATTGCTCAATACCGCTAGAAAAAAGTATGAAATTGAAATTCCATTAAGTGGATATTAGAAAAACCCCAAAATAGCGTTTTTTTTATGGAGTACTGGTAGCAATTAATCGTTCTTTGAGGCAATCTTTAGTACTCAAAAAATTCAAAAGACGGTCATTGAAAACAGTATAATTTTGGTCTAAAGCTTTTTTAAAACTGGTTTTTCTCGGAACTTGTACGCCACCACGTTTGATATCCACGACATCAAGATCAGCCGTTAAATAATAGGAAGTAGGAAAACCGAGCGTGTGTTTTAATATGGCTACAATGGTAGCATCATTCCGGTAGTTTTCATTAACATAACACACTTTGACTGATCGGCTAAATTGGGTTGCTATTTTTCTAACGTCGTTCTTGATGTCCCAAAAAACAGCAATGACTTGTACTTCGTCTTTATGCTTTTGAGCCAGTTTGTTTAACGCAGCAATCTCTCCTTTGTTGATGACAAACCAAGAAGCATAGGTGATTATAAAAATGGGCTTTTGGATGCGACTTAATTTTACCCTTTTGCCATACATGTTCTTAAACGAATAGTCGTCAAACCGGGTTCCTACCAAATTATTCTTAACGAAATTATCAAATAAATAAGTGCCTTTTTCTATATTGCCTTTTTCAAATTCAACATCACATTCAGCATTGTATTTCTTAATATTTTTTTTGATTACATCTGAAAAATAGATGACGTTTTCTTGACAGCAGCAGGGTTGAAGAAAAATTAAATGAAACACTATTAGCACGAACATTCGCATAACATATTGAAATTGAATGAAGTTGAACATAAAATTAGCAATAATAGCGACACGAAGTTCTTTTTACAAAAGTATTCGACCAAAACAACTAGTGATAGGTCTCTATGTATTAAAAGGATTACACGAAATGGAAATAATTAGCTTAGTCGTTATTCGCCAACGGCTCTTTAATCATTTCTTTTTTATTTAAAAAGGTGACCAAGCGCTCGTTGAAAACAGAATAGTTGATTTCAAATGCTTTCTTGAAGGCAGTTCTTGGCGGAATGGCTGTTGCGCCTCTTTTAATATCCACCACTTCCAAGTCACTATTTAAAAAGTAAGAAGTGGGAAATCCTAAGGAATGTTTCAACGTCGCCACTACGGCTTCATCATTTTTATACGATTCATTGGCATAACATACTTTAATATCGTTATTAAATTGTCGAGCAATTTTTTTGACATCACTCTTAACATCCCAAAACACAACAATAAATTGAATGTCGTCTTCGTATTTTCGCGCTAATTTATTAAGTGCCGGAATTTCCCCACGATTCATAACGCACCAAGACGCATAAGTTATAATGAAAACAGGTTTTTTAATTTTGCTGAGTTTTACTTTCCGACTGTTGACGCATTTAAAGGAATAATCATCAAAGCGGGAGCCAACTAAGTGGTTTTGCACTAAGGAATCAAATAAAGCATAGCCTTTTTTAATATCGCCTCTTTCAAACTCTTTGTCGGTTCGAGTATTGTATTTCTTAATGTTATTCTTGATCGCATCCGAAAATGAGGTCAAACTTTCCTGACCTTGTGTGGTCTGAAAAGTGAAAATGTAGATTAGTTGAAGTATAATTAATCTCATAATTTGGGGAATTTTTGATTAATACTAACCCAAATTTAACAATAAAAAAATCACAAAAAAAAGTTTTCAACAAATTATTTTTAATAACTTGTTGAAAACTTGTTTGTAAAGCTTCGTAATTAATGCTAATTTGAAGAAACTTAGATTTTCTTCAATTGCTCTTTCATCATCGTGATTTGATCTTTCAGCATGTTCTGCTTGTCCAGTTTCTTAGCTTCGTTCAATAAAGTAGTAGCTTCTAGTTTTCGTCTGCGAGTTAAAGCTACGCCTGCTAAGTTCAATTTGGCTACCGCTAAATCCATATCCATGTTCAGTCCCAATTCAATCGCTTTTTTGAAATATTTTTCAGCCTGAATCAAATTCGTTTGCGATAACATAATGCCGTGCAAATAATTATAATACCCTTGCTGCTTTCTCACCAAAGCCGTTTCAGGGTTTTTGATATAAGATAACCACTTTTGAGCCCCTGGAAAATCCTGTTTTCTCAATTTCAGAAAAGCCAAAAGAATAAATTCGTTTTTGTAGTAAAGAAAAATCGGAATTGCCGATAGTAAAATCAAGAAAATTCCATTCCCAATATAACTCTCCCAAATCTGCCAAATGCCAGCAATGATAATCAATCCAGCCAATATTAATTTTAAAAATCTGTGAAACATAGTACGTCTGTTTTAAGTCGGACAAATATAGTAAAAGGATTTGAAAATATTTTTATAAAACTACTTGCTAGAAAAAAAAGACTTTGTATATTTGCACTCGGTTTTAGAAACACACCTACTAAAACTATTCAGCAATTAAATAAAGTTTTTAAAGATACAAAGCAATGAGCAAAAGAACGTTTCAACCATCGAAAAGAAAAAGAAGAAATAAGCACGGATTCATGGACAGAATGGCTTCTGCGAATGGTAGAAAAGTCCTTGCGCGTCGTAGAGCAAAAGGAAGACACAAATTGACTGTTTCCTCTGAACCAAGACACAAAAAATAATGATTTGTAAGAATCAAAATAAAGGCGTTGCTATTTTTAGTAACGCCTTTTTTTATATCTTGTCGGGAAATTTTTTAGGAGCTTAATCCCGCTTTCCACTCTATCTTTCCCGCCGAACACCGGCGTAAAAGGATGCCGTTACAATCGGGGCTAGGGCTACCAACAGAATCAGAACATAACATACAACTCACAACATACAACTCACAACATACAACTCACAACAACTAACTACACCATGCCAAAAGACAACTCCATCAAATCGGTACTAATCATAGGTTCTGGCCCCATAGTCATTGGGCAAGCTTGTGAATTTGATTATGCTGGTTCTCAAGCCGCACGTTCCATTCGCGAAGAAGGAATTGAAGTTATCCTAATCAACTCCAATCCCGCGACCATCATGACCGATCCTACTATGGCCGATCATGTGTATTTGTTGCCGCTTACTACCAAATCCATCATACAAATCCTTAAAGAACATCCTCAAATTGATGCTGTGCTTCCCACTATGGGCGGACAAACAGCGTTGAATCTTTGCCTCGAAGCCGATGAAAAAGGAATTTGGGAAGATTTCAATGTCAGATTGATTGGTGTAGATGTCAATGCCATCAACATTACCGAAGATCGCGAACAATTCAAACAATTGTTAGCGCGCATTGGAGTAGGAGCCGCATCTGCTAAAACAGCTACATCTTTTCTCAAAGGAAAAGAAATAGCGCAAGAGTTCGGATTTCCATTAGTAATTAGACCCTCATTTACTTTAGGCGGAACCGGTGCCGCTTTCGTGCATACCAAAGAAGAATTCGACGAAAAACTAACCTATGGATTAGAAATGTCGCCCATCCACGAAGTTTTAATTGACAAAGCTTTGATTGGGTGGAAAGAATATGAACTCGAACTTTTACGAGATAAAAATGACAATGTGGTCATCATCTGCTCCATCGAAAATATGGACCCAATGGGAATTCACACCGGCGATTCGATTACCGTAGCGCCAGCGATGACACTATCGGATACCACCTTTCAAAAAATGCGCGACATGGCAATTCTCATGATGCGCAGTATCGGGAATTTTGCTGGAGGCTGCAATGTGCAATTCGCCGTTTCACCCGATGAAAAAGAAGATATCGTCGCCATCGAAATCAATCCAAGAGTCTCGCGCTCGTCTGCATTAGCATCCAAAGCTACGGGTTATCCGATAGCAAAAATCGCGTCTAAGTTGGCTTTAGGGTATCATCTCGATGAACTTCAAAATCAAATTACCAAATCAACATCAGCGCTTTTTGAACCTACTTTGGACTATGTCATCGTAAAAATTCCGCGTTGGAATTTCGACAAGTTTGAAGGTTCTGATCGAACTTTGGGTTTGCAAATGAAGTCCGTAGGTGAAGTAATGGGCATCGGGCGTTCGTTTCAAGAAGCCTTACACAAAGCCACACAATCGCTAGAAATTAAAAGAAACGGTTTGGGCGCTGACGGGAAAAGTTATAAAAATTACGAGCAAATTATCGAGAAACTCACCTTTGCCAGTTGGGATCGTGTCTTCGTTATTTACGATGCGATTCAAATGGGAATTCCATTATCCCGAATTCACGAAATCACCAAAATCGATATGTGGTTTCTAAAACAATACGAAGAATTATACCTGATTGAAAAGGAAATCTCCAAATACAAAATTGACACCTTACCGCGAGAATTGCTCCTAGAAGCCAAACAAAAAGGATACGGCGATCGTCAAATTGCGCACATGTTGGGTTGTTTGGAAAGTCAAGTGTACAAACTGCGAGAAGAACAAAATATCAAGCGAGTCTATAAATTAGTTGATACCTGTGCCGCCGAATTCAAAGCACAAACGCCTTATTATTATTCCACTTTTGAAGCCGAAATTGAAACTGCTTCGGGCGAAAAATACGTGCACAATGAAAGTATTGTGACCAATAAAAAGAAAGTAGTGGTTCTTGGATCGGGTCCAAACCGCATCGGACAAGGAATCGAATTTGATTATTCGTGTGTGCATGGCGTTTTGGCTGCCAAAGAATGTGGCTACGAAACCATCATGATCAATTGCAATCCGGAAACCGTTTCTACCGATTTTGATACCGCCGATAAATTATACTTCGAACCCGTTTTTTGGGAGCACATTTATGACATCATTCGCCATGAAAAACCCGAAGGCGTCATCGTGCAATTGGGTGGGCAAACCGCATTAAAATTAGCAGAAAAATTAGACCGTTACGGAATAAAAATACTAGGAACCAGTTTTGACGCTCTAGATTTAGCCGAAGATCGAGGCCGTTTTTCGGAATTGTTATCCGAATTAAAAATCCCATTTCCGCAATTTGGAGTGGCTGAAAATGCGGATCAAGCTTCGGCATTAGCGGATGTGTTGGATTTTCCATTGCTAGTACGTCCTTCTTATGTGTTGGGCGGACAAGGCATGAAAATCGTCATCAACAAACAAGAACTCGAAGAACATGTAATCGATTTATTGAAGAATATTCCCGGGAACAAATTGCTATTAGATCATTATTTAGACGGAGCCATTGAAGCCGAAGCCGACGCGATTTGCGATGGGGAAAACGTATACATCATCGGAATCATGGAGCATATCGAACCTTGCGGAATTCATTCGGGCGATTCGAATGCCACCTTACCGCCGTTTAATTTGGGTGAATTTGTAATGCAACAAATTAAAGATCATACAAAGAAAATCGCTTTGGCATTGCGAACTGTTGGTTTGATTAACATTCAATTTGCCATTAAAGACGATACAGTTTACATTATTGAAGCCAATCCAAGAGCATCGCGAACGGTACCTTTTATAGCCAAAGCCTATGGCGAACCGTATGTAAATTATGCGACGAAGGTCATGTTGGGTGAGAATAAAGTAACCGATTTTAAATTCAAACCACAATTAAAAGGCTACGCCATTAAGCAACCTGTTTTTTCCTTTAGTAAGTTCCAAAATGTGAATAAAGCGTTGGGACCTGAGATGAAATCTACGGGGGAAAGCATATTATTTATTGATGATTTGAAAGACGATCAGTTTTATGAATTGTATTCAAGACGAAAAATGTACTTGAGTAAATAAAGCGATAAGCAAGAGTCAAGAATCAAGAGTCAAGAATCAAGAATCAAGAGAAAACCGCTAACTTACGTTTGAACGAATTCGTAAAGTAGCGGTTTGTCTATTTTAATTTGAATTACTCTTTTATTATTTTCTCGATGCTTTCTCCTTTTTTGGTGATGATTTTCACAAAGTAAATTCCTTTAGAAAAAGATTCGATAGGAATCGTGGTATCCTTTTGATTTTCGTAGGATTGGGAGATGATTTTTTTACCCATGAAGTCGGTAATTTCTACTGAAAATGGGTTGGATTCTTTTTCAATAAACGAAATAGTGATTTGGTTCGTTGCGGGATTGGGATACATTTTTACAAAATCGTTCTTGTTGAACTTGGTGGTCGCAAATACATTATCCATCAGACCCGTTGAATTTTTTAGAATTTTTCCCCAAAGACCAACCGCATACCCTTTTGTTTCGTTGGCAAAGTGTAGGGCCATAAATGGAGAATCTCCGTTAGTATCCGTATAACAATTGGAAACTTGTTGCAATTCTGGTGAAAGAGTAAGATCGATTTTATTAATACAAAAAGTGGAACAATTGCAGAGCGTAAAGGTGTTTTCAACATTCCAAACCACATTTTCATTTGTAACGAATAAATCGACTGTTGATTGTCCGGACATTCCTCCAATGTAATTTAGGTTCAAACCGCCATCTGTAGTTTTAGAAAAACCATTATTATCTCTCATAAAACCTATGTTTTCGGTTAAAAAGTAAAACGAAGAAACGTATTGATTTGGGAGTAGATTCCATGTGATACCACCATCTGTAGTCTTAATAAATTTTTGATCGTTTTGCAGGTAACCATAGGGTGGAGGATTGTAACTCGAAGCATAACCAACTTGCTCATTTAAAAACTGAATCGTGACAAAAGGATACGCGGAGGAATAACTTTGATCACTAAAAGTAACACCACCATCGCTAGTTTTTTTAATCAAACCGTTATCGCCTGAAATAAAAAGGATATTCTCGTTTACACAAGATAATCCGTAAAGATTAGTAGTGGTGCCAGTTGCAATTGAATTCCAAGTTTCTCCAGAATCTATTGATTTTAGCAGTGTTCCATGGGCGCCAACCGCATAACCAGTGTTTGCATTTACAAAGTGTACTTTTTGCAAATCATAAGTAGTTCCTGACGTCTTTGAAATCCAATGGGTGCCGCCATCGGTAGTTTTTAGTAGGGTTCCTCCGTTGCCCACGATGACAACTAGATTTTCTGTAAGGCAATACACGTCATTTAGGTTGGCAGTTGTACCCGAATTTTGTGGCTCCCATTGCGCATAAAAGTGAAAAGAAATAAAAAAAATAAGGAATGTGAGTAGTTTTTTTTTCATACTTATGTCGTTCTATTTCTTAAAGATAACGATTCCGAGAGAATAGCTTTACTATTTTGTAAATAATTTGCTGTAATTCGCTCCATTGATTCTCAAAGCAACTACATAATTTCCTTGACTTAAAGTTGCTACCGAAATCTGGCTATTATTTTTTCCAGCTGAAAATTCTTTGGTAGGTAGTGTTTGGAGTATCTTTCCATCCATCGAAATTATGGATATGGATACCGTTGCACTTTCTTTCAATTCCAAACTAACATTCACAAAATCGTTTGTTGGATTAGGATATAATGTAAGGGATATCTCCGTTTCTTTGGTTTGCCAACGGGTGCCCAAGATAGTGCGATTAATTGTCCAAATGACTGAGTGAATATGAGTTGTCGCATGATTGTCTACCCGAACATAATCGGTAGTATCGACAACACTTGCGGTTAGCGAATGAATCCCTTCGGTTAACGTATTTTGATCGATTTGAAATGTTTCACTATCATTTTCAAAAACGCTTGCATCCAATTGCCAGGTAATTTTTAAGGAGTTTGGAATCGGTTTCATCAGTTCGGTAAGACCAAAATCAAGGATTGGATTGGTTGAAGTAATAGTGGTTTCGGTTGGAGTAAAATGCACAATTGGATTGACCGAAACGTGTATTTTTTCTATAATTGATTGTCTACACACAGCACAATAGGGTAACCCTAAAGCTTCCATTTTGCAATGATTCGATGATGGTTTATACCATTGATTGGAACTAGAATAACCAAAAATTCCAATCGATTCATCAGAATTCAACCAATTTTTCCATTTAATCAATGTTGGATCAGATTCGTGCGTCATGTTAGGTCGTTCTCCAAAATAAAAAGAATCAATATAAACATATTCATCTCCTAAATTCGCAAAAGAGTGACCCGTTTCATGCGTACTCACTTCAAAAGATTCAGGTGCTAAAGTGGAAGTAGCGCACAATCCTCCGCTTCCACCGTAATAGGGCGAATTTGCGAGCATCAGGACCAAATCATAATTGGGAAAATTATTGGACAAAACGTTGGCTATTCGGGTGTTGTTGGTGGGTACTACTAGCCGATGAATACCATAATAATCAAATTGGCTCCCAAAATAATTGTCTGGGTTGGATACCGGAATGGCAAACCCAACACCTATAGGACAATCCGTAGCAGTATTAGCATGTTTTACCCCGGATTCATTCGAAATTACTTTGATAGCAAAAACATTAAAATAATCTTTGTAGTTCGACCACGGAGCTTGAGTAAAAATATAATTCGTTAAATTTTGTGCTTTGCCCATAAAAAGAGATTGCTCCGTCGCGGTAAATCCGTCACCTAGAATTACGATATTTATAAATTTATCTGAAGCGCCGCGGTATTGCAAGGTGTCTACTTCAAAAACTTGCGCATTCATCCACGAGATTTTCGAAATGATCAACAAGAAGAGTATTGTTTTTCTCATAAGTTACAGATTTAAAGTAAAGAGCTTCTTTATTGGAGTATTTCGAAGTGTTTCAAAAATAGTGATTTTTCTAATTTTTGGATCGAAAGGAAATCGGATAAAAAATGTATCTTCTTTTAATTCAATTTCTTTTGTGCTATACTGTTTGTTGTCATTCAAGTATTCAACTTGTTTGTATAAGGGATGTGGCAACAGCAACGTTTTTCTTGGGGTGGCGTTTTCGTAAAAAACGATGGTTAAGTAATTGGGTGACGTAGGAGTGTTTTCCAATTCATTTTTCATTTTGCCTTCGCTCTTAGTTTTTTGTAAAAGGATGACTTTACTTTCTAAATCATTAGGCGCTTTCGAAATTTTAAACAGTAAAAACAACAATTCGTTTTTTGGTTCTGTTTCCGATTTAGAAGAAGTATCGCTTTGATGGTGAAGCCCGCCGCACGATAGAACGAAAAGTAGTCCCAGAGTTAAAAACAGTTTGCTCATTAGCGATTGAGTTTTATTTCCTTGCCTTAGTTTCAAAGATAGTCATTTTTAGGAGTAATTTATTATCGCTACATTTGGAAAAACAATTCCTAAATGATTCAAAAATCAACTACGCATCGCTTTAAAATTGCAGCAGGAATGTTGTTTTTTTTCTTGTTTTTTCCCACTTCATTTTTTGGGCAAACGTTTGCCGATAGCAACTTACCTATAGTGATTATTACAACGGATATCAACCCCAATACTTCATTACCATTACCAATTCTCGATGACCCGAGAATTCTTGCCTCCATGAAAATCATTCAGCATCCGGATGGTACTAGAAATTATCTTTCCGATAGTGCTATTCCAGATTTTTTAAATTATGATGGCCGTATTTCTATTGAAATTCGGGGTTCTTCCTCGCAAGATTTACCCAAGAAAGGCTATGGATTAACTACTTTGCAATCAGACAATAGCACTAATAACAATACAAGTTTGCTCGGGATGCCAAGTGAAAACGATTGGATTTTAAATCCATTAGCTTTTGATCCGTCTTTGATTCGGGATTATTTGTCCTATAATTTGTACCGATTGATGGGGAATTACACTACGAGAACCGTTTATTGTGAAGTAATAATTAATGGTGAATATCAAGGATTATACTTGTTGGAGGAGAAGATTAAAGTAGATTCCAATCGGGTTAACATTCTGAAAATGGATTCTTCCGATATCACGGCACCTAATATTACTGGTGGTTATATCACAAAAGCCGATAAAACTACGGGCGGCGATCCTATTGCGTGGCAAATGCCTTCCTACAATGGAGTTACTGATTTTATTCACGAATGGCCCAAACCAGAATTGGTTACCGCAGAACAAAATGGCTATATCTACCAGCAGTTTTTGAGTCTAGCGTCTACCACTCACGCTAATAATACCAGTATTATCTCTGGTTTTCCTTCGCTGATTGATGTGCCATCCTTCATCGATTTTATGATTATTAACGAATTGGCATCGAATGCAGATGGCTACCAACTAAGTACATTTTTTCATAAAGATCGAAACGGAAAATTGCGAGCAGGTCCCATTTGGGATTTTAACCTGACTTACGGAAATGATTTGTTTTCCTATGGCTTTGATCGAAGTAAAACCGATGTTTGGCAATTTGCTGATGGAGGCAATGATGGGCCAAAATTTTGGACGGATTTGTTTAATAATACTACTTTCAAATGTTATCTTTCTAGAAGATGGAACCAATTAATCCAGCCGGAACAGCCATTAAAGCACAATAACCTAGTAGTTTTTATTGATAATGCCGTGTCATTAATTAGTGAGGCAGTCGTGAGAGAAAATCAGAAATGGGGAACCATACCCAACCATGCGCTCGAAATAGAAAACATGAAAATGTTCCTATATCTCCGCATCAATTGGATGACAAGCCATATTGGATCTTATGCTGCTTGCTCTTCGATAGTAACACCAGCTTTGGTGATCGATAAAATTAATTACAATCCCGGAACTTCTGTAGCATTTCCGGTCAGTAACGATCAAGAGTTTATTGAAATAAAAAATACGCAAACAACAACTGTAAACCTGACTGGTTATTATTTCAAAGAATTGGGTGTTACCTATCAGTTTCCAAATAACAGTACTATTTTACCCAATCAAAGTATCTATCTAGCAAGCAACGCTGCTGTATTTCAGTCTAGATACGGCTTAGTGCCTTTTGGTCAATTTACACGAAATTTATCGAATAAATCTCAAAAATTAGTCTTGTCCGATGCGTTGGGAAATACCATTGATACCGTTGAATACTTTGACAGTTCCCCTTGGCCAGACGCCGATGGTAATGGTAATTTCTTGTCCTTAATTAGTACCGATTTGGATAATAATTTAGCATCAAGTTGGGTAGCCACCTCTAGTGATTTTTTAGAAAATGAGTCGTTTTTAACGCCCGAAAACATTGTGGTTTTCCCAAATCCGGTAAATAATCTCTTAAATATTCAAGGCAGTATTGGTACTTCCAAAATAAAAATTTATGATAGTTTTGGAAATTTGATTACCACTTTGACTTCCGAAGCAGCAGTTGTAAAAGTAGATTTCAGTCCGTATCCAAAAGGGATTTATTTGCTTTGCTTTTCAGATGATAAAGGACTTACTACAAAGAAAATTATAAAGCGTTAATTTAAATATGGCAATGCTAAATTTAAAAAAAATAAATTCGAAGGCAAAAGCTGAAATCAATACAGGTTTCGGAACCAATGCTAGTAGTTATGGGGGGCGATTTGTCAATAAAAAAGGCAATGCCAATGTCCGTAAAACGGGTATTGGTTTTTTTGAAAGCATTAGTTGGTACCATACGATGCTAAACATACCAAGATGGAAATTTTTAGTGATTGTGGTTCTTTTTTATTTTTTGGTCAATAGTGTTTTTGCATTCATTTATTACACTATCGGTGTTGAACATTTAAGAGGCGTCAGCCTAGGGTCGACCATGGATCAATTTGGAGAAGCGTTTTTCTTTAGCATACAAACCTTTACCACGGTAGGCTATGGTCATATCAGCCCCAATGGTTTTTTGACTAGTTTTACGGCAGCAGTGGAAGCGCTATTTGGCTTGTTAAGTTTCGCAATAGCGACTGGTTTGTTTTATGGTAGATTTAGTAAACCTAAGGCTCATATTTTGTTTTCGGAAAATGCCTTAATCGTACCCTATAATGAAGGAACAGCTTTAATGTTGCGATTGACACCATTTAAAAACACCAACCTTACTGATGCCGAAGCCAAACTAACCCTTGGGTTGAGCATTGAGGAAAATGGAAAAGCAGTAAATAAATTTTATAATCTCGATTTAGAAATTGCAAAAGTAAACTTGTTAACCTTAAGTTGGACACTCGTGCATAACATAACTGAGAATAGCCCTTTGTTTAATTTGAAAGAGGAAGATTATAAAAACATGCACGGTGAAATTATTGTGTTCTTACGGGTATTTGATGATATGTTTAGTACGCAAGTAGTCAAAAGAGCGTCTTATACTTTTGATGAAATTGTCTATGGTGCCAAGTTTAATCCCATGTTTACTAAAAGCGAAGACAGCCGCCGAACTATTTTACATATTGATATGCTCAACGATTTTCAACGAGTAACAATCTAATACTAAAGTCAAAAAAAAACCATCACTTAGGAACGAGATGGTTTTTTGCAATTGGGTTTTGGACTATTAGTTTTTTATGAATTTCTGAGAAAATGAATTCCCTTGTTGATCTTTTATAATTAAAATATAAGACCCGACAGATATAGATTTCACGTCTATTTCTTGATTCACTTCTGAGACATTCAAAATTAAGCGCCCGCTCAAATCATAAATAGAAGCAGCCTTAAGTTTCGCAGCTGGGTTATTCAACTTAATATTTAAGATAGAATTTGTTGGGTTCGGATACACACTGAAGGCGGTTCGTGTCGATTGATTGACTCCCAACGGAAACGAACCTTCCACCACATAAAGACTTTGATTGCTCGAAGGGTCAATTATGGTATCTACAATTCCCGAAGGCCATTTTATTACAACTTTGTCAATGGCACTGGCCGTGGCAATTCCAAAATGTGCATCCATGGTACTCATATGACTAAAGCCATGACCGCTGCGAATTTCACGAATTTGTTTACCCCAAGCGCCATAGATTTCTACTCTGGCACCAATTCCGTTCCGATTGCTTTCTACACCTTCCAGTTTTACGGTTAACCATTTGTTAGGGTTGCCACTATTTAAATACACTTTTGTTCCGTTTTGTACATCCAGAAAACCATCATTATTCAAGTCTCCAATGGCACCTTCACTAAAAGGCAAATCATAACCGGTAAAGGTCATGTCGCCGTTATTCATGTACAATTCTTTGCTGTTTTGCCAAAAGAAATCAATCCAACCGTCATTATTAAAATCGGCGGCTTGTATTTCCCAAGAACCCACTTGCGGAGCAATTCCGGTGGAAGCGTAGATATCGGTAAAAGTGCCGTCGCCGTTATTGCGATACATTCTATTTTGATCGGAAATGTTGGACAGTAGAAAATCCAGATCACCATCATTGTCAAAATCTTCAATGGCAGTTGACCATGATTGGGCTCCATCATTTACTCCGGCGGTAGCACCTACCTCAGTGAATGTTCCGTTACCGTTATTTTTATACAGCAAATTAATTCGTTGTGAATCTCCAGCTGGAGCGCCACCGCGGCATTTTGCTAAATACATGTCGATGTAACCGTCGTTATTGTAATCGGTCCACATCGATTGGTAATTTCCGCCAACGGCTAAAGTAGGCATGAGGGTATTGTCGAAGACCAAGTTTCCAGCACCATCATTGCGATAGGAATGGCTTTGCGCCACATCATGACACGCCCATAAATCTAAATTGCCATCGTTATTAATATCGACGAAATTGGTTCTTTGAGTAAAAATACTTTGTGGATAAGCTACTACAGTATAATTGGTGCCGTCATCGTTAGCTTTTAAAACGGTCACCCGACTTCCATTTCCTAATACCAAATCATTGTAGCCATTGCGATCAAAATCTCCAGCGGCAATACTCCAATCTGGAGTATTTACGGGTGTCGTAAATGGAATCGTAACTAAATCAAAACCACCCACACTTTTTTGCTTGTAGATGGATAATTGGGTCGAACTTACGGTTACGATATCCTCTAGATGGTCGTTATTCATGTCTACTACGCAGCAAGTTCCAGAACTACCCCCAAAGGTTAAAGGCGTGAAAGTAATCCCTTGAGCATTACCATAAAAACTACAACCGAATACTAAAAAAGCGATGTAAAATTTTTTCATAATACTATATTTTAAACTAATTTATGGACAATGAGTGGTGAGTGAATTAATATAATCTCGTATTAATTGAACGCCTTCCTCGTGAACAATAGTTCGTCCGATGATGGGCATCATCTCGGCTCCTTCATTAGAGCTAATTCTATAAATAAGTTCGGAATGATTCGCATCACCAGCCTTAATAACATAAGGATTGTCGGGAATATTAAATAACGGCGTTAAGCAAACACCAAACAAATAGGGATCCGTATTGCTAAAATTGAAGCGCTGCGCAACATAATCGCAGTGACCACCTGTTCTATGACAATGAGCACAATTAATATCGATGTAGGAACGAGCTCTAAGTTCTAAGGATTTACTAGTATCTCGCCAATCCACAGTCGAATAAATCGAAGACAGTGCTGGCAAGGTATTGTCGATATAATTTTGATTTTTCCAATACGTTAATTGATTTCTAGAAAACCGACCGTAGTTGTATGTGGTATTTAGGTTTTGCGGTTTTGGTCCAATTGGAGTGTTTTTTTCACCACCTGTAGTTTGATTGGGGTTAATCTTATGACAAGTTACACATTCGGTTTGAGACGGAATTTTGTAGGTGATGCTTCTAGTTACATTATTTTCGGTCCAAGTTATAGGCACAAAAACACCATTACCTTGAGTGTCTAGAAAGGCTTCGGTTTGTTCATCATTCCATTTGTAATCGTACAATTTCCATCCATCGCTTTTGCGAATCAGCAAACGAGTTTCAATAATTCGGGTAACATTGGCTGGTTGCACATTATCATAATAGAAAGTTTTGATCAAGGCAGTTCCAACAGGAAACTCCAAAACATTATCATCGCCGTTATAGGTTGCTTTGGTTCCTTTTGGCATCCAAACAAAGCGTTTTTTGTGGGCATAATCAGAGAAAAGTGAGCTAGCCGGTTGGTAAGGAATCACTTTGTATCCTGGTGTTTGATCTTTTAAGGGGCCAACAAAAAAATGATAATCGGATAATTTTGGTAAGGGAACTTGAGTCAAGTCAAGTACAATTGGACCCGATACACTTGGGCCAATTTTGTTGGTTGCAGTAGAAACGGGAAGGTATTCTGACTCACTGTCTTTGGAGCAGGAAAATTGTATAGCAATTAAGACCAGTAACGACAATAATAAAAAGTAATATTTTTTCATAGAAAATTTTAATAGCAAACCAAAAATAATAAAAAAAACAAAACCGAAGGGGTTCTGTTGATAAGTATTAAACAATCAAGATGTTAAACAGGAATAGGCGGTCCATATTCCTGGGGCATGAGAATTTAGATCAGTTATTCATAAAAAATCCGCATTCCCGAAAGCAAAAAATCTCTTTGGAAATGCGGATCAGTAATTTTACTCTTTTATGAATTTTTGTGCATAATCTTTACCGTTGTGATCTCTAAGTAAAAGAATGTAAGTACCAGTATTCAGACCATCTACAGTGATGCTACCATTTGTTAATTCAGATTTTAAAAGCAAACGTCCGTTCAAATCAAAGATTTGCGCCGATTTCATTTCAATGTTGTTTTTAGTTTTGATATTCACCACTTGTTTAGCAGGATTTGGATACAAGCTAAACTCTGAATTGGTATAAGTATTGACTGCCAAAGTAGCGCCTTCCACTACAAGAATAGAGCCGTCAATAGCGGGATTATTGTAAGTGTCAACTATTCCCGACGGCCATCTCACGATAACTTGTGTGATTTCGGTAGCGGCGCCTAGACCAAAATGTGCATTCAATGAACTTTGATGACTGAAACCGTTTCCGCTTTTGATTTCTCGAATTTGTTTTCCAAAAGCACCGTATATTTCAACGTGAGCTCCAATTCCATTTCTGTTACTTTGAATGCCTTGTAGGTTAACCGTAAGATAATGATTACTATTAGGCGTATTCATGTATGCTGTGCCAGCAAATTGAACATCCAAAAATCCGTCGTTATTCAAATCGCCAATGGCACCTTCACTAAATGGCAAATCAAATCCAGAAAAGGTCATGTCGTGATTGTTCATGTACAATTCTTTTCCATTTTGCCAAAGAAAATCCATCCAACCATCGTTATCAAAATCGGCGGCTTGCAATTCCCATGAACCAACTTGTGCAGCGATGCCAGTAGTTGCATAAATATCAGTAAAAGTTCCATCGCCATTATTGCGATAAAGTTTGTTTGTGTCTGAGATGTTAGAAAGCAAAATATCCAAATCGCCATCGTTATCGTAATCTTCAATAGCAGTTGACCAGGATTGAGCACCATCATTGATTCCGGCAGCAACTCCTGATTCGGAATAAGTTCCGTCTCCATTATTTTTGTAAAACAAATTAATTCTTTGCGGATCTCCAGCTGGAGCACTTCCTCGGCATTTGGCTAAGTACATATCAATATCTCCATCGTTGTCAATGTCAGTCCATTGTGATTGGTAATTTCCTCCCACTGGTAAGGTTGGCATTAAAGAAATATCAAATAGCAAATTTCCTTCACCGTCATTACGATAGGCATGACTTTGAGCCACGTCGTGACACGCCCACAAATCTAAATTTCCATCGTTATTGATGTCTACAAAATTAGTTCTCTGTGTAAAAATATTTTGAGGATATTCGACTATAGTGTAGCCAGCGCCATCGGAAGCTGCCTTTACAACACTAACTCTACTGCCGTTTCCTAAAGCTAAATCGTTAAAACCATTCTTGTCGAAATCACCTGCGGCAATACTCCAGTTTGGAGTGTAGGTAACGGTAAGCGGATAAACATGAGCATCATAGCCACCGCTTGTTTTTTGATCAAAAATATTAATTTGGCTAGAACTTACCGTTACAATATCGTCTAAGTAATCACCATTCATATCGGCAATACAACATATTGAAGACGTTCCTCCAAAGGACTGCGCGGTAAAAGTTACTGGAGCAGGAATAGGAGCAATGTAAGGAGCTTCTGTTAATTGAAAATCAAAACCCGCAGAACTCCAACGATTGTCCCAAGCGATATAATAAGTAGTTCCAGCTAATGCAGTGAAAGTACCGGTCGACAAATAGGAATTAACATTCCCGGAATTGCAGGCTAAAACGCCAGAATCGTCATCACCAACATAGCAAGTTAAAGTACCGCAAACTCCAATGTAGACATTGAAATTAGTGTCTCCACAAATATTTGCAGCTAAATCAGAAGTGATGGTCACCGTATGATTGATTGTCGGAGTATAAGTATACCATTTGGCGCCCGTTGCTGTCGAGCAGGTGGAGGTAATATTAGTACCATTAATTGCTGAAACAGTAGTGATTCCAGTGGTGATTGGTAATGCGGTAGCGCAGGTATTTTGCGCTATGGAATGCTGCATTCCAAAACATAAAATAAGCAGTAAAGTAATTTTTTTCATTCGGTTGGAAATTAGTAAAGATGTTAATTTAGTTTGAGTTTGTTTGATGCTATGCGACTGCATTATTTTTTAATAAAGAATACAGTAAATTTGAATCGAATATCTTTAAAACTCTATAAAGCAGCACTTTATTAATGAATTTTAGATAGCGTTTCAAAAATAGAATAAAAAATAGAATAAAAAACAATTCTAACGGAATAGTTTTTAGAATTTTAAGAAATTAACAGTGTTTTTCTTGAGGTTATTAGTTGAAATGGTCTTTAAAGAAAGGAAACTGCAAGATATCGTGAATTTTTGATGATTAAAATTTGTTGTTAGTTAGTTCAAAAGTTCTTTTTCATCGGATTCCGCTCGTTTCAAAATAGCCTCTGGTAACGATTTTTTGGCTTTCGCTCCCATTTTTTTTAATTTTTCAACACTCGTAACAAGGTTTCCTTTGCCTTCAACTAGTTTGTTCATGGCGGCGTCATACTCGGTTTTGGAATCTTTAATTTTGTTTCCCACTTTGACCAAATCGGCCACAAAACCTTCAAATTTATCATACAAAGCACCGGCTTGTCGTGCAATTTCGTATGCATTTTCTTGTTGCTTTTGATTGGTCCACATACTGTCGATGGTCCGTAAAGTAGCTAGCAAGGTTGAGGGTGTGACTATTACAATATTCTTTTCAAATGCTTTATTATATAAGGCAGTATCTTCATTTAAAGCTATAGCAAATGCAGGCTCAATCGGAATGAAGAGCAAAACAAAATCGGGGCTTTCAATTTGATACAAATCGTGGTAATTTTTTTCACCCAACTGCTCGACATGACGTTTAATCGAATTTACATGCTCTCTTAAATAGGAACTTCTGAGCGTATCCTCTTCTTCGTTGGTGTATTTTTCGTAAGCAGTCAGGGAAACTTTTGAATCGACAATCATTTTTTTGCCGTCAGGCAAATTAATCACCACATCCGGGAATACTCTTTGTCCGTCGTCAGTGGTATGCGCTTGCTGCACATAATATTCACGATCTTTCTCCAACCCCGATTTTTCTAATACGCGTTCCAAAACCAATTCCCCCCAATTCCCTTGCATCTTACTGTCGCCCTTTAACGCTTTGGTTAGATTAATAGTTTCTTTACTCATTTGAGCATTCATCTCCCGCAAGCCCAAAATTTGTTGCCGTAAAGCGGCATGATAGTCAATGCTTTCTTTGTGAGTGTCTTCTACTTTTTTCTCAAACAATTGAATTTTATCTTGTAATGGCGACAAAATATTCTTCATGTTTTCTTTATTCTGCTCGGTAAATTTGTTCGTTTTTTCTTCAAGAATTTTATTGGCCAAATTTTCAAATTCTTTGGTGAATTTTTCCTGCAACTTTTCAACTTCTTGTTTTTGTTCAAGATGACGCTCCCAAAGATTTTCAAAATCGACTTCTTTTTTAGATAATTGTATGGCCAAACTGTCTTTCTCATTTCGGATGTTTTCTTTTTCCTTTTGAGAAGCGGTAAGTTGTTCTTGAACGTTTTGATATTGCGAGGAAAGCCCGATAAGTTTTTCTTCCAACCCAATTTTTTCCGATTGCGATTTGGCTGCAAAAAGCAATTTTCCAAGATAGATTCCAATGGCTAGCGCAAGGCTAAAAGTAAAAATAGTGAGTAGTGTGGCGTTCATTTTAATGATTTTTCAGAAAGGTAAATGTAACGAATAATTAGGAAATCATTTTCATCAGAAATTAATTATTTCCCCAAGAAATTGTTTCGATAATTTTCTTCTATATTTGAAAAATCATTCAAAGAACACAAGTATGAAAGGAGCTATTCTAGGACTGCGAACCACCATTTATAAAGTAGCCGATATGGACAAAGCTAAAGTTTGGTATGCCAAAGTTTTTCAAACGGAACCGTATTTTGACGAGCCTTTTTATGTTGGCTTCCATGTCGCAGGGTTTGAATTGGGATTGCAACCTGAGGAACGCCCAACAAGTTTCAAAGAAGAAAGTGTAATCGCGTATTGGGGCGTTTCTGATTTGGATTGGGAATACCAACGAATCATCGATTTGGGCGCCATTGGTCACGAAAAACCCGAAAATGTAGGTGGTGAAATTCGTGTCGCGACGGTTAAGGATCCGTGGGGAAACTGCATCGGTTTAATTTTTAACCCCGAATTTAAAATTATTGCGTAAAATTGCAACAAAAATCTTGGCATTATTTTTGAAAATGCGAGCCGAGAAAAATACTTTGAATATCAATTAAACCAAGATTATTATGAAGATAAAATTTACTTTAACACTTGCCCTTTTCGTACTTTCTACGATAACTTTTGCTCAATTTGGACCTGTCGGTCACCTCACTATTTTCTCTGAAAGTGGGGATAAGTTCTACCTAATATTAAATGGAGAAAAACAAAACGACATTCCTCAAACCAACCTTAGAGTAGAAGATTTAAACCAACCTTATTACAATGCTAAAATTATTTTCGAAGACAAAACGCTTCAAGAAGTGACCAAAAACAATTTGATGCTTACTGATGTGGACGGTAATTACGCTGATGTAACCTACAAAATCAAGAAAGATAAAAATAATAAGACGAAAATGAAGCTGAATTATTATTCTTCAATTCCGGTGCAGCAAGGCTACATTCCGCCGAGTAATGTCTATGTGATGCATTACGGTCAACCGCATCCGGCTTCAGGAAGTTCTCAAACTACAACGACTACTACAGTGAATCAAGGTGTAAATGTAGGTGTAAATGTAGGTGCTTCCGTAAATTTGGGAGGTGTCAATATGAATGTCAACATCAATGATCCTTATGGAACATCAGTTTCCGAAACGACCACCACGACAACGCATTCTTCTAGTGGAAATCACAACCATCACGATGACGATGCACCACGTGGTTGCCGAAATCAATATGCTATGAACGGCAGAGATTTTGACAGCGCTATGACAACTATCAAAAAGCAAAGTTTCGAAGAAACTAAATTGAAAACAGCAAAACAAATCATCACAGCCAATTGTTTGAATGTCAATCAGATTTCTCAAATTTGTCAATCGTTTTCTTTTGAAGATTCCAAATTGGACTTCGCAAAATTCGCTTATGAGTTTTGTGTAGAACCTAAAAATTATTTCAAATTGAATACCATTTTTAGTTTTAGCTCTAGTGTAGATGATTTGACGGATTTTGTTCAAAGTCGAAATTAAGAACACAAGCATCACCATCCCAAAGACACTGTTTAAAAGCAGTGTTTTTTTATGCCGTTTTGAAAACTAAACTATCTTTGCATCACAAATTTTTGTCATGAACCACCACCATTTTATGATTCACAAACCCTATGGCTACCTAAGTCAGTTTGTTTATGAATTGAAACGGAAAAAGAAATTATTAGGAGAATTGTATGAGTTTCCAAAAGGGACTATGGCAATTGGCCGGCTAGATGAAGATTCCGAAGGGTTGTTGCTATTGACCACCGATGGAAAAGTAAGTGAAACCATTTGCAGCGCCAAATTTGAAAAAGAATATTATGTGCAAGTAGATGGGCAAATTACTTTGGAAGCAGTAAGTGAGATTCAAAGCGGAGTTGAAATTGGTTTCAACGGAACCAAATACACCACCAAACCTTGCAAAGCTGTGCTGCTTGATGAAATTCCAAATCTAGGCGAACGCGGTAAAAAAATACGAGACGAACGCCATGGACCCACATCCTGGATTTCCATCACCGTTAAGGAAGGCAAGTTTCGGCAAGTTCGAAAAATGACCGCTGCAGTAGGTTTTCCCACGTTGCGTTTGGTTCGGGTGCGCATCGGCAACTTGCATTTAAAGGATTTAAAAGCAGGTGAAGTGGTTCCAGTTTCCAATTTGTTCTAAATCGTACATCACACATCGTAAATCCAAAATCGTAAATCCAATATGCTTAACATTGTCCTAGTAGAACCTGAAATCCCTAACAATACTGGAAATATCGGCCGCTTGTGCGTAGGCACGGAAAGCCGGTTGCATTTAATTCATCCGTTCGGATTTCAAATCACCGATAAAAATGTCAAACGTTCTGGGTTGGATTATTGGGTACATTTGGATTGGAAAGAATACGAAAATGTGGAAGCTTGGATGACTCAAATTCCCGATCTTTCCAGAGTTTTCTTGATGAGTTCTCATGCCGAAAAATCGTATTTGGAAACTGAGTTTAAAGATGGCGATTGGCTGGTTTTTGGAAAAGAAAGCGTTGGTTTGAGCCAAGAAGTTTTGGCAATATTCCCAAATCATTTGAAAATTCCGATCTCACCTTTAGTTCGGAGTTATAATTTAGCCAATGCCTGTGCGTTTGTTATTGGTGAAGCCAAACGACAAATTCAAATTAAGTAATGAGGAACTTTCCTTTTTCGGCATCAAATACGATGGTTTCGTCTTGAAATAAAGATGAAAAAATGCCGCTGGTAATGAGATTGCACGGCTGGTCTTGAACGCAATTTCCCTTGGTCATTACAATCATTTCATCGCTTAATTGAATCGCTAAATCTATATCATGAGTAGAGAATAGGATGCATTTTTGGGTTTCTTTAGATAGTTTTTTTAGCAACTTAAACAAGGAAACTTTATGCACTAAATCCAAATGTGTTGTTGGTTCGTCTAAGATAATCAAAGGCGTGTCTTGCGCTAAAGCTCGCGCTATCAAAACGATTTGCAATTGGCCGTCACTAATCTCGTAGTGTTTTTTGTGAACTAAATGTTCAATTTGAGTAAGTGTAATCGCTTCGTTTATTTTCGCTAAATCAAGTGGTGTTAATTTTCCAATCCAATTCGTATAAGGTTGTCTTCCTAGTGCAATTAATTCGTAAACAGTCAAATTGCTTGGAGGTAATTTTTCCGTCAAAACCAAACTCATTTCTTGAGCTAGCGCTAGCGAATCAAAGGCGTTCAGGTTTTTATTTTGCAATAGAACCGTTCCAGACAGAGGTTTTTGAATACCCGTAATGGTTCGTAATAAAGTGGATTTCCCAATACCATTGGCGCCAATTAAAGCGGTTAGCGTTCCTTTTCTTAAATCCAAATCAAGATCGGAAGCAACGCAATTTTGTTGCTTTTTATTGGAATAGCCAATACTCAATGCGGTTGTTTTTAATACGATTTGATTTTCCATTAGCCCATCATTTTACGTTTGCGTACCAACAAATAAATCACAACCGGCGCTCCGATAATAGAAGTAATGGCATTGATCGGCAAGATTGTCGAGCCACCTGGAACTTGAGAAATCAAATCGCAAAACAGCATCATACTCGCGCCAAGTAGCAATGTGCTCCAAAACAAAATCGTGTGATTGCTCGTTTGAAAAATAAGCTTTGCAATATGCGGAACGGCTAGTCCAACAAAGGCAATAGGACCAGCAAAAGCAGTAATACTTCCTGCCAAAATACTTGTAGCTATTAGAATTAGTAGTCTTGATTTCTTATAGTTTAACCCAAGGCTTTTAGCATAATTTTCTCCTAGCAACAAAGCATTTAAGGACTTTATACTGGCGAGGCTAAGCAGCAATCCTAGTAGCACAGCAACACCTAAGATTGACAAAGCCGGCCAAGATAAATTTCCTAAATTCCCCATCGACCAAAAGGTGTATTTTTGCAATTGCTCGGCGGTACTAAAATACGATAGGACGCCAACAAACGCGCTGGTAAAGCTTCCAAACATTAGCCCTACAATGAGAATAGCCATCGTGTCTCGTAACCTTTCCGAAACCAGTAAAACGGCAAACAATACAGTCAAACTTCCCAAGCAAGAAGCGATGATGATTCCGTAAGGAGAGAGCAGTAAATCGGACAAAAAAGAAGGTAAGTAACCAGCACCCAAAATCACGAAAGCAACGCCCAAACTCGATCCTGAACTCAATCCCAAAACATACGGACCAGCTAATGGGTTCCGAAACAACGTTTGCATTAACAATCCGCTAATCGATAATCCCATGCCCACTAGTATTGCCGTAATCGCTTTGGGCAAACGGTAATTCATGAGAATGTATTCCCACGTATCTTTGGAAGCACGGTGACCAGTGAAACTTAAGAATACATCTTTCATCGGGATTCGTATCGATCCCAAGCTAATATCCAACGCCAATAAGACCAAGGTCACGAAAAGTAACAAGGCATACAAAATCTTATTTTTACGGGATAATTTCATTTAGTGTAATGGCTCTAGAAAGTACAATTGATACTCGGGTTCCAATTCAGGATGAACGATTTTTAAAATGTCTTTCAAAACTAAGTCTGGACGATTTGGTGCCAATTCATAATAAATGACGCCACCGGTTTTTCCTTTTTTGGAACTGTAAGAATAAACTTTTTTTTCTCGAAACGCTTTGAATTGAGTGTAATGGTTGTTGGTATCGGCCATTTCTTGTAACGAAGAAAACTGCCCAGGCCCAATCCAGAAGTCGGCGTCTTGAGCACGGTCTAAAACGGTTTCAAATGAGAGCGCTAAACTTCCTGTTCCTTTAGTATTGGCCCACAAATAATTCGATTGGGATTCTTTAAAAAATTGGCAACCCCAACTTTCACCCTGTGGCATGTACCATTGATTTTCAAACAGAGCGCCGGAAAAAATAGTGGGTTTGTAAGTAGCTTTTTGAGCTAAAGCAACCGTTTTTTGATATTCGGAAACAATGCCGTTGAAAATAGAATTGGCTTTGGAATCCAAACCGTATAAAGCACCAAAAAACTTGATCCATTCCGCTTTTCCTAGAGGAGATTGCTCGTTCCAATCGCCGTTGAGCATGACTTTCAATCCCGATTTTTCCAAATTGTCTAATGCAGGATTGTTGTTGTCGATACCGAAGCCAACGATTAAATCGGGTGCAATATCGAGCACTATTTCGGTATTTAAGCTTTGAGTATTGCCAATGTCACGGACTTTTCCAGCATCAATTCGGGCACGAACTTTTTCGGATGAAATGAAATTGGTATTGGGAAAACCTACTAACGAATTTTCAACGCCTAGCATTTCTAAAGACGGAATGTGCGTAGTTGAGGTGACAACAATGGTTTTTATAGGAACAGAAATAATAGTGTTGTCTTTTAAACTATCGGGCACTGTTCCGTTTTTTTCTTTGAGAATATAGGTGTACTGCTTGTTCGCTTTTGGCCAAGGATTTGATATTTTGATTACAGAATAACCGTCATACTTGACTATTGAAAATCCTTTAGCATATTGGATTTGATTGCTGCTGTTTGATTTTTCTTTAGTAGAAACTTCCTTTTTTTGTTGACAACCTACAGCGAAAAGTAGTAGTAATAGCCAGTAAGATTTTAGCAAAACCGTTTTCATAAGATTGTTTTCAAGCGGTACAAAGGTAGCGGTATTCAATTTTAAATATCAAATTTAATTTTTTTATTCCTTTTCATAAACCTATCTTTGTTCCCGAATTAAGGTTGTGATTGCTCTATTTTCAATCGCATTAAAAGGGAATTAGGTGCCTGATTTCAGATGGCAGTTTTTAGATTTTTAGTTAAATCGTAAATTGCAAATCGCAAATCGTAAATCCTAAGCTGTTCCCGCAACTGTAAGCTATCAAGCTTGTTGTTAACTACAAAACCACTGTCCAGAATCTGGATGGGAAGGTAAACAACAAGACGCAAGCCAGGAGACCTGCCTTTTTTTGTAACGAATATCGAATCTTCGGGAAAAAGATTCTGAAATTATGACTGCAAAAAAGCTGTTTTTATTGGGGATGTTTCTACTGTGTCAAGTCATTTGTGCGCAGCAAGATACTATTGTAAACTTGAAAGAAGTGATTATCAGCGACACACAGCTCAAAAACTTTTCTGGGACGCAGTCGGTTTTGGTTTTAACAGATTCTGTGATCAAAAAAAACCAACCTTCACTAACAAACTTATTGAATTACAATTCCTTAA
>Ga0208888_100250_pt1 | contig 29696 bp, 20 predicted proteins | sample LakWasM115_HOW13_2_FD_183929 | JGI IMG/M metagenome (GOLD analysis project Ga0208888, IMG submission 183929) | Freshwater sediment methanotrophic microbial communities from Lake Washington under simulated oxygen tension - Sediment Metagenome... | ecosystem: Environmental > Aquatic > Freshwater >...
GGGCATCGCGCTGCAGCCCCCCTTTGAGCCGGTCCGAAAAGAACCCCACCGCACTCAGGGCCGCCACCGCCAGGGTCACGGCCACGATCAACAGGCGCAGCTCGCCGGCGCGCAGGTCACGCCACAGGGTGCGCCAACCCAGACTGAAAAATGAAGGCTTCATGCGCGTCACCATAGCGCAAAGCTGTGTCAGCCGTGGCAGGGAGTGGGCAAGACCAGAGGTGGCGCTCGGCCCCGGTTCAATAGTGGTAGCGCAGCTGTGCGATGCACAGGGCATCGCCCTCGATGCGGTACACCATGCGGTGCTCGTCGTTGATGCGGCGCGACCAGTAGCCAGCCAGCGCGTGCTTCAAGGGTTCGGGCTTGCCGATGCCGGCAAAAGGCTCGCGCTCGGTCTCCCGGATCAAGCGGTTGATGCGCTCGACCATGCGCCTGTCGTGCTGCTGCCAGTGCAGGTAGTCGTCCCAGGCGCTGTCAGCAAAGATCAGCCTCACTCTGCCAGCGTGCGGACCTGGCCCTGACCCGCATTCAATTGAGCCGTGGCAGCCAGCAGGCGCTGGGCGTTGGCGGGGCTGCGCAGCAGGTAAGCCGTTTCTTCGAGCGCCTTGTAATCTTCCAGCGACAGCATGACCACGGCCTGCTGCTCACCGTTGCGCGTGATGATCAAGGGCTCGTGGTCATTGCAGACCCGGTCCATGGTCTGGGCCAGCCGGGCGCGGGCCGCAGTGTAGGTGATGGTGTCCAAGGCAAGCTCCTATCTGTACATTAAATTGTACATATTGCACCGGCTTGCTGCCGGCGCCCTCGCCAGGGATCGGCGCCGCACCTCCGCCGATCGCATCCAAGCGCGGTCAAGGCCCCAGACGCGCCTCCAAGGCCCCCAGCACCGGCACCAGGCCGGCCCCCAGGCGCATCTGCGGGTTGGACGGGCCGTCAGGCTTGCCGGCTTCGACCTCGCGCTTGCCAATCACCAGGCGGGCCCGTTCGAAGGCCTGGGTGAAAGAATGGGTCTGGCGCAGTTGCTCGTCGACCACGGCTCGGCCGAAGAAGGTCAGCTCCGACAGGCGGCCGCAGCCATACGAGGTGTGCTCGGCGTCCGAGGCGGTGATGACCAGGCTGGTGTCGGTGGCCAGGGGCTCGATCCAGCCGCCGGCAAAGCAGGCCGACACCATGATCACCCGGTGGCGGATGCCCGCCTCGTCGAGCAGACGGCGCAGCAGGCCGGGGTCGACCGGGGCCACCTCCAGCGGGTCGTTGTTGGCGGCCAGCTGAAAGTTCTGCGCCCCGTGCGAGGTCAGGTACACCACCAGCAGATCGTGCTCGCGGTCCATGTGGGTGGCCAGCAGGCCGATGGCGCGGCCCAGGTTCTCAGGCGTGGCCCAGGGCAAGGTGGTGGCGGTCTCGGGGTTGTTCAGCAGGTGCAGCACCCGGCCTTCGGCATCAAAGCGCTGGCGCAGCACATCGGCCACCAGCTGGCTTTCGCGGCGGAACACCGCCTCGCTGCCGTCGGGGGCGAACACCAGGCCATAGACATCGACCACGCCGTCGCGCTGCGCCGCCAGGCCCTGCTCGGCGGCAGGCCACAGGGCTTGCTGGGCCTCGAACACGGCCTGGCTCAGGTGCAGGCGCGGGGGCTCGGGGGTGTCGGCGGCGGCCAGCTCGGCGCTTTCGTCGGGGGCCCAGGGGCGGTCCGGGAACTGCCAGATGGCCAGGGTGAACAGGCCGGCCAGCAAGGCGGCAAACAGGCCCAGGCGCCAGCGCGGGCCGGCAAAGCGCGCCGTCAGCCGCACCACCGCCGCCCACAGCCACACCGACAGGCCCAGGTACAGGCCCCAGTACACCCATTGCAGGGTCAGGGTCTGCGCCGGCAGCCAGTCGCGCACCACGGTGATCGACAGGGCCTGCAGCACCAGCTGCGCCGGCAGGGCCACGCCCGAGCTGAGCGCAAACCAGGTGCCCAGGCCGCGCAGGTGCCAGGGGTCGTCATCGATCTCGGCCACGCGCTCGGGCGGCAGGGCAAACCAGGCGCCCCACAGCGACAGCAACGTCATCCACCAGGGCACCAGCCAGGCACGCCAGTCAAAAATCGCCGGGCCGGGCACCTCCAGCCGCGCCAGGCCCAGCAGCAGGCCCGAGGCCAGCACCGTGAGCAGCAGCACCTGAAAAGGCGATGGCTGGGCATGGCCCACGCCGGGCGAGACAAAAAAGCCGGCTTTCAGCCCGCCCAGCATCCAGCGCCCGAGGGACACCCGCTCGGCCGGATAGGGGCGCGCCTCACCCACGGCCCAGATCGGGCCGGCCGCATCGGCCAGCGCCAGGGGCGCCGTGTCCTCGTCGTCGATGGCGACCGTGTCGTTCCAGTCCTCGGATTCGTAACTGTTCGTCATCCCGTCATGATGCCAGCAAGCTGAACGGTCAAACTGAGCATATAGGCGCATAGTGGGCCGGAGAACGCCGGTTCAAGAAGCCTTTTTGCGCCCCCGAACCGCCCCGCTTCGACCGAAAGCCCCCTGCCATGCGAGCCCTGCTGCCCCGTTGGCTGGCGCCCCTGCTGCGCCGCCGCTACACCAACCGCCTGTTTGGCCGCCACGCCTGGCTGGACCACAGCTTGGCCCACCCACCCGAGGCTCGGCCCAGCGCGGCCGATCCGCTGGTACCGCTGCTGATGCGGGCCGCCCAGGCCACGCCCGAACAGGTGCTGGCGCAGTTGCAGGCACCCGCCGGCGGCTTGAGCGAAGCCGAGGCCGCCGAGCGCTTGCGCCGCGTGGGGCCCAACGAGGTGGCCCACGACCAGCCGCCCACCGCTGGCCAGCGGCTGTGGCGGGCCTACAACAACCCCTTCAACCTGCTGCTGACCCTGTTGGCCGCCGTGTCGTGGCTGACCGATGACAGCAAGGCCACGGTGGTGATCGGCAGCATGGTGGTGCTGAGCACGGTGATCCGTTTCGTGCAGGAGGCCCGCTCCAGCCGGGCCGCCGAGGCGCTCAAGGCCCTGGTCAGCAACACCGCCACGGTGTGGCGGGTGCCAGCCGGCGGGGGCGCGGCGCAGCCGCAGGAGCGCCCCATCCGTGAGCTGGTGCCGGGCGACCACCTGCAGCTGTCGGCGGGCGACATGATCCCGGCCGACTGCCGGGTGCTGAGCGCGCGCGACCTGTTTGTGGCCCAGGCCGCCATGACCGGCGAATCGATGCCGGTGGAGAAGTTTGTCAGCGCACACGACCCGCACGCCCCACCCAACCCGCAGCACACAGAGGCCACCCCGGGCCAGGGCCCGCTGGAGCAGCACAACCTGCTGTTCATGGGCACCAACGTGGTGTCGGGCTCGGCCACCGCGGTGGTGCTGGCCACCGGCAACCAGAGCTACTTCGGCACCGTGGCGGCCCACATGAATGCGGGCGAAGGCACGGTGACGGCCTTCCAGAGCGGGGTCAACAGCGTGAGCTGGCTGCTGATCCGCTTTGCGCTGGTGATGGTGCCCATCGTGCTGCTGGTCAATGGCTTCACCAAGGGGCATTGGGGCGAGGCCTTTCTGTTTGCCATGTCGGTGGCGGTGGGCCTGACGCCCGAGATGCTGCCCATGATCGTCACCACCACCCTGGCCAAGGGCGCGGTGATGCTGTCGCGCAAGCAGGTGATCGTGAAACGCCTGGACGCGATCCAGAACTTCGGCGCCATGAACGTGCTGTGCACCGACAAGACCGGCACGCTGACCCAGGACCGCATCGTGCTGGAGCGCCACACCGATGTGTTCGGCCAGGCCAGCGACGAGGTACTGAAGTTCGCCTACCTCAACAGCCACTACCAGACCGGGCTGAAGAACCTGCTCGACCGGGCGGTGCTGGAGCATGTGGAGATGGCCACCGAGCTGCGCCTGGCGCAGGACTACCGCAAGGTGGACGAGATCCCCTTCGACTTTGTGCGCCGCCGCATGTCGGTGGTGGTGGCTGAGCAGGACCACCACCATGAGCTGATCTGCAAGGGGGCGCTGGAAGAGATGCTGGCCATCTGCACCCAGGTTCGCACCCAGGGACCCGAGGGCGAAAGCGACCAGCCCCTGGGCGGCGAGGTGCTGGCCCGCGTGCACGAGGTGGCCGCCCAGCTCAACCGCGAGGGCCTGCGCGTGGTGGCCGTGGCCATGAAAGAGCTGCCGCTGGACCAGACGGTGTTCGGCGTGGCCGATGAAAGCGGCCTCACCCTGATCGGCTATGTGGCCTTTCTCGACCCACCCAAAGAATCCACCGCACCCGCCCTGCAGGCCCTGGCCGACAGCGGCGTGGCGGTGAAGGTGCTGACCGGCGACAACGAACTGGTCACCGCCCGCGTCTGCGCCCAGGTGGGCCTGCCGGTGCAGACCGTGGTACGGGGCCCCGAGCTGGACGCACTGGACGACACGGCACTGGCGGCCTGTGTGGAGCAGCACCAGCTGTTTGCCAAGCTGACCCCGCTGCACAAGGAGCGCATCGTGCGCGCGCTGCGCCGCAACGGCCATGTGGTGGGCTTCATGGGCGACGGCATCAACGACGCGCCCGCGCTGCGCGCTGCCGACATCGGCATCTCGGTGGACAGCGCGGTGGACATCGCCAAAGAGGCCGCCGACATCATCCTGCTAGAAAAAAGCCTGATGGTGCTGCAGGAGGGTGTGCTGGAGGGCCGCCGCACCTTCTGCAACCTGCTGAAGTACCTGCGCATGACGGCCAGCTCGAACTTCGGCAACGTGTTCTCGGTGCTGGTGGCCAGCGCCTTTTTGCCGTTTCTGCCCATGCTGCCGCTGCAGCTGCTGGTGCAGAACCTGCTGTACGACTTCTCTCAGACCGCCATCCCCTTCGACCGCGTCGATGACGAGCTGGTGCAAAAGCCGCTGCGCTGGAACCCCGATGGCATCGGCCGCTTCATGGTGTACTTTGGGCCGCTGAGCTCGGTCTTCGACATCGCCACCTTTGCCCTCATGTGGTGGGTGTTCGGGGCCAACAGCGAGGCGCGCCAGACCCTGTTCCAGTCGGGCTGGTTCGTGGTGGGCCTGCTCACGCAGACGCTGATCGTGCACCTGCTGCGCAGCCCCAGGCTGCCCTTTGTGCAAAGCCGCCCGGCCCCCGTGCTGCTGGGCATGACCGCCGGGGTGGCCGCCCTGGGCATCTTCCTGGTGCAGGGACCTTGGGCCGGCTACTTCCGGCTGCAGGCCCTGCCGCCGGCCTACTTTGGCTGGCTGCTGCTGATCCTGCTGGGCTATGGCCTGCTGACCACGGCGGTCAAGCGCTGGTATGCCGGGCGCTTTGGCTGGCAATGAGGGGAGCCCGAGTGGGGGCAGGCTCAAAAAGAAGCAGAATCAACAATCTGTCACATCCACCGCGGGCCGAGCTGATGCGCCGGCCCGCTCTTTCAGGAGACCCCACCCGATGAGCAAGCCGGCCGCCAACCCCTTCAAGCAAGCCCTGCGCGACAAGCGCGCCCAGATCGGCCTGTGGCTGTCTGCCGCCTCACCGTACCTGAGCGAGGTCAGCGCCACCGCCGGCTTCGACTGGCTGTTGATCGACGGCGAACACGCCCCCAACACCCTGCAGACCACGCTGCAGCAGTTGCAGGCGGTGGCGCCTTACCGATCGCAACCCGTGGTGCGTGCCGTCGAAGGCCAGGTGGCCCTGGTCAAGCAGCTGCTCGACATCGGCGCGCAGAACCTGCTGATCCCCATGGTCGACACCGCCGAGCAGGCCGAGCTGATGGTGCGCGCCGTGCAGTACCCGCCAAAGGGCATCCGCGGGGTGGGCAGCGCGATTGCCCGCGCCTCACGCTGGAGCCTGCGCGCCGACTACCTCGATGTGGCCGACGACGAGATCTGCCTGCTGGTGCAGGCCGAGAGCGTGACCGCGCTGAGGAACCTGAGCGCGATTGCCGCCGTCGAAGGCGTGGACGGCGTGTTCATCGGCCCGGCCGATCTGGCGGCCTCGATGGGCCACCGCGGCAAGCCCGGCCACCCCGAGGTGCAGGCCGCCATCGAAGGCGCCATCCAGACCATCGTCGGCGCCGGCAAGGCCGCCGGCATCCTGACCTCCGACCCGCAACTGGCGCGCCACTACCTGGCCCTGGGCGCCACCTTTGTGGCCGTGGGCGTGGATGTGTCGCTGTATGCGCAGGCGGCGCGGCGCCTGGCGGCCGATTTTCTGGGTGCTCCAGCCCCCGCTGCGGCGCCACGGGCCGGCGCGGTCTATTGAGGGCTTGGCGCAGCGGCGGCCGTTCGCATTGGCTTTCGGATGAAGCGCGCTCTAAGCACGTGTTCTAAGGCCCGCGCCATTGGGCATGCCGCACGCCAAGCTGGAGCTGCTGGATGCGGCGGTGGATGGTGGAGCGACTGACGCCGAGCTGGCGTGCCACCTCGGAGACATTGCCCTGGCATTGCGCCAGCAACTGCGCCAGCGCCTGGGCGCCGGGCGCGGCGGGCGCGCCGGTGTGGTGGGCCAAGGCGGTGCCGTGCGGGGCGCTGCTTGGAGCACCGTTCAGCGCATCGGGCAGGTGCTCGGGCTCGATGCGGCCGTCGCCATCGGGCCCGCACAGGGCTGCGGCATAACGCAGCGCGTTGTGCAGCTCGCGCAGGTTGCCGGGCCAGGCGTGTGCGGCCAGCAGGGCGCGCGCGGCGTCGCTCAGGTGCAGATGGCTGCCCAAGGTGGCCAGCATCTGGTCGGCCAGGGGCTGCAGGTCGCTGCGCTGGCGCAGCGCAGGCAAGTGCAGTTCGGCGGCGTTGAGGCGGTAGAGCAGGTCTTCGCGGAAGCTGCCGCGCCGCACCAGCTCGGCCAGCGGCCGGTGCGAGGCCGAGATGAAGCGCACGGACACCGCCCGTGGCGCACGAGCCCCCAACGGGGTGATCTCGGATTCGGACAAGACCCGCAGCAGCTTGGCCTGCAGGGCCAGCGGCATGTCGCCGATCTCGTCGAGGAACAGCGTGCCTTCGTGTGCCGCAGCGATCAGCCCTTCGCGGCCCTTGCTGGCGCCGCCGGTCCAAGTGCCGGGCAAGTAGCCGAACAGCTCGCTTTCCAGCAGGGCCTCGGGAATGGCGGCGCAGTTGATGGCGACGAAGGCGCCGCTGCGACCGCTGCAGGCATGCAGGGCGCGGGCCAGGTACTCCTTGCCTGCGCCGGTCTCCCCCTGCACCAGGATCGGCAGCGCTTGCGGCGCGAGCCGGGCGGCCTTGCGCAGCAGCGCTTGCAGTGCGGCATCGCCCTTGTCCAGCGCCTGCAGCGCAGCAGGCAGAGGGGGCTGCGGCGGCGTTGCCTGCGCGGGCGGGCGGCGTGTCCGGCGCTGCGGCTCCATGGCGTGGGCGAAGAGGATGCTGCCATCGCGGGCGCGGATCAGGCGCTCCTGCGCCGGGCGATGGCGGCGCAGCTCGGGCAGGTCGCGCAGGTCCAGGTCGAAGAAGCGCTCCAGCGGCTGGCCGATGAGGCTCTGGCGCTGGCGCCAGTCCAGTTGCGCGACGGCGGCCAGCAGGCGGGCGCCCGCGTGGGTCATGGCGCGGATGCGGCCGCGTGCGTCGACGCTGATGGAGGCGTCGGGATCGACGTCGAGGAAATCAGGTGACTGGGCCAGGCGCACCACCCAGTCCTGACCAGACTGCGCCATCAGGTTGGCCTGCTCCACGCGCCGCGCGGCGGCCACAACGAGGTTGAGCGCCAGGTTCTGGCTGGCCCGCTCGGCGGGCGAGCGCAGCAGCGACAGGTCCAGCACCGCCGCGAGTTCGCCGCGCAGGTCGTAGATCGGCGCGGCCGTGCAGGACAGGCCGGTGTGGGTGAAGTCGAAATGGTCGCTCTGGTGCACGGTCAACGCTTCGCCCGTTTCCAGGCAGGCCCCCACGGCCGAGGTGCCGGAGTGGTCCTCGCGCCATTGCGCACCCAGGTACAGGCCCGCACGGCGCAGGTCGCCGGCATCGGCTTCGTGCCCCATGAAGTCCACGGCCACGCCATGCCGGTCCGCCAGCAGCAGCACGTAGTCCAGGCCCTTGAGCTGCTGGTACAGCCGCTCAAGGGCCTGGCGGGCGATGCGGATCAGCGGTTCGGATTCCTCGCGGTGCGTGCGCAACTGGCCTTCGGTGACGACATGGGCTTCGCTGGTACGGGCCGGATCGAGCCGGTGCGAATCGATGCAGCGGCGCCAGCTGCGCAGCACCGCGCGGTCGCGCTCTTGCCCACGGTTGGAGTAACCCAGGCCGAAGGCTTCGATTTCCTGGACGTGCGAGGCGTAGGACTGCAGGGACATGGGAGGGCTTCGATGCGGTCTGTGAACGTGCCGCCGACGATTCTGTGCCCCGCGCCTGCCCGCGCCAATGGAGGTTTACCCACTGCCGCTGCTGCGCTGCAGCAGGCCTGGTGCGACAGGTGTCGCATGGCTGCGCCAGCTGTTGCGTGCGGCGGGAGTGAAAAACAGGCCCCAGGGCCCAGGGTTTGTGCCGAGGATCTGCACGCAAGTCCTTGATTTTGCTGGCACGGCGGGCCTGTCCGGCTGGCCTCTCCTGCCTGGCATGGCGATTGCCTTGGAACGCCTGCCCGAAGAAAAACCAGCGGGCATGACCCACCTACAGGAGACAACCATGACCCATGACACGGCCCGCGCCCGGACGCAGGCGCTGCTCGACACACTCAACCAGGCTTTGGCAGACCGCGATGCCGCGGCCGCCAGCCACCTGTTCGCCGACGAATGCTACTGGCGCGACCTGGTGCTGCTGACCTGGAACATCAAGACGCTGGAAGGGCGCAGCCAGATCGCCGACATGCTGACCGCCCAGCTGGACGCCGCGGCGCCCGTGCGCTTTTCTCTGGACGAGCGCGAGGCGGTAGAGGAAGCCGACGGCCTGGTGTCCGCCTGGATCGTGGTCGACACGCGCCATGCGCGCGGCAGCGGCCATGTACGCATCAAGGACGGGCGCATCTGGACCTTGCTGACGGCCGCCCAGGAGCTCAAGGGGCATGAGGAGCCCCTGGGCACGCGCCGCCCCATGGGGGCCGAGCACGGGATCCGGCGCGGCCGCCAGACCTGGCTGGAGCGCCGCCAGCAGGAGGCCGAGGCACTGGGCCGCGAGACCCAGCCGTTCGTGCTCGTCATCGGTGGCGGCCAGGGCGGCATTGCGCTGGGTGCGCGGCTGCGCCAACTGGGGGTCTCGCACATCGTCATCGACCGGCAGGCGCGCCCTGGCGACCAGTGGCGCAACCGCTACAAATCGCTGTGCCTGCACGACCCGGTCTGGTACGACCACCTGCCCTACATGCCTTTCCCCGACAACTGGCCCGTGTTCGCCCCCAAGGACAAGGTTGGCGACTGGCTGGAGATGTACACCAAGGTGATGGAGGTGAATTACTGGCCCTCCACCAACTGCCTCAACGCCCGCTTCGATGAGGCCAGCCAGGCGTGGGAAGTCGCGGTGGAGCGCGATGGCGAGACGCTGGTGCTGCGCCCGAAGCATGTGGTGTTCGCCACCGGCATGTCGGGCAAGGCGAACGTGCCCAAGATCAAGGGCCAGGAGGTCTTCCAGGGCGAGCAGCAGCACTCGTCGCAGCACCCGGGCCCCGACGCCTACGCGGGCAGGAAGGTGGTGGTGATCGGCGCCAACAACTCCGCGCACGACATCTGCGCGGCCCTGTGGGAACATGGCGCCGATGTGACCATGGTGCAGCGCTCGTCCACCCACATCGTGCGTTCCGATTCGCTGATGGACATCGGCCTGGGCGACCTGTATTCGGAGCGCGCCGTGGCCAGCGGCGTGACGACCAAGAAGGCGGACCTGATCTTCGCCTCGCTGCCCTACCGCATCATGGCCGACTTCCAGGTGCCGCTGTACGACCGCATCCGCGAGCGCGATGCGGAGTTCTACCGCCAGTTGGAGGCGACGGGCTTCATGCTGGACTTCGGCGATGACGGCTCGGGCCTGTTCATGAAGTACCTGCGCCGCGCCTCGGGCTACTACATCGACGTGGGCGCCTGCGATCTGGTGATCGACGGCAGCATCAAGCTGCAGGCGGGCAAGCAGATCAGCCACCTGTCAGAAAATGCGGTGGTGCTGGACGACGGCACCGAGCTGCCGGCCGACCTGGTCGTCTACGCGACCGGCTACGGCTCGATGAACGGCTGGGTGGCCGACCTGATCAGCCAGGAGGTGGCAGACAAGGTGGGCAAGGTCTGGGGCCTGGGCTCTGACACCACCAAGGACCCAGGCCCCTGGGAGGGCGAGCAGCGCAATATGTGGAAGCCCACGCAGCAGCAGGCGCTGTGGTTCCACGGCGGCAATCTGCACCAGTCGCGCCATTACTCGCTGTACCTGGCGCTGCAGCTCAAGGCGCGCCAGGAAGGGCTGCCCGTGCAGGTCTACGGCCTGCAGCAGGTGCACCACCTGCGGTAAGCAGCCTGTTCACGATCTTCCATGGGGCGGCTGTGCCGCCCCTTCACCCAGCCTCACAGACCAGAAAGTTGAATCATGAAAGCAGCACGTTTCTACGACCGTGGCGACATCCGCATCGAAGACATACCCGAACCCGTGGTGGAGCCCGGCACCGTGGGCATCGCCGTGGCCTGGTGCGGCATCTGCGGCACGGACCTGCATGAGTTCATGGAGGGGCCGATCTTCATCCCGCCCTGCGGCCATCCGCACCCCATCTCGGGGGAGTCCGCGCCCATCACCATGGGGCATGAGTTTTCAGGCGTGGTCTACGCCGTGGGCGCGGGGGTGGACGACATCGAGGTCGGCCAGCACGTGGTGGTCGAGCCCTACATCGTGGCCGACGACGTGCCCACGGGACCGGGCGACCACTACCACCTGTCCAAGGACATGAACTTCATCGGCCTGGGCGGGCGTGGCGGCGGGCTGTCCGAGCGGATTGCCGTGAAGCGCCGCTGGGTGCATCCGATCTCCAATGCCATTCCACTCGATCAGGCCGCGCTGATCGAGCCGCTGTCCGTGGGCCACCATGCCTACACCCGCAGCGGCGCCAAGGCGGGCGACGTGGCGCTGGTGGGCGGGGCCGGCCCCATCGGCCTGCTGCTGTCCGCCATCCTGAAAGCCAAGGGCCTGACCGTCTTCATCACCGAACTGAGCGCCAAACGCAAGGAAAAGGCGCGGGAGTCCGGCGTGGCCGACCACATCCTCGACCCCTCCGAAGTGGACGTGGTGGCCGAGGTGATGCGGCTCACTGGCGACAAGGGCGTGGACGTGGCGTTCGAATGCTCCAGCGTCAACCAGGTGCTCGACACGCTGGTGGCCGTGACGAAGGCCACGGGCGTGGTGGTGATCGTGTCCATCTGGAGCCATCCGGCCACGATCAACGTGCACAGCGTGGTCATGAAGGAGCTGGACGTGCGCGGCACCATCGCCTACTGCAACGACCACCAGGCCACCATCGAGCTGGTCGAGCAGGGCAAGATCAAGCTCGCGCCCTTCATCACCCAGCGCATCCAGCTGGAGGACCTGGTGGCCCAGGGTTTCGACACGCTGATCCACAACAACGAGTCGGCGGTGAAGATCATCGTGCAGCCGCGGTTCCAGCCGGCGGGGTAGCCAATCGGCCGCCGGGGCGCAGCCGATTTTCTGGGGGCGCCGTCTACTGAGGCCGGCGCCGGTGCGCCAGCGCGCCCGGGAAATGCATCTCGGCATAGGGCACCAGCCGGCTGCCGTGCACCAGGCGCCAGCCCCACCACATCGCCAGGAACACCGGAATGCCCAGGTAGGTGGCGATCAGGTCGCCCCAGGGCACGGGCCCGCTGCCGTGCAGGGCGTCAAAGCTCTGGCCCAGCACCACCAGCAGGCACATGCCAAAGGCAAAGAAAGGCCCCCAGGGAAAGAACGGTGACTGGTAGGGCAGCAGGCCGGCGATGTCGATGCCCTGTACCATCAGGCCGCGGCGGAAGCGGTAGTGGCTGACGGCAATGCCCAGCCAGGCGATGAAGCCCGTCATGCCCGACAGGTTCAGCAGCCACAGGTACACGGTCTGCCCCTCGCCCAGCGAGCTCAGAAAGCACAGGGCCCTCATGGCCGTGGTGGCCAACAAGGCCGGCACCGGCACACCGTGGCCGCTCAGGCGCTTGAACACGGCCGGGGCCCGCCCTTCCACCGCCAGGTTGTAGAGCATGCGGGTGGAGGCATACAGGCCCGAATTGCCGGCCGACAGCACGGCCGTCAGGATCACCGCGTTCATCACCCCAGCGGCCAGGGCCAGGCCGGCTCGCTCGAACACCAGGGTGAAGGGGCTCACACCCACCTCGCGCAGGTCGGTCTTGATGAGGTTGGGGTCGGTGTAGGGCAGCAGCACGCCGATCACGCCCACAGCCAGCACATAAAACAGCAGGATGCGCCAGAACACCTGGCGCACCGCGCGCGGGATGTTGCGCGCCGGGTCGACCGATTCACCAGCGGCCACGCCCACCAGCTCGGTGCCCTGGAACGAGAAGCCCGCGATCATCACCACCCCCAGCAGGGCCGGCATGCCGCCCACAAAGGGCGCCTCGCCCAGCGTGAGGTGGCTCAGCCCCGGGCTGGGCTGGCCGCGGAACACGCCCAGGATCATCAGCAGGCCCAGCACCACAAAGCACAGCACGGTCAGCACCTTGATCAGGGCGAACCAGAACTCAGCCTCGCCAAAGCCGCGCACCGAGATCACATTGAGCGCAAACACCAGCAGCAGGAACAGCGCACTCCACCACACCCCCGGCACGGCCGGAAACCAGTACTGCATGACCAGTTGCGCCGCCACCAGCTCGACCGCCACCGTGACCGCCCAGTTGTACCAGTAGTTCCAGCCCAGGGCGAAGCCGAAGCCGGGGTCGACATACAGCGATCCGTAGGTGGAGAACGAGCCCGCCACCGGCATGTAGGCGGCCAGCTCGGCCAGGCTGGTCATCAAGAAGTACACCATGGCGCCGATCAGCACATAGGCCAGCAGCGCCCCGCCGGGCCCGGCCCGCGACACCATGGCGCCCGAGGCCACAAAAAGGCCGGTGCCGATGGAGCCGCCGATGGCGATCATGCTGAGGTGGCGCGCCTGCAGCGAGCGCTTGAGGCCCGGAGTCGGGGCCTCCGCGTGGGGGGTGGCAGCGGCTGAAGGTGGGGTCATGGCAGGGGTCGGCCTTGTGTCCCGGCTCGCCCGGCGGGCACAGTGCCGGGCCGGGGCGGGGGTCGCTGATTAAAAACGCCACCGCGGTGGCGGCGGGGCGGCCCGGGCGGGCCAATCCCCCCAACGGTCAAATCGCACCGCCAAACGGCAATCAGTGGGTGGGCGGCAAGGCCTCGCTGAGGCGGGCGTGGTGGGCCAGCACAGCCTCGCGCATGAAGGGGCGCAGGGCCTGGCCGGCCTCGGCATCGAGTTGCTGCAAAAACTGCGCGCGCATGCGCGGCTCCCAGAACTTGCGGATGTGCTCGGCGGCACCGGCCAGGGCCTCGGCATGGTCGGGCATGGACTCGAAAAACTGGCCGATGCGGTTGGCCATCTGGATCAGGTTCTGGGTGTGCAGATCGGTGCTCATGGCTCAGGCCTCAAGGATCACGCGCTGGGCATGGGTGTAGATGGAAAAATCGTCGCCGCGGGCAAAGCCCAGCAGGCTCAGGCCGGCCGCCTCGGCGGTGTGCACGGCCAGTTCGGTCACGCCCGACACCGCGGCCAGCAGCGGCACGCCGGCGGCCGCCGCCTTTTGCGCCATCTCATGGCTGGCGCGGCTGGTGACCACGATGAAGCCGCTGCCCGCCTGGGCGGGCAGCGGCTGGCCCGGGCGCAACAGGGCCCCGATGAGCTTGTCGAGCGCGTTGTGCCGGCCCACGTCTTCGCGGGCCAGGTGCAGCTGGCCGGAGGCGTCGCACCAGCCGGCGGCATGGGTGGCGCCGGTGGCGCTCAGGAGGGGCTGGTGGGCGCGCAACTGGCCCATGCCCCGGCTCAGGGCCTGGGGGCTGAAGCGGGCCGTGCCGCCCACCGGCTTGACCTGGCGCACGGCTTGGGCCAGGTTCTCGGCACCGCACAGGCCGCAGCCGGTGCGGCCCGCCAGGCTGCGCCGCTGGTCCTTGAAGCGCGCAAAACAGGCCGAGGCCACCTCGATGCGCAGGGTGAGGCCGGCGGGGCTGTCGTCGATGTCGATGCCATACACCTGCTCGGCCCGGTCCACCAGGCCCTCGGTGAGCGAGAAGCCCAGTGCAAAGTCGGCCAGGTGGTCGGGGGTGGCCAGCATCACGGCGTGCGACAGGCCGTTGTACTCAAGCGCCACGGGGCGCTCCTGGGCGACAGAGTCCTGGGCCTCGTGCCATTGGCCCTGGCGCCAGCGGCGCACCGGCACCGGGGTGCAGCCGGTGGGCTGGGGAGGCTGGGGAGCCTGGTTGTCGGGCTTCATGGCGGCAGGCTCGCTAGGAACGGGCTCATTCACCCTGGCTGGCGGCGTGCAGCAGTTCGAGCTGGGTTTCATGGAACTGAGCATAGCCGCGCTGCCACGCCGACTGGGGCTCGGACTGGGGCTCCGACTGTGGATCCGGCTGCTGCACCAGCACCACATTCACCGCCGTCACCTTGTACTCGGGGCAGTTGGTGGCCCAGTCGCTGCTGTCGGTGGTGATCACATTGGCGCCCGACTCGGGGAAGTGGAAGGTGGTGTAGACCACCCCGGGGGCCATGCGCTCGGTGACGGTGGCGCGCAGCACGGTCTCGCCCGCACGGCTCTGGATGCCCACCCAGTCGCCGTCGCGGATGCCGCGCTCCTCGGCGTCGTGCGGGTGGATGTCGAGCCGGTCTTCGTCGTGCCACTGGTTGTTGGCGGTGCGCCGGGTCTGGGCCCCCACGTTGTACTGCGACAGGATGCGCCCGGTGGTCAGCAGCAGCGGGTACTTGCGGGTCACCTTCTCATCGGTGGGCACGTACTGGGTGATGATGAAACGCCCCTTGCCACGCACAAAACGGTCCACGTGCATGATGGCCGTGCCGGCCTCGTCGGTGCTGTCGTTGCAGGGCCACTGCACGCTGCCCAGGCGCTCGATCTTGTCGTAGCTGACGCCGGCAAAGCTGGGCGTGAGCGCGGCAATCTCGCGCATGATCTCTTCGGGGTGCGCGTAGTTCATGGGGTAGCCCAGGGCGTTGGCCAGCTTCTGGGTCACCTCCCAGTCGGCATAGCCGGCCTTGGGCGGCATCACCTTGCGCACCCGCGAGATGCGGCGCTCGGCATTGGTGAAGGTGCCGTCTTTTTCGAGGAAGGACGAGCCCGGCAGGAACACATGCGCGTACTGGGCGGTTTCGTTGAGGAAGATGTCCTGCACCACCACGCACTGCATGGCCTTGAGCGAGTCGATCACGTGCTGGGTGTTGGGGTCGCTCTGCACGATGTCCTCGCCCTCGCAGTACAGGCCCAGGAAGGTGCCCTGCTGCGCGGCCTCGAACATGTTCGGGATGCGCAGGCCCGGCTCGGGGTTGAGGGGCACGCCCCAGGCCGCCTCGAACAGGCTGCGCGTGGTGCTGTCGCTGATGTGGCGGTAGCCCGGCAGCTCGTGCGGGAAGCTGCCCATGTCGCAGCTGCCCTGCACATTGTTCTGTCCGCGCAGCGGGTTCACGCCCACGCCCTCGCGCCCCACGTTGCCGGTGGCCATGGCCAGGTTGGCAATGCCCATCACCATGGTCGAGCCCTGGGCGTGCTCGGTCACGCCCAGGCCGTAGTAGATGGCGGCGTTGACCTGGCGATCGCTCTGGCGGCCTTCGCTGTTGCCGGTGGCATACAGGCGGGCGGCGGCGCGCAGTTCGGCTGCCGGCACGCCGCTCACGGCCTCCATGGCCTCGGGCGAGTTGTCGGGCCGGGCCACGAACTCGCGCCATTCGCGGAAGGATTTGTCGTCGCAGCGCTCAGCGATGTAGGCCTCGTCCAGCAGGCCTTCGGTGACGATCACATGCGCCATGGCGCTGATCACCGCCACATTGGTGCCGGGGCGCAGCTGCAGGTGGTGGGCGGCGCGGATGTGGGGCGACTTCACCAGGTCGATGCGGCGCGGGTCGATCACGATCAGCTGGGCGCCCTCGCGCAGGCGCTTTTTCATGCGCGAGCCGAACACCGGGTGGGCATCGGTGGGGTTGGCGCCGATCACCAGGATCACGTCGGCCTTCTCGACCGACTTGAAGGTCTGGGTACCGGCCGAGGTGCCGTAGGTCTGGCCCAGGCCATAGCCGGTGGGCGAATGGCAGACCCGGGCGCAGGTGTCGACGTTGTTGTTGCCGAAGGCCGCACGGATCAGCTTCTGCACCAGGTAGGTTTCTTCGTTGGTGCAGCGCGACGAGGTGATGCCGCCGATCGAATCGCGTCCGTGTTCGGCCTGGATGCGGCGGAACTCGCTGGCCGCGTAGCCGATGGCCTCGTCCCAGCTGACCACCTGCCAGGGGTCGTTGATGCTCTTGCGGATCATGGGCGTGGTGATGCGGTCCTGGTGGGTGGCATAGCCCCAGGCAAACCGGCCCTTCACGCAGGCATGGCCCTCATTGGCCTTGCCGTCCTTCCAGGGCACCATGCGCACCACCTCGTTGCCCTTCATCTCGGCCTTGAAGCCGCAGCCCACGCCACAGTAGGCGCAGGTGGTGAGGGTGCTGTGCTCGGGCTGGCCGAGCTGGATGATGGATTTCTCTTGCAGCGTGGCAGTGGGGCAAGCCTCGACACAGGCGCCGCAGCTCACGCACTCGGACTCCATGAACGACTGCCCCTGGCCCGGCGAGACGCGCGACTCGAAGCCCCGGCCCTGGATGGTCAGCGCAAACGTGCCCTGGGTCTCTTCGCAGGCGCGCACGCAGCGGTTGCAGACGATGCACTTGCTGGCGTCGTAGCTGAAATACGGGTTGGAGTCGTCCACCACCGGCTTGCTGTCGCCGCGGAAGTGGTTGGCACCGTCCAGGCCGTAGCGCACCTCGCGCAGGCCGGTCACGCCGGCCATGTCCTGCAGCTCGCAGTTGCCATTGGCCGAGCAGGTCAGGCAGTCCAGCGGGTGGTCGGAGATGTACAGCTCCATCACGCCCTTGCGCAGCTCCTGCAGGCGCGGGCTCTGGGTGCGCACCTTCATGCCGGCCTCGGCCGGGGTGGTGCACGAGGCCGGGAAGCCCTTGCGGCCTTCCACCTCGACCAGGCACAGCCGGCACGAACCAAAGGGCTCCAGGCTGTCGGTGGCGCAGAGCTTGGGCACGCGCACCCCGGCGTCCACCGCGGCCCGCATCAGCGAGGTGCCTTCGGGCACCGAGACGGCGACCCCGTCGATCTCCAGGGTGACTTCGCGCTCCGACACGCGCAGCGGGGTGCCGTGATCGGTTTCTTTCAGATGAGCCAGCATGTTGAACTCCTCAGGCGGCTTGAGTGACTTGGGTGGCTTCGGCTTGCGGCGCGTCCGGTACGCTGAGCCCGAAGTCCTGCGGGTAGTGGTTCAGGGCCGACAGCACGGGGTACGGGGTCATGCCCCCCATGGCGCACAGCGAGCCGTGCAGCATGGTGTCGCACAGGTCGCGCAGCAGCTTGACCTGCTGCGGCTGTTGCGGGCCACCGGCGGTGATGCGGTCGATCACCTCGACACCGCGGGTCGAGCCGATGCGGCAGGGCGTGCACTTGCCACACGATTCGAGGGCGCAAAAGTCCATCGCATAGCGGGCCAGGCGGGCCAGGTTGGCCGTGTCGTCGTGCACCACGATGCCGCCGTGGCCCACCACACCGCCAAAGGCGGCATAGGCCTCGTAGTCCAGGGGCACATCCCATTTGTCCTCGGGCACATAAGAGCCCAGCGGGCCCCCGACCTGGATGGCCTTGATGGGCCGGCCCGAGGCCGTGCCACCGCCAAAGCCATAGACCAGCTCGCGCAGCGTCAGGCCAAAGGCCTTCTCGACCAGGCCGCCGTGCCGGATGTTGCCGGCCAGCTGGAACGGCAGCGTGCCGTGCGAACGGCCCACGCCGTAGTCGCGGTAGAACTGCGCCCCGCGCGCCAGGATGATGGGGGCCGAGGCGAAGGTGATCACGTTGTTGATCACCGTGGGCTGGCCGAACAGGCCCTTCAAGGCCGGCAGCGGGGGCTTGGCGCGCACGATGCCGCGCCGGCCCTCCAGGCTTTCGAGCAGGGCGGTTTCCTCGCCGCACACATAGGCGCCGGCGCCCATGCGCACATGCAGGTGAAAGGCGTGCCCGCTGCCCAGCACCGAGTCGCCGATGAAGCCGGCGGCCTTGGCCCGTGCCAAGGCCTCGTTCAGCGTGGCCACGGCATGCGGGTACTCGGAGCGCACATAGAGGTAGCCCTGGGTGGCGCCCACGGCCAGGGCGGCGATGGTCATGCCCTCGATCAGCACATAGGGGTCGCCCTCCATCGTCATGCGGTCCGAGTAGGTGCCCGAGTCGCCCTCGTCGGCATTGCAGACGATGTACTTCTGCGCGGCCTGGGCATGGGCCACGGTCTTCCATTTGATGCCGGCCGGAAAGGCCGCCCCGCCGCGCCCGCGCAGGCCCGAGTGGGTCAGCTCATGGATGATGCCGGCGCTGTCCATGGCCAGGGCGCGGCGCAGGCCGGCCCAGCCCTCATGGGCCTCGTAGTCGGCCAGGCTCAGCGGGTCGGTCACGCCCATGCGGCGGAAGGTCAGGCGCTCTTGCAACGCCAGGTAAGGAATCTGCTCGGTGACGCCCTGGCGCAGCGCGTGCTCACCGCCCTGCAACAGGCCCGCGGCCAGCAGGCCGGGCACGTCTTCGGGGCTCACCGGGCCGTAGGCCACGCGGCCGGCGGGGGTTTGCACCTCCACCAGCGGCTCGAGCCAGAACAGGCCGCGCGAACCATTGCGCACCAGCTCGATGGCCTCGCCAGCGGCGGCCTGCAGGGCCTGGGCCACCTCGTCGGCCCCCACGGCCAGGGCAGCGGAATCACGCGGCACGAAAACACGGATCTTGGCAGTCATGGCTCAGGCCTCCTGGGTTTGCAAGGGCGCCACCAGCTGGTCGAAACGCGGCAGGCTGACCCGGGCATGCACCCGATCGTCCACCGCGATGGCGGGGGACGAGGCGCACAGGCCCAGGCAGTACACGGGCAGCAGGGTCACGCTGGCGTCGGCGTTGGTGGCGCCGTGATCGCTGTCGGCGCAGCCCAGGCGGCTGCAGGCATGGGCCCACAGCGCCTCGGCACCGCGCGACTGGCAGGACTCGGCCCGGCACACCTGCACCACATGGCGCCCGGGCGGGCTGCTGCGGAAGTGGTGGTAGTAGCTGATCACCCCATGCACCTCGGCCCGCGACAGGTTGAGCGCCTCGGCCACCAGGGGCACGCCGGCCTCGGGCACATAGCCCAGGCGGTCTTGCACCGCGTGCAGGATGGGCAGCAGGGCGCCGGGCAGGTGGGCCAGTTCGTCCACCGCTTGCTGCACGATCTGCAGTGCGGCTTTCGGTGCCACAGCGTCTGCGGTGGCGGCGGAATCTGAGGCGTGGGGGGTGCTCATGGGGTCCTCTTCTTGTCTTGGGTCGGTGGCGTGCGTGTCAGCCGAACAGCTTGAGCACGCTCAGCAGGGTGCGGTACACGCCCCAGGCCAGCGGAATGCCCACGGCCGCCCAGGCCAGGGCCACCACGGCGGGGCTCACGCTGTCGGGGCGCCCGTTGCTGGTACCGGTGGTGTTGGCCGAAGCCGCCTTCTCGTGGGCCAGGCGCTTCTCTTCGGCCAGCTCGGCGTCGCTCATAAACCATTTGTCGGCCACGGGGCGCACCAGCAGGTTGCAGATCAGGCCGATCACCAGCATGCCGACCAGGATGTACATGGTCTGGTTGTAGACCTGCTCGCGGGCAATGCCCAGGCTCAGCTGGTACTCGCGCATGTAGTTCACCACCACCGGGCCCAGGATGCCGGCCGTGGCCCAGGCCGTCAGCAGGCGGCCATGGATGGCGCCGACGAACTGGGTGCCGAACAGGTCGGCCAGGTAGGCCGGCACGGTGGCAAAGCCGCCGCCATACATGCTCAGGATGATGCAGAAGGCCCCCACGAACAGCACGGTGCTGCCCGCGGCGGCACTGCCCGGCACGCCAAAGTACAACACCCCGCCGAGCACGAAGAACACCACATAGGTCATCTTGCGGCCCAGCTTGTCGGACAGGCTGGCCCAGAAGAAGCGGCCGCCGATGTTGAACAGGCTCAGCAGCGCGGTGAAGCCGGCCGCCACACCGGCGATCGCGGCCAGCTGGGTTTTGTCGAGCTCACCGTACTTGGCCGCCACACCGATCAGCGAACCGCCAAACACCTCTTGCAGCATGGGCGAGGCCATGCCGATCACACCGATGCCGGCGCTCACGTTCATGCACAGCACCATCCACACCAGCCAGAACTGCGGGATCTTGAAGGCGTTCTTCACGTGCACATGGCGCTGCGTGATCATGGTGTTGGAGGCATGGATGGCCGGCGGCGTCCAGCCTTCGGGCTGCCAGCCGGTGGCGGGCACGCGGTAACCCAGAGCACCGGCCATCATGAAGACGAAATAGATCAGCGCCATCACGATGAAGGTGGGCATCACGCCCACGCTCTCGGGGCTGGCAAACACCTTCATCAGGTCGGCCGCCAGCGGCGAGCCGATCATGGCGCCGCCGCCAAAACCCATGATGGCCATGCCGGTGGCCATGCCGCGCCGGTCCGGGAACCACTTGATCAGCGTGGACACGGGCGAGATATAGCCCAGGCCCAGCCCGATGCCCCCGATCACGCCCGAGCCGAGCAGCATCATCCAGAACTGGTGCAGGTGGATGCCCAGGGCCGAGAACAGCATGCCGCCGCACCAGCACAGGGCCGACACCACGCCCGCCTTGCGCGGGCCGGCGCGCTCGAGCCAGCCGCCCCACAGCGCGGCCGAACAGCCCAGAAAGACAAAAAACAGGGTGTACATCCAACCCAGGGTCGAGATCTTCCAGTCGCAGCTGGTGGTGAACATCTCGGCAAAAAAGCCCACCTCGGGGCCGCACTTCACGCTCTCCTTGATGCCCAAAGCCTTGGACAGCGGGAGCCAGAACACCGAAAAGCCATAGGCCATGCCGATGCAGAGGTGGATCGCGAGCGCCGCCGGCGGCACCAGCCACCGGTTGAAACCGGGCCCGGCAATGATGCGTTCCTTGTCAAGAAAACCTGCCATGTGTCTGTCTCCATTGTTGTGGTGAGGAGGAAAGGGATGTGTGTTTTCCGCCCCGGCGCCGCTCAGGTCGTGGCCTGGCGTTGTGCCGGGCCGCAGTGTCTGGGCTGGGGAGCGGTGCGGTCAAATTGAATCGGGACATGCCTTGATTCAAAGATTGAATCAAGGACCAGGTGCTCACTCGTTGACGGTACCTGCCGCTTCGGGGTAGAGCCTGGGGAACAGGATGTGCAGCGCCTGCAAGGGAAAGCCAATGCGCAACAGACCTTTGTGCGAGTCGCTTTTCAGCAGCCCATCACTCAGCAGCCTGGAGATGATCTTGCGGGCACTGGAGGGGCCCAAGCCCGTCATCTGGGTGAAGTCGGCGCGTGACACGGGCCCGGACAACGCGATGTGCTGCAGAGGAAGAATGGCCTCCTCACGGTAGCCACTGCCCCGGAATTCTTCCTGGCAAATTTTCACCCAGGCGGCCAGGCGGGCGCTCAAGGTCTCGGGGGCCAGCAACTCGGCCATGAAGCGCACCTGATCCAGGCAGATGGCAATGAAAAACTCACACCAGCGGGTCAGGGTCTTTTCACTGAGGTTGCCGCGACCGTCCAGGGCGCCTTGTCGATGCATGTCGGCCTCGGCCAGGTGCAGGTAGTAGCCCTCACGGTCTCTGGCCAGGCCCCGGTTGACCGACCACAGCCCTGCCGTGAGGCGCTGCAGGATCAGGTGCAACTGCAGGCGGCTGGCCCGGCCATTGCCATCCAGAAACGGATGGACCCAGATGAGCCGGTGGTGCGCACTGGCAGCGGCGGCCAGCAGGCCATCCAGCCCCCAGTCCTTCACATAAAAGCCATCTGCCCGCGCCAGAAAGGCCGCCAGCGCTTCGGCAGGCGGCGGCTCATGTCGATGGATGGCCACCCCACGGTCACGCCATTCGCCCGGCAACACCTCAACGCCCTGATCATTGAGGCGGTCGGCGCTGCCAAGCCGTGAATACAACTCGAAATGGGCCCGCTTCAGGGTGTCTGAGTGGAAGGCCCGGGGTTCGCTCAAGCCCAGCCCTTCCAGCGCCTGCTCAGCCTCGATGTGGGCCCTGGCAATGCGTTGCCGCCGGGCGATGTCCGGGGTCAGGGAGAAGTCTGAGCGCAAGGCCCGTTCGATGTTCAAGGGGTGGGTGCTCTGCCCCTCAATGCGGTTGGAGTAATAAGAGTTCATGGCCCGCACCAGTTCCTGAAGCTCGGCACGGGTCGCAGGGGCCAAGGCCCCCTGCAGCTTCAAGGAGGCCTCGACCACCGGGCGCGACAGGTCCTGCAGACGGGCCAGGGACTGGACCGGCAACAAAGGCAGGAAGTGATCCGGGTGATCGTAGCGGTCCAGAATCCGGGAATTCATTGGCGGAAATTTTGGCGGTTCTTGCGACGGCCCTGATTATGCAATTAATTCAAATAGATCAATGATTTAATTGAATGCAAACAACCCACAAACGACCAAATTTTGGCGGTTGATTTGGCGGTTAACTTGGCAGTTGATCCGGCCGGCAAAGCCACGCCCCCCTCACACCTCCAGCGCCCCGCTGTAGGCCGCGGCGTGGGCCAGCCAGGCCGGGTCCTGGGCCAGCGCCAGGGCTGCGGCCAGGGCGCGCGAGGGGCGCTCGGCCTGGGTCAGCATGAAGCCGATGGGGGTGCGCACCTCGGGGCTGATCAGGCGGTGGGCCTCCAGCTCGGCATAGCCCAGCGCGGCGCCGACCAGGGCCCCGGGCAGCACGCTGCAGACCTCGCCCGCCACCACGCTGAGCGACAGGGTGAGGATGGAGTTGGTCTCGATCACCGGCGTGACCTCGGCGCCGGCCAGGGCGAAGGCGCTGTCCACGATGCTGCGGTTGTGCATCTCGGGCGTGAGCAGGCACAGGGGCAGGGCCGCGGCCTCGACCCAGTGCATGGGCTCGCCGCGGCGCATGCCCACGCTGCCGGCGACGGCAGGCTGGCGGTCCCGGCGCACCAGAAAATACTGCTCGCTGTACTGCGGCAGCACCCGCACCCCCGACTGCTGGCCCAGGCGGTCGGTGTAGCCCAGCCCCAGGTCCAGGGTCAGGGCATCCAGGCCGTTTTCGATCTCGGGCGAGGACAGCGACAGCACGGCCGGCCGGATGCCCGGGTGGCGGGCCTGCAGCCAGGCCGCAAAGCGCGCCACGATGGGGACGGCCGTGGGCACGGCGCCGATGCGCAGGCGGCCGCGCGGCTGCTCGGCCTCGCTGGCCAGGTCCTGCTGCAGCAGCTCGTGCTCGCGCAGCATGCGCTGCGCGGTCACCAGCACGCGTTCGCCCTCAGGGGTGAAGCCCGCGTACTGGCGCGCCCGCTTGACGATGACCACGCCAAACTCGGCCTCGAGCGCGCGCAGCGCGTTCGACAGCGCGGGCTGGGTGATGTGGCAGGCCTGGGCGGCACGGCCGAAGTGCTGGTGCTCGCTCAGCGACACCAGGTAGCGCAGCGAGGCCAGGATGTTCATGGCGCGGGCGGCTGGCGGCGGGGCTCAGGTGCCCTGGCTGACGGTGATGGTCGGGAACTTGGACGAGAAATCCTTGGCCTGCTGGGCCACCTTCAGCGCCACCTTGCGGGCCACGGTCTTGTACAGGCCGGCCACCTCGCTGTCGGGGGCGGCCACCACGGTGGGGTTGCCGCTGTCGGCCTGCAGGCGGATGTTGATGTCCAGCGGCAGCCCGCCCAGGTAGTCCATCTTGTAGTCGGCGGCCATGCGCTGGCCGCCATCGGCGCCGAAGATGTGCTCCACATGACCACAGTTGCTGCACACGTGCACGGCCATGTTCTCGACGATGCCCAGGATGGGCACGCCCACCTTCTCGAACATCTTGATGCCCTTGCGGGCGTCGAGCAGGGCGATGTCCTGCGGCGTGGTCACCACCACGGCGCCGGTCATGGGCACGCGCTGCGACAGGGTGAGCTGGATGTCGCCCGTGCCCGGGGGCATGTCGACGATCAGGTAATCCAGGTCTTTCCAGTTGGTCTGGCGCAGCAGCTGCTCCAGCGCCTGGGTGGCCATGGGGCCACGCCAGATCATGGCCTCGTCCTGCGCCACCAGAAAACCGATCGACATCACCTGCACCCCGTGCTTGAGCATGGGCTCCATGGTCTTGCCATCGGTGCTGGCCGGGCGGCCCTCGATGCCCATCATCATGGGCTGGCTGGGGCCGTAGATGTCGGCATCCAGCAGACCCACGCGGGCGCCTTCGGCGGCCAGCGCCAGCGCCAGGTTGGCGGCCGTGGTGCTCTTGCCCACGCCACCCTTGCCCGAGGCCACGGCAATGATGTTGCGCACCTCGGGCAGCAGCGGCACGCCGCGCTGCACCGCGTGGGCCACCACCTTGCTGCGCACGCTGGCCTGCACCTCGGTGACGCCGGCCACGCTGCGGGCGGCCGCGTCCAGCGAGGCGGTCAGGGTGGGGATGAAGGTGCGGGCCGGGTAGCCCAGCTCGATGTCGAAAGACACCTTGCCGCCCTCGACCTTGAGGTTCTTCAGGGCCTTGGTGGAGACAAAATCCTGGCCGGTGTGGGGGTCGACAACGGTTTGCAGGGCCTGCAGAAGGGCTTCGGTCGTGGGCATGAGGGGCTCTTTTTAGAAGGGACGGGATGCGAAACCGGCTAGTTTAGCCAGCATCGCGGCAGCCCTGCGGCGGCCAGGGCTTCCCGAACAAGCCGACCCGCCGCCCCCTCGGTGTGCCATCCGCTTCTAAAATCACGGATTCGCCCGAAACCGAAGATCACCATGTCTGCCCAACGCAAGCTATTCGTCACCACCGCCCTGCCGTACGCCAACGGCAATTTCCACATCGGCCACATCATGGAATACATCCAGGCCGACATCTGGGTGCGGGTGCAGCGCATGCTGGGCCACCAGGTCAACTTTGTGGGCGCCGACGACACCCATGGCGCGCCGATCATGATCGCGGCCGAGAAGGCCGGCAAGACGCCCCAGCAGTTCGTGGCCGACATCGCGGCCGGCCGCAAGCCCTACCTCGATGGCTTTCACATCGCCTTCGACAACTGGCACAGCACCGACGCCCCCGAAAACCACCAGCTGGCGCAGCAGATCTACCTCGACCTGAAGGCCGCCGGCCTGATCGAGACCCGCGTGATCGAGCAGTTCTTCGACCCTGAGAAGAACATGTTCCTGCCCGACCGCTTCATCAAGGGCGAGTGCCCCAAGTGCCACGCCAAGGACCAGTACGGCGACAACTGCGAGGTGTGCGGCGCGGTGTACGCCCCCACCGACCTGATCGAGCCCTTCTCGGCCCTGTCGGGCGCCAAGCCCGTGCTCAAAAGCTCGGAGCACTTCTTCTTCAAGCTGTCCGACCCGCGCTGCGTGGCCTTTCTCGAAGAATGGACCCAGGACGGCCGACTGCAGCCCGAGGTGGCCAACAAGGTCAAGGAATGGTTCACCGTGCGAACCAACCCCGACGGCACCACCAGCGAAGGCCTGGGCGACTGGGACATCAGCCGCGATGCGCCCTATTTCGGCATCGAGATCCCGGGCGCGCCCGGCAAGTACTTCTATGTGTGGCTGGACGCCCCGGTGGGCTACCTGGCCTCGCTGAAGAACCTGCTTGAAAAGCGCGGCGAAGACTACGCGGCCTACATGGCCGACCCGGCGCTGGAGCAGTTCCACTTCATCGGCAAGGACATCGTCACCTTCCACACCCTGTTCTGGCCCGCCATGCTGAAGTTCAGTGGCCGCAAGACACCGGATTCGGTGTTTGTGCACGGCTTCCTCACCGTGAACAACGGCGAGAAGATGAGCAAGAGCCGCGGCACCGGCCTGGACCCGCTCAAGTACCTGAGCCTGGGCATGAACCCCGAGTGGCTGCGCTACTACCTGGCGGCCAAGCTCAGCGCGCGCAACGAAGACATCGACTTCAACCCCGAAGATTTCATGGCCCGGGTCAACTCCGACCTGATCGGCAAGTTCGTCAACATCGCCTCGCGCGCGGCCGGCTTCATCCACAAGCGCTTTGGCGGCCAGCTGGCGGCCGTGTCCGCCGACGGCGACGCCCTGCTGAGCCACCTGCAGGACGCCGCCCCGGGCGTGGCCGAGCTGCTGGCCGAACGCGACTACGGCAAGGCGCTGCGCGAGATCATGCTGCTGGCCGACCGCGTCAACGAGTACGTGGACCAGAACAAGCCCTGGGAACTGGCCAAGCAAGAAGGCATGGAAGCCCGCCTGCAGGACGTGTGCAGCGCCTGCATCGAGGCGTTCCGCCTGCTGAGCATCCTGCTCAAGCCCGTGCTGCCCGCGCTGGCGACCCAGGTCGAGGCCTTTTTGCAGGTGGGCCCCTTCACCTTTGACAGCGCCCGCAGCCTGCTGGGCGCCGGCCACCGCATCCAGGAGTACAAGCACCTGATGCAGCGCGTCGATGTGAAGCAGCTCGATGCCCTGTTCGAGCCACCCGCCGCCCCCGAGCCCGAAGCCACCGTGCCCGGCGGCGAGGAACTGGCGCCCACCATCGGCATCGACGACTTCGCCAAGATCGACCTGCGTATTGCCTTGATCGTCAACTGCGAGCCGGTGGAAGGCTCGACCAAGCTGCTGCGCCTGACGCTCGATGTGGGTGAAGGCAAGCACCGCAATGTCTTCAGCGGCATCGCCAGCGCCTACAAGCCCGAAGACCTGATCGGCAAGCACACCGTGATGGTGGCCAACCTGGCACCGCGCAAGATGAAGTTCGGCATCAGCGAAGGCATGGTGCTGGCCGCCAGCCATGGCGACGAAAAAGCCCAGCCCGGCATCTACGTGCTCAACCCCTGGCCCGGCGCCACGCCCGGCATGCGGGTGCGCTGAACCCGCTCAAAACGGGTCTGCGGGCCCCGGGCCTAGGCCCGTGGCGAGGTGGTGAGCTGGTCACTCCAGCTCAGGGATGTGGGTGGCGTAGCCGCCCGCCCAGAGTCGGTGGCCGGGTCTTGCCCCGGCTGCAGCAACTGCAGGGCGCGCCCACTGGCAGTGGCATTCATTGCGTCGAGCAATGCGCCCAGGCGCTGCAGCAAGGCCTGGGCATCGCAGCCCGGAAAAAACCCCGCGGTGCAGGTCACCTGCAGGCGCAACGTGGCCCCTCCCGGCAGGCGCCCCGGTTGTGCCAGACCGCGCGCAATGATCATCTGCGCCAGGTCCAGCACACCCTGGGGTTTGAAGTCGCCCTCCATCAGCAGCACGAAATCACCGTTGGCCAAGCGGGCCAGTGTGTCACCACTGCGCCTCACCACCTGAGAGATGCACTGGCTGGCCTGCAGGGTGGCCGCATCGAGCGCTGGCAGACCGGCCTCACGAAAGAGGGCCTGCAGGTTGGCGATGCGGATGCGCATGACGGCGCCCAGCCGGTGTTGCCGGTGCTGGCGCAGGATCAGGTGGTCCAGACGCTCGATCACCACATGCTCACTCGACAGGCCGGTCAGGGAGTCAATCCGCTTGAGCGCCAGGCGTTGCACCGCCTGGTCACGCTGCAGCCGGCAGCGCCAGGCCAGCGCCAGCCCCAACAGACACAGCGCCAGTGCCAGGCCCGACGGCGCCCAACGCAGCAGCAACCCTTCCCCCGGCAAGGCCCAGGCCGTGCCGCGCCAGGCCCCAACCCATTGCCAAGGGCCCAGCAGCAGCCAGCCGCAGAGCAGCAGGGCCCCCAGGCCACGCTCACGCCGCACGGCGCGCCATGCCACGGTGCAGCCGACCAGCCAGACCAGGGCACCATAACCACCGGCCGCCGGGCCCAGGGCCACACCCGACAAGGCCATCACGTTCAGCACAAGGCCCAGCACCCCGAGCACCCCGCAGGCACTGCGCCAGCGAGGGGTCAGCGCATGGCGCGCCAGGCCGCTGATGAACAAAAGCCCGAAGCCCTGTGCCAGCGATTGCCAAGCCTCGAACATGCGCTGACTCCAGCCCCCGCTGTCGGGCCACAGGTATTCGGCCCCCACTCCGCCTTGGGCGGCGGCGGCCACCGCCAGCGCCAGGCAGGCACCCGAAAAATACAGGGGCAGGCTGTTTCGATATAGCAGGGCCTGGACCAGCGACAACACGCCCAGCAATGACATGGCGCCCAAGGCAGCCCCCCACAGCAGGTGCACGGCTTGTGCATGGCGATCGAAGGCCGTGCGGTCCCACAGGCGCCAAGCCAATTCGGCCGACTGGCGCCCCTCCAGGCTCAGGTACACCCGGCTCTGCCCGGGCTGCACCGTCCAGACGAAAGCGGGGGACAAATGGGCCACGGGCCAATGGGCCACCGGCAGCGAAGCACCGGCCTCGGCCAAGAACCAGCGCTCATCCGCCAGCGGCACCTGGAAGACCAGGCGCTGCACATCGGCCATCGGGATCTCCAGCACCACCTCACGCGGTGCCTGCACAGCGGGCAGATCAACCGCCAGCCAATGCACGCTCGCGGGGCCCAGCGCAACGCGCTCGCCCGGACGGGCCGCGGCCCCTTCGGCGGCCGCAAAACGGCTCATCACACGGGCCAGCGTCTGGGCGCCACCCCCATCGACCAGATGCCAGGCAGGCGCGGTCAGACCGCGCCAGGGCTCGGACGGACCCGGCGCCAGGGTCTGGGCGCCCAAAGGCCAAGTCAGCAAAAGGCCCAGCCCCAGCAGCCAGCCCTGCCAGCGCTGACCGACACAGAAGCCGATCCGCACTGCGCAGAATGCGATGAACGTTCTCATACACACAATGTAACAATTTTGCAAGTACAGGGACATCCCCGATCTGGGTGAAGTGGACGCCGAGGCCGGCGAGGACCAGAATCCGCCCCAATGCACCTGCCTCACGCCCTTGCCCGTTTCCACCCCCGGCTGCTCGACGCCTGCCGCGATTACAGCCGCGCCCGTTTCTGGCGCGATGCCGGCGCCGGGGTCACGGTGGGCATCGTGGCCCTGCCGCTGGCCATGGCCTTCGCGATTGCCTCGGGCATGAAGCCCGAGGCAGGCCTGTGGACCGCCATCATCGCGGGCTTTCTGATCTCCCTGCTGGGGGGCTCCAACGTTCAGATCGGCGGCCCGGCAGGCGCTTTCATCGTGGTGGTGTACGGCATCATCGAGCGCCACGGCCTGGCCAATCTGCTGATTTCCACCAGCCTGGCGGGCATGCTGCTGTTCCTGATGGGGCTGCTGCGCCTGGGCACCCTGGTTCGCTATGTGCCGGTGACCATCGTGGTCGGCTTCACCAACGGCATTGCCGTGCTGATCGCGCTGTCGCAGATGAAAGACTGGCTGGGCCTGCAGGTGCCACGCATGCCGGCCGATTTCTTTTCGCAGCTGAACACGCTGTGGCTGCACCGGGGCACGTTCAACCCGGCCGCCTTCGGCCTGGGCCTGTGCTGCGTGGCAGGCCTGTTTGCCTGGCCCTGGCTGTGGGGGCGCAAGCACCGCTTCCAGGCCACGCTCGACGACATCCCCGGCATGCGCCGCGCCTGGCGTGCGACCTCGCGCCTGCCCGGCCCGGTGGTGGCCCTGGTCACCCTCACGCTGCTGGCCTGGGTGCTGGGCCTGCAGGTCGAGACCATTGGCAGCCGCTTCGGCAGCATCCCGGCCGGTCTGCCTGAACTGGCCCTGCCCGATTTCAGTTGGGAAACCGCC
>Ga0208888_100255_pt1 | contig 29113 bp, 29 predicted proteins | sample LakWasM115_HOW13_2_FD_183929 | JGI IMG/M metagenome (GOLD analysis project Ga0208888, IMG submission 183929) | Freshwater sediment methanotrophic microbial communities from Lake Washington under simulated oxygen tension - Sediment Metagenome... | ecosystem: Environmental > Aquatic > Freshwater >...
GGATTGGCGGCTTCGGCCAGGATGCGCGCACCCAGGTCGCCGGTGGACAGGCGCAGCAATTTGACATCCACATCGGGCAAGTCCTTTTTTGCGGCGGCCAGGTATTCCTTGATCTCATCTTCTTCGAGCGCGGTGTAGGCCGTGACGGTGCCCGCCTGCGCGGCGGTCAGCCCGCAGGCCAAGGCGCCCAGCACGGGCAGCAGGCGCAGGGCGGCAAAGAGGGAGGAGCTAGTGCGCATGAATTTCTCCAGAACGGTGCGTTGCCAAAAAACAGTGCGGGGTCGCCGCAGGCCAGGGAATTTGTTCACCAAAATTGTGCGTTTTATTGCACTTGTGCAAATTATTGTTTTTGCACGAAAATACACAAGCACTAAATATGCCAACCCGTTCATGCCGAGCGGTAGGCCCTTCTTCATTGCCCAAACACAGCCCGGACCTCTTTCCTTACACATTCCCATGAACACTTTGCCAACCCCCGTTTCCCCCTTCCTGGCCCTGGCGCACGCCCTGGCCGATGCGGCCCGCGTCCACTCGCTGCGGTACTTCCGCACCCCGCTGGATGTGCTGACCAAAGCGGACGAGAGCCCGGTCACCATTGCCGACCGCGAGGCCGAAGCTGCGATGCGCGCGGTGCTGCAGGCGCAGGCACCCACGCACGGCATCCTGGGCGAGGAGCATGGCCGCGAGCGGCTGGACGCCGAGTACGTGTGGGTTATCGACCCCATCGACGGCACCAAGAGCTTCATCACCGGATCGCCGCTGTGGGGCACGCTCGTTGCACTGCTGCACCAGGGGCTGCCCGTGCTGGGGCTCATGGATTTGCCGGTGCTGGGTGAGCGCTGGACGGGGCTGGCAGGCCAGCTGACGCAGTGCAATGGCCAGCCCGTGCGGGCCAGCGGGTGCGAGCAACTGGCGCAGGCCCGCATCTACACCACGTCGCCGGACGCCTTTGGTGCGGCCGACTGGCAGTGTTTTGAAGCGCTGAGCCGCCAGTGCGCGCTGCGCCGGTTTGGCGGCGACTGCTATGCCTATGCCCAGCTGGCGGGGGGGCATGTGGACCTGGTGGTGGAGGCGGGGCTGCAGCCCTACGACTACCTCTCGCTGGTCTGCCTGGTGGAGGGCGCGGGCGGGCGCATTACCGACTGGCAGGGCCGCGCGCTCACGGTGGCATCGGATGGGCGGGTGGTAGCCGCTGCCACGCCGCATTTGCATGCCCAGGCGCTGGCCCAACTGGCCGAAACCGCCATCGCCTAGTCGAATGCGGTGGCGCCTACACTGGGCGCACCATGTTCCGCTGGCTCCTCGTCATTCTCCTGGCCCTGATGTTCATCAGCTGGCTGTCGCCGCTGCTGCGCCGCATGGGCTTTGGGCGGTTGCCCGGGGACTTCCGGTTTCGCTGGCTGGGGCGCGATTGGGATGTGCCGCTGGCGTCCACGCTGCTGCTGAGCTTTGTGGTCAGCCTGATCACCAAGCTGTTGTAGGGCCGCCATCACCGCGGCCGCTGCGCCTGCTAGCCCGCCGTCTGCAGCGCGTCCAGAAACGCCTTGCGCCACCAGTGCACATCGTGCTCCCTGATGCGCGCCATGAGCTTCTGGTGGCGCGCCTGCCGTTCGGCCAGCGGCATCTGCAGGGCCTGCTGGATGCTGTCGGCCATGCCCTGGGGGTCGTAGGGGTTCACCAGCAGCGCCTCTTTCAACTGTTCTGCTGCACCTGCAAACCGTGACAGCACCAGCACGCCGGGGTTGTCCGGGTCTTGCGCCACCACGTATTCCTTGGCCACCAGGTTCATGCCATCGCGCAGTGGCGTGACCAGGCCCACGGCAGCGGCGCGGCACAGGCCCGGCACACGTTTGCGCGCCACCATGCGGTGGATGTAGCGCACGGGCATCCAGTCCAGTTCGCCGTAGTCGCCATTGACCGAGCCGCACAGGCCCTCCAGTTCCTGGCGCAGGTCGGCATAGGCGTGCACGTCGTCGCGGCTGGGTGAGGCGATCATGATCATCGTCGCACTGTCGCGGTTTTCGGGGTAACGATCCAGCAGCTCGCGGAATGCGCGCACGCGGTGTGGGATGCCCTTGGAGTAGTCGAGCCGGTCAATGCCCAGCAGCAGGCGCCTGCGCGAATACTCGTCGCGCATGTTCTCGTAGGTCTCCACCGCGTCGGGGGCGTGTGTGAGGCGGGTAAATTCGTCCACGTCGATGCCGATGGGAAACGACTGCACCACCACGGTAGCCCCAAAGGCGCGCACGCGCTTTTCGTCCACTTCTTCGGCGCTGCCCTCGTTGCGCACATAGCGCGTGAAATGCGACACGTCGGCCTCGCTCTGCAGGCCCACCAGGTCGTAGGCGAACAAAGACCGCATCAGCCACTCGTGCTGCGGAATGGCCGCCATGATGAGCGGCGGCGGCATGGGAATGTGCAGAAAGAACCCGATGCGCTGCTTGCAGCCCATGGCGCGCAGTTCGGCGGCCAGCGGGATCAGGTGGTAGTCGTGCACCCAGATCACATCGTCGTCGCGCAGCAGGGGCAGCAGCTTGCGCGCAAACATCTGGTTCACACGCCGGTAGCCGGTGATGTAGCGGGCGTTGAAGTCGGCCAAGTCCAGCCGGTAATGGAACACCGGCCACAGCACGCTGTTGCTGTAGCCGTGGTAGTAGCTGTCATGGTCTTCGCGGCACAGGTCCACGGTGGCCAGGGTGACGGCGCCGGCCTGGCGGGTGTGCAGTTCGCTCTCGCCGGGTGTGCCGTCTTCGACCACGGTGCCGCTCCAGCCAAACCAGAGGCCTCCGGTCTGGTTCAGGGCTTCACCCAGGGCCACAGCAAGGCCACCGGCGGCGGGCTTGCGCGGATCGGCAAGGCGGTTGGAGATGACGACAAGACGGCTCATGGGGGCAATCATCCGTGCTGACCGCCCCCGGCCGGTGTCGGACAGCGCCTCAAATCACGCTGTCCCAGGGCGCTGACAGGCGCACGGCGGCGTTGATCACACCCACCATCGAATAGGTCTGCGGGAAGTTGCCCCACATCTCGCGGGTTTCGGGGTGGGTGTCCTCCGACAGCAGGCCCAGCGGGTTGCGTGCGGCCAGCATGGTCTCGAAGATGGCCCGTGCCTCGGCCTTGCGGCCAATGCGCGCCAGCGCGTCGATGCGCCAGAAGGTGCAGATGTTGAAGGCCGTTTCGGGCTTGCCAAAGTCGTCGGCCGCCTCGTAGCGGCGCATGTAGGGGCCATCGCACAGGCTCTTTTCCATGGCCTCCACGGTGCTCACAAAGCGCGGGTCCTTGGGATCGATCAGGCCCACCTCGGCCATCAGCAGCACGCTGGCATCCAGCTCATGCCCGCCAAAACTCTCGGCAAACGCCTGGCGTTCTTCGCACCACGACTTGTTGAGGATCTCGGCGCGCATGCGGTCGGCATATTGCTGCCAGTGGCTGGCACGGTCGGCCAGCTGCAGCGTGGCGGCGATCTTGGCCAGCCGGTCGCAAGCGGCCCAGCTCATCAGTGCGGACGAGGTGTGCACCCGGGCGCGCGTGCGCAGCTCCCACATGCCGGCATCGGGCTGACCGTACACACGCACTGCGTTGTCGCCCACCTGTTCCAGCCGCTTGAATTCGGCCAGGCCCGCGCGGTGCAGCAGGCGGTGGTCATGAAAGGCCTGGGCCGCGCCCAGCACGATGTTGCCGTACACGTCGTGCTGAAAATGCTCGGCTGCCTGGTTGCCCACGCGCACCGGGCCCATGCCCCGGTAGCCCGCCAGCTGGGGCACAAAACTTTCGGGCAGGTCTTTCTCCAGCCCGATGCCATACAGCGGCTGGATGTGGCCGTCGCCGCCTTCGACCACCACGTTGCTCAGCCAGCGCAGGTAGTCCTCCATGGTGCCCACCTCGGAGATGCTGTTGAGCGCGCGCACCACAAAAAAAGCATCGCGCAGCCAGCAGTAGCGGTAGTCCCAGTTGCGGCCGCTGTGGGCCGACTCAGGGATGCTGGTGGTCATGGCGGCCACGATGGCACCGGTTTCTTCGTACAGCGACAGCTTGAGCGTGATGGCCGCACGGATCACCGCGTCCTGCCATTCCAGTGGAATGGCCAGGGCGCGGCTCCAGCTGCGCCAGTAGGCCGTGGTCTCCTGTTCAAAGCGGCGGGCGTTATCGGCAATACCGTCCACCAGCGTCTCGTCGGCGCCCAGCAGAAAGTTGTGTTCGCGCGTGAGCACAAACGCCTGGCCCGACAGCACATGCGACACCGGTGCATCGGTGGACAGGCGCAGCGTCATGCTCTCGCCCACATAGCGGATGTGGTTGCTGCCGCGCGTGATCTCGGGCGTGGTCTGGCCCCAGTCGTAGCGCACCTTGAGCGCCACACGGATGCGCGGCGACCCCTGGATGGGGCGCACCCGGCGTACCAGCGTCATGGGCCGGAAGTAGCGTGACCGGCTGTAAAAGCGTGGCGCAAAGTCGGTGATCTCGATGCCGTGGCCCGCCTTGTCGAACAACTGCGTGCGCAGGATGGCGGTGTTCGGCTCGTACCACTGGTGGGCCGATGCCAGGTCTTCCAGCTCGATCGCAAAGTGGCTGCCCCCATCCCCGGGCTGCAGCAGGGCATTGAACACCGGGTCGCCATCAAAGCGCGGCAGGCAGCACCACACCATGCGGGCGTGGTCGTCGATCAGTGCGCTGATGGCGCAGTTGCCGATCATCCCGAGGTTGAGCGAGCCCGTCTGGGGGGCTGTGGCGGCTGTGTTCATCGTTCGCGCTCCAGCGTTGTGCGTGCAGACGACAACCAGCCCCGCAGTGCGGCCGATGTCATGCAGCGGTGTTGTGCCATGGTGGGCCCTTCGCCCACCTTGATGCCCCAGCCGCCGAGCGTCTGCACAGCGGCAAAGCCGGCCTCGTCGGTGACGTCATCGCCCACAAAGACCGGCGTGCGGCCCACAAAGGGTGGTTGTGTCATGAAGTCGACGATGGCCTGGCCTTTGTGAACGCCACGGGGTTTCACTTCAAAGACGCATTTGCCACGCAGCAGTTCCACACCTTCCACCTCGCGCATGGCCCGCACCAGCGTGTCGTGGCACAGGGATTCGAGGTGGGGCGCCTGGCGGTAGTGCAGGGCCACGCTCACACGCTTGGTCTCCACCAGCAGACCGGGGTGGCGCGCTGCCAGGGCCTGAGCGGCTTGCAAGACGGACTCCAGCGCGGGTGGTGCGGTGGCGGGCACCGAAGTGTCAAAAAGGCGGTATTGGGCCCCATGTTCGCTCGCCAGCGGCAGGCGCAGCGGCGCCAGAAATCCGTCGATGTCGGCTTCGGGTCTGCCGGTCACGATGGCCAGCGCCCCACCCAGCTGGGTGTGCAACGATGACAGCGTGGGAATCAGGCCCGATGCGATGCGCACCGCCTCAGGGCGCGGTGCCAGCTCGGTGAGCGTGCCATCGAAATCGAGAAAAAGCGCATGGGCAGTTGTCAGTGTGGGGAGCAGCTGCATGCGCGAAACCATAGCAGACGCTGCAATGCAGGCACGGCCACCAGGGGGATTCAGGGCTGGTAAACGCGCGCAAGGTCTGCGACCGGTTGCAACTGGAGTGGCCGCAGATTGCCGCGCGGACTCTTGAAACCGCGCGCCTGCGGCGCCAAATGATCACCAAGCTTTTTGCCTCTAACTCTTGCTGCGCCATGACCGAAGCCCTGCACATCGTCTGCCCCCATTGCCACACCACCAACCGCGTGCAGAGCGCCGACCTGGGCAGCGCGCCCGACTGTGGCCAATGCCATCAGCCCCTGTTTGCTGGGGCGCCGCTGGAGCTGGATGCCACCAGCTTTGACAAGCATGTGGTGCGCAGCCACATCCCGGTGCTGGTGGATTTTTGGGCCCCGTGGTGCGGTCCCTGCCGCCAGATGGCGCCCGCCTTTGCGCAGGCTGCGCGTGAGCTGGAACCCCGCGTGCGCCTGGCCAAGCTCAACACCGAAGACCAGCAGGCCATTGCGGCGCGCTATGCCATCCGTAGCATTCCGACCATGATCCTGTTTCAGCAGGGGCGTGAGGTGGCGCGCATTTCGGGCGCGCTGGGGGCGGCGGACATCGTGCGCTGGGTGCGTACCGTGGTGGGGTGATTGGGAACGACTTGGCAGGTTTTGAAGCGTTTTAGGCCGCAAGCGATAGTTGAATATGCCTTGAGTGCTATTGAAATAGTAGCTATTGATCCCGCGCAGACGGGTTCCTCAACGAATCCCAAGCGCCCGGTCCAGCGACACGTTGCCGGCACCGCGCCCCACCAGGTACAGCATCAGCCCCGCCCATGACAGGTGGGTGGGCCACGCGTCCGGGTAGACAAACAGCTGAATCGTCAGCGTCATGCCCAGCAGCGCCAGGGCCGACAGGCGTGTGAACAGGCCCAGCACCAGCAGCACCGGGAATAGGTGCTCGGCCACGGTAGCCATCTGCGCTGCCAGCTCGGGTGGCAGCAAGGGCAGCTTGTATTCGTCGCGGAACAGCGCGTAGGCGCTGTCGGAGATGGTGAACCAGCCCTCGACCTTGGTGCGTGCCGACATCCAGAAGATGCCCGCAATGGCCACGCGGTTGACCAGGGCCAGCAGGCTGTGCGGGGTGAGCCAGGTGGCGGTGTCGGCCAGGCGGGCCCACAGCATGCGCGGGCCTGTGGCGGGGGGCGTGTGGACGTGGGTGGCCGGGGTGTTGGGGATGTGCATGGTGGGCTCCTCAGCCGGTGTGGGCGGTGTGTGGGTTGGTGGTCGTCAAGGCGCCCGCGTCGAGCAGGCTGGTCATCAGGGCGGCAAAGTCGGTCGCCGGCTCGGCCACCAGGGCGCGGGTGGCGGCAGTCTCCAGTGGCAGGCCTTGGGCGCACGCGTCCAGAAACGCCACGCCGGCGCGGGACAGGGGCCGCCATATCACGTCCGCATGGGGCCGGGTGAGCAGTGCGCCGTCGCCGTGCCAGTCCAAGGCCTCGGGCAGGGCCAGGCCTTCGCGGTGGTGGTGCCACAGCGCATAGGCGGGAAAGTCTTCACACCAGGCCCAGCGTGCGGCGGGGTGCGGCTGCAGTGACGCGTGGGGCACGGTGCCAGGGGCCGGCTGTGCCAGCCAGTGGCGGTCCACGGCGGTGGCGTCTGCCGCCAGATGGCATGCGGTCCAGCAGCGGTCAAGGCTTGCCACGGCGCTCAGGTAGGGCAGTTCGGCCGCCGGTGCAAAACCGGCCAGAAAGTTGTCAAACCCGGCGCCATAGTCCACCAGCAAGCCGTCACGCGGCGGCTGCGCACGGGCAAACACCGCCGCAGCGGCGCGGAACCAGTCTTCGCCCACCAGCTGGCACACCGTGGGGTAATTGGCCTGCAGCGCATCGATGCAGCCCTTGAGCACGGTGTTGCGGTACACGGCAAAACCGGGCTGAGCTTCCAATGCGGACAGCCATGGTGCATCTGCAGCATGGCCGAGCAGAGCGGCAGAGAAGCCGTCCTGAAAGGTGCTCAGCTGCATGCAACCTCCCGGGGCTGTGCATGGGTGAGCGCGCGGTGGGCACGCTCCCGCTCGGCCAGCAGTTCATTGAAGGTAGGCAACTGGTCGTCGCGTTCGATCAGGGTGGGCACGGGGCCAGTGCGCGCCATCACCTGCTCGTACAGCGCCCACACCGCTGGCGCGATGGGCGCATCGTGGCTATCGATCAGCAGAGCATTGCCATGCACCGGGTCGGCATGGTGGCCTGCCAGGTGGATCTCTGCCACGGCGTGCAGGGGGAAAGCTTCGAGGTAGGCTTGCGCGCTAAATCCCAGGTTGTTGGCGCTGATGTACACGTTGTTCACGTCCAGCAGCAGCGTGCAGCCGGTGCGCCGCACCAGCTCGGCCAGAAAATCGGTTTCTGCCCAGTCGTGGCCGTCGATGTGCAGGTAATGCGTGGGGTTCTCGATGGCGATGGGGCGCTGCAGCACATCCTGCGTGCGGGCGATGTTGCCGGCGATGCGGTGCAGTGCCGCGTGCGTGCGCGGAAACGGCAACAGGTCGGGCAGGTATTGCCCGTGCCAGGTGGACCAGGCCAGGTGCTCCGAAATGATGGCGGGCTCTATCCGTCTTGCGAGGGCCGCAAGCCGTGCCAGGTGGGCCTCATCAGGTGGTGTATCGGCCGCAAGCGACAGTGACACGCCATGCAGTGCCACTGGGTGGCGCGAGCGGATGGCTTCGAGCCAGGCCAGGCGCGGGCCGCCGTCGGCCAGGTAGTTCTCGGGGTGCACCTCCCACCACAGGCCGGGGGCAGTGCATCGCAGCGCCTCGTCGTAGTGCTGGGGCTTGAGACCCAGGCCGGCGGTGAGAGGGGATGCCATGGTCAGCTCTTCATGGGCGTCAGCATGCCCATGCCCTTGGGCGTCTTGATGGTGGTGCAGGTGCCTGCGGGCACAAACTTCCAGGCGTTGCCCTGGTAGTCCATCTTGGACGTGCCCGCGCAGGTGGTGCCGGGACCTGCGGCGCAGTCGTTCTTGCCAGCCATCGAGACGCCGTAGCACTTCTCCATGGCAGGCTTGGCGCCGTCCATGGGGGCGGCGTTGGTTTGGGCCATGGCGGCGCCAGAGGTCAGGGCAACGAGTGCGAGGGCGCCGAGGCTGAGGGTGCGAGTGGTCATGGTACGGTTCTCCGAGGGTTGGATAAAGGTTGAATCCGACCGGGTTGCGGCACTGAGGTCGCATTGAGTGGCCCGATCTGCGTTGTAATTCGGGCTGTGCAGCAGGCGGGTTACAGCACTGCTCAAAAAATCGTGGCGGCGTTGCGCAAATATTTTTTGTGTTGCCTGTAACCCATTGGCCCCGGCATACGAATTCTTTGCAGGGAGACACCATGGAGATAGTGGAAGAGCGCCTGCGCGGCTTGCTGATGCGGGGGCTGGATGCCGATGCAGCCTCTTACCAGCGTTTTTTGAAGGAGCTGAGCGCTCACCTGCGCGCCTTCCTGCGCCGCCGCCTGGCGCAGCGGCCCGATGAGGTGGAAGACCTGGTGCAGGAGACGCTGCTGGCCGTGCACAACCAGCGCCACACCTACCGGCCCGAGATGCCGGTGACCGCCTGGGCGCATGCGATTGCGCGCTACAAGCTCATCGACTGGCTGCGCTCGCATGCCGTGAAGGAGGGCCGCAACGACCCGCTGGACGATGCCGACGAGTTGTTTGCCATCAGCGACAGCGAGGCTGCCGAAGCCCGGCGAGACCTGGGGCAACTGTTGCGCACGCTGCCAGACAAGCAGCGGCTGCCCATTGAGTATGTGAAGCTGGAAGGGTTGTCGGTGGTCGAGACGGCGCGCCTCACGGGGTTGTCGGAGTCGGCCGTCAAAGTCGGCGTGCACCGGGGGCTCAAGGCCCTGGCCGCCAAGATCAGGGGAATGGCATGAAAACCGATGAATTGATCCACCTGCTGGCCACCGATGACCGGCCGGTGCAGCCCGTCGCTATTGAGCGACGGTTTGCTGTCGCTAGCGCTGTGGGCATTGCCGGTGCCGGGGGGCTGATGCTGGCCCTGTTCGGTCTGCGCCCTGACCTGCTGGCGACCATGGCGTTGCCCATGTTCTGGGGCAAGCTGGTGTTTGCGGCCGCCCTGGCAGCCGCTGGCCTGGCGCTGCTGCGCCGCATGGCCCGCCCGGGCATGCCGCTGGGCCTCGCAGCCCTGTGGCTGGCGGTGCCGCCGCTGGTGCTGTGGGCCATGGCCCTGGGGGCTCTGTGGCAGGTGCCTGCGGCGGAGCGTGTGCCGCTGATTCTGGGCAGCACCTGGCGGACTTGTCCCTTCAATATCGCCTTGCTGTCGGTTCCTGCGTTCGTTGGGGGCTTCTGGGCGCTCAAGGGCGCTGCGCCCACGCGGCTGGCGTGGGCAGGAGCGGGCGCTGGCTTGCTGGCAGGCGCGCTGGGGGCGCTGGTGTATGCCCTGCATTGCCCCGAGATGGCCACCCCGTTTTTGGCGGTGTGGTATCTGGCGGGCATGGCCATACCGACTGCTCTGGGGGCTGTACTGGGGCCGCGTCTGCTGCGCTGGTAGCGCTGGTGGGGGAATGGAGCTTCAGGCGCTGACACGCTTGCTGTACGCGCGGAACACTGTGTCCAGCGTCCAGCCCAGCGATTCGTAGAGCTTTTGCGCCGTGGTGTTGGTGTGGGCCGTGGTCAGGTCCATGCGCACCTTGCCATGGGCGCGGGCCGTCGCTTCTGCCGCCAGCAGCAAGCTGCGCCCGGCCCCTGTCTTGCGCGCTGCGGGCGCCACGAACAGGTCGTACAGCGTGTAGATGGGCGCTGCCTCCACCGAGCAGAACGTGGGGTAGAGCTGGCAAAAGCCCACCGCTGCCAGTGCCCCATCCATCGCAAGCAAGATCACGGACTCGTCGCGCTCCAACCGCTCTGCAATGAAGGCCCTCGCTCCGGCCAGGTCTGGTGCCTGTTCGTAGAACTGCCGGTAGGCATCCAACAGCGGCGCGATGGTGTCGGCGTCTGCCGGGGTGGCGGGTCGGATGTGCACAGAGGTCATAGCGGCGTCGTGATCGCAAAATAGCCAAAAGACGCACCCTTTCCAGGGTGCGAGCGGACGCGGATTGTAGGGAGGGTTGGACCGATCTTGGCGACGCAGCGCACGCGGTCAGGTGGTAGCGCCGTGCGCCTGGGTGTGCAGCCACTGCGCCACCGCCTCGACCCGTGCCTGGTGGATCAGCGCACCCACCTGCGGGCCGCTTTGGCCCCTGGCGGCGGCCTGGGCCGCAATCTCGCGCGTGACGACCGATTGGACGGCGGCCAGCACGGCCAGCAGGCGGGGGCGCTGCGGGTAGGCAGACTCTTCAAACCCCAGCCGCCCACGTGCGTCGCATTCGCAGGCCAGCAGAATCTCGGCAAACCGCTCGGGCTTGCGGATCGCGTCGCAGCGCTCCAGCAGGCGCACCAGGGCAGCGGCAGACAAATCGGTGCTGCGGTGGATGTGGCCATGTTCACGCGCCACCACGTCGGCCGTCTCGCGGCAGTCCACCGGCACGCGCAGGCGCTCGGCCACGTCTTTCAGCAACTCGGCGCTGCGGGTTTCGTGGTCGATGTGGCGTGGCAGCACATCGGCGGGCGTGGTGCCCTTGCCCAGGTCGTGCGCCAGGCAGGCAAAGCGCACGGTGAGCGGCGCCGAGAGCCGCGCGGCCATGTCCAGCACCATCATCAGGCGCACGCCGGTGTCTACCTCGGGGTGGTAGTCGGCGCGCTGGGGAACGCCCCACAGGCGAGCCACCTCGGGCAGCAGCACGGCCAGCGCGCCACACTCGCGCAGCACCTCGAACATGCGCGAGGGTTGTGCTTCCATCAGCCCGCGCGCCAGCTCTTGCCACACGCGCTCTGCCACCAGGTGGTCCACCTCGCCATGCGCGACCATCTCGCGCATCAGCTGCATCGTCTCGGGCGCCACGGTGAAGTCGGTGAAGCGCGCCGCAAAGCGCGCCACGCGCAGGATGCGCACCGGGTCTTCGCGGAAAGCGTCGGTCACATGGCGCAGCACCCGTGCCTCAATGTCTTGGGCACCAGAATAGGGGTCAAAAATGCCTTCTGCGCGCTTCCCATCTATGTTTTCAGCTATCGCATTGATAGTAAGGTCGCGGCGGGAGAGGTCTTCTTCCAGCGTCACATCCGGCGAGCTGTGCACCACAAAGCCCCGGTAGCCGCGCCCGCTCTTGCGCTCGGTGCGGGCCAGCGCGTATTCCTCGCGTGTTTCGGGGTGCAAAAAGACGGGGAAGTCGCGCCCCACGGGCAGGTAGCCTTGCGCCAGCATCTGCTCGGGCGTGGCGCCCACCACCACCCAGTCGCGGTCATTCACCGGCCTGCCCAGCAGCTTGTCGCGGACCGCGCCGCCCACCATGTAGATTTGCATCGGCGTAGTTTAGGCCGGGCCCCCGGCCGTATATTCCTGTCCACCATGTCCCTATCGTCCGACCTCACCATTGCCCAGCTCAACCCCGACGGCAGCGTGCCCGTGCCCCAGGCGCCTGACGCCGCCGCCAACGCGGCCGCCGAGGCCCTGCAGCGCGAGGCGCAATTCGAGGCCCTGAAGGCCCAGGTGGAGGCGCTGCAGGAGATCCTGGCCAAGCCGCTCAACGACATCCTGGCTGAACATGACAAGTTCAAGGAGGTGGCGGCCGCATGGGATTCCTTCGGCGCGATGTGGATGCTGTCGCAGCGCGCCATGCGCCGCGTGGCGATGGACCTTGCTGCCACCCAGGGCGTGAGCGAGGAGGATGTGGTGGCCCGCGCCATGGCCTACGCGAACCAGGTGCTCAACACCGAGGACGAAGACCTGGGCGGCTCCATGGCCCCCGCCCAGTTGGCGCACATCGCGCGGCACAAGGCGTTCTTGCGCAAGCAGTTTCGGTAGCGTGGCCCGGCTGCCCGTGCCCCTTCAGCCAAACACCGGCCTGAAAAAACTCCGCTCATAACTCACGATGCACCCCGTGTCTTCGGCATAGCGGAAGGCCGCCTGGCAGTCCGCATCCTGCATCGACGCCTCTCGGTAGCGCTCGTAGGCTGCGAGGCTCTCGAACGTGAACAGCGCCAGCGCGATGTTGTTGGCGCCCTCGCTGGGCATGAAGTAGCCGTGGTGTTGGCCGCCGAATTTCTCGACCAGCGGAATCCACAGTTTTCCGTAGTGCTCAAACTCTTTCAGCTTGCTGGTGTTGAGTACATAGCGCAGGTAGATGGTGACGGCCATGGTGGTGCTCAGCCTTGGGTATGGCGCAGGCGGTAGGGCTCTTCGAAGTCCAGGAAGTCCTTCTCGGCCAGTGCCTCGTCGATCCAGGCCTGCACGCCGGGCAGGGCGCGCACGCGATCCACATAGGCCTGGATGGTCGCAGGCACGGGCAGGGCGTAGGTATGCAGGCGCATGCAGACGGGCGCAAAGTAGGCGTCGGCCACGGTGAATTCGCCAAACAGCAGCGGACCGCCATGCTCTTGCAGCAGCGCACTCCACATCTCCACCAGGCGCTGCACGTCGGCGCGCACGCCGGCCTGGTCGCGCCAGATCAGGGCGCCGGTGTCGGCAAGGTTTGCTTCGATGTTCATGGGGCAGTGGCTGCGCAGGGCGGTGAAACCGCTGTGCATCTCGGCGCAGACGCTGCGGGCGCGTGCGCGGGCCTTGGCGTCGGTGGGCCAGAGCTTTTTGTCGGGGTGGGTCTCGGCCACGTACTCGGCAATCGCCAGGGTGTCCCACACCACCAGGTCGCCGTCCACCAGCACGGGCACTTTGGCCGTGGGACTCACGGCCCCGATGGTGCGCTTGAATTCCGACTGTGCGTCGAAGCTGTCAAAGCGCACGCGCACTTCTTCAAAGACGATGCCCGCCTGCTTGAGCAGCACCCAGGGGCGCATGGACCAGGACGAGTAGTTCTTGTTGCCGATGTAGAGCTTGAGCATGTTGGGCACCTGAGATGAAGAGGTCAGCCCGCCATGCTAGCGGCTGCCGGGCGCGTCAGCGATGCCAAAAACTGGTCTGAATGATGCGCTGCCGGCATCACAGGCCATCGTGCAGGTCTGCCTGGCCGGGGGTCAGATGGGCCAGACCACGCCGTTGTCGTTCAGGATGGCGTCGAGTGGCAGGTCGAACTCCTCGGGCTCGAAGTCGTCCAGGTAGCCATGGGTGAAGCCCAGGCCCACGGTGAACGGCTTGGGCTGCAGCGTCGCCAGCGTGCGGTCGTAAAAGCCGCCGCCATAGCCCAGCCGGTAGCCACCCGGTGCGTAGCCCACGCAGGGCACAAACAGCAGCGTGGGCACGATGACCTCGGTGTCCTTGGGCTTGGGGATGCCATAGGCGTCTTCTTCCATGGGGCAGCCGGGGTACCAGGCGTGGAAGGTGAGGGTCTTGTGCTGCTTGTTGACCACGGGCAGGCCGATGCGGCGGCGCAGGGGTTCGTCCAGCAGCTCGCCGTCTTCCTTCCAGCGGTGCAGGGCGGGCAGGGGGTCGAACTCGCCCTTGATGGGCCAGTAGGCGCCGATCACCGTATCCGGCCGGTTCACCAGCCAGATGCGCATCACCTGCTGTAACAGGTCGGCCCGCTGTAGGCGGTCGGGCAGGTTGAGGCGTTCTTCTATCAATGTGCGCCGAAGGGCTGCTTTGTCCATCAGATAATTCCCCCATGCAATTTCTCAGAGCGATTCTGACACCCCTTGTGGCCGCCACCCTGCTGGCCGCCACCGCGCCCCTTGTCATGGCGCAAAACCGTGGTGACGATACCCTGCTGGAGATGCAGCAGGCGTTCCGCAAGGGCGACCGCAACAAGCTCGCGCAGCTGCTACCTGCGGCACGCGGCCATGCGCTCGAGCCTTGGGCCGCGTACTGGGAGTTGCGCGTGCGTCTGGGCGAGGCCTCGCCACCGGAGATTCAGGCCTTCATGCAGCGCTACGCCGGCACCTACCAGGAAGACCGCCTGCGCAACGACTGGCTGCTGCTGCTGGGCCAGCGGCGCGACTGGGGCCAGTTTGCCGACCAACACCCCAGCTACCGCATGTCGGACGACCGCGAAGTGCGCTGCTACGCGCTGCTGATCGACCAGATCAAGGGCACGGCACCGGCCACCGTGGCCGAGGACGTGCGCAGCAACTGGTATGCGATCCGCGACGCCGACGATGGCTGCACCCACGCCGCGCGCGAGCTGTATGGCTACAAGAAGCTCTCGGCCCTGGACGTGTGGCGCAAGGCCCGCCTGGGCGTGGAGGCCAACCGCCCCCGCGTGGTGCGCTCGGCGGTCGAGATCGTTTCGCCCGAATCGCTGCCGCAGCTCAAGGATGTGCTCGATGCGCCCAGCAAATACCTGCTCTCGCGCGCCACGGCGGCCGGCAAGGCCCGGCAAGAGTTGGTGCTGCTCGCCCTGTTGAAGCTGGCCACCAGCGACCCGGACGGCGCGGCCTACCAGCTGGAGAACAAATGGGGCGTGCACCTCTCGGCCGAAGAGCGCAACTGGGCCTGGGGCGTGATCGGCAAGACCGCTGCGCAGAAACTGGCCAGCAACGCCCACGGCTACTTCGCCAATGTGACCAAGGACAGCGACCTCAACGACGACCTGCTGGGCTGGAAGGTGCGTGCCGCCTTGCGCGCCGGCCAGTGGAAGGCCGTGGGCAAGGCGGTGGATGCCATGGGCCCTGAAGGCCGCCAGGACAGCACCTGGGTGTACTGGAAGGCGCGCTCGCTGCTGGCGGGCCGCGTGAGCGATGCCGAACGCGCCGAAGCCCGGCAACTGCTCGAAGGCATTGCCGGAACGCGCGGCTTCTATGAGCAGCTGGCGCTCGAAGAGCTGGGCCAACGCATCACCACGCCCCCCGCTCCCGCGCCCCTCACCGCCGAAGAAAAGGCTGCCGCCCGCGCCAACCCGGGGCTCAACCGCGCCCTGTACGCCATCCTGCTTGGTCTGCGCAGCGAAGGCGTGCGCGAGTGGAACTACACCACCAACCTGCACCAGAGCGGCGGCATGCCCGACCGCGAACTGCTGGCCGCCGCCGACTTCGCCTGCCAGCGCGAGGTGTGGGACCGCTGCATCAACACCAGCGAACGCACCAAGGGCGTGGTGGACGTCACGCAGCGCTTTCCCATGCCGTTTCGCAGCACCGTGGTGGAGCGTGCCCAAGGCATCGGCATCGACCCGGCCTATGTGTACGGCCTCATCCGCCAGGAAAGCCGTTTTGTGATGGATGCCCGCTCGCATGTCGGTGCCTCGGGCCTCATGCAGGTGATGCCCGCCACGGCCCGCTGGACGGCCAAGAAGATTGGCCTCACCAACTTCACGCCCGACCAGATCACCGACCGCGACACCAACATCACCATCGGCACGGCCTACCTCAAGCTGGCGCTGGACGACTTTGCGGGCTCCATGCCCATGGCCGCGGCCGCCTACAACGCGGGCCCTGGCCGTCCACGCAGCTGGCGCAACGGCCCGGTGCTGGACGCCGCCATCTGGGCCGAGAACGTGCCTTTTGCCGAGACGCGCGACTACGTGAAGAAGGTGCTCTCCAACACCACCAACTACGCAGCCATCCTCACCGGCCTGCCCCAGTCTCTCAAAAGCCGCTTGGGCACCATTGGCCCCCGCGACGCGAACTTGCCCGAGGTAAACAAGGACTTGCCCTGAGGCCCTGTTGCTCGCCATGCGGGGGCGAGAGGTACCTGGATTGCTATCAATAGAGGAGCTGAAGGCGCATATTCAACTAGCGCCTCAGCCGGGTTTTATTCAAAAATGAGAGGGTGTGATGGGCAAACTGGCATGGATGGCCTGCGTGGCCACAATGGCCGCGGCAGCGGCGTGGAGCGTGGGCGCGCAGGCGCAACCCGTGTACAAATGGGTGGACGCCGAGGGCAAGACCCACTACGGCTCGCAGCCCCCGCCCGCCAAGCAGGATGCCGAGCCGCTGAAGCTGCAGAGCAACAACGGCACCAGCGGGGGCAGCGGCGCTTCCTCTGGCAGCAAGGGCACCAGCGCCAAGGCGGGCCAGCAGTACAACCCCGATGGCACCAAGAAGGTCTCCAAGGACGTTGAGGAGTTTGGCGAAGGGCTCAAGAAATCGCTGGGCACCGTGGACAGCCAGCAGGTCCCCCTGAACTGCGCTGTGGCCGTGGACAACATCCACTACCAGGCCGACCTGATGCTGGAAGTGGGCCAGAAGAACGTGCGGGACGGTTACATGACCCAAGCGGCTTTTGACGCCACGGCACCCAAGATCCGCGAAGCCAAGGGCAAATACAGCGTGTCCGACTGCCAGGGCGCATCGGGCAACAAGAAGTCGTTTTACCAGTGCATGTCCAGCAGCAAGAACCACGTGACGGGCTGCGACAAGCAGTTCAAGCATTGATGGGTATGCTAGGTCCAATGGGTAACCGGGGGTTCAGGTCTTTTTTGGCCGCTGCATGGCTGGCATTTGCCTGGCTTTGTGCGGCCGCAATCCCACTTGAAAAAACCCCCATCACGCTTGATGGTGCAGAGATGGCTCGGTTGGTCGCCGCCATTTCGTTGCCTCGGCCAGGCGTTCTGGTTACGGTCACCGGTGTGTATGTGTACGACTTGGGCCGCACGTCAAGTGCACCACACGCAAATTTTGAAACCGATGCATTCGAGACCGGGCCAGGATATCGCCGTCACCGCTTGGGGTGGTGCGAACTGGCGCAAGGGGCAAAGTGGAATTGCACCAACCGAGACCGGCTAACGCGAACCATTCGCGACTTCACGATCACTGCTACTCTGCCTATCGATATGTCCACGGAGCTTGCGATTCGGGCTCTTGATTTTGCCGTACCGCTCGTCAACGAGGGCCTTCGGCCTGAGATCGAGTTCTCATTGAAGGAATATGAAGATTACATCTCGGTCGGCTTCGGGTCCGGTTGCATAACGTTCATGGATATTCGGGTAAAGGGCGAAGCATTTGAGAAGGTGGACCGGAAAACAACGGCACGAATCTGCTACTGAGTTCACCTCTGGCCGGTCTGGAAGTTCTTGTTAACCCCTGCTGGCAACACCGTGCGGGCGGAAGTGTCCCGCGACATGGCCCTGGACCCTAAGGTTAAAACGGAGAAGGTAGTCGCTGAGTTCGAGGCGTTCTGCGAAGACTGCTGCAAACGCACACCGTTCGGACCGAAGTCGGAGCTATCCAAGCAGCTTCAGGCGTAAGTAGCAGGAGCCGCAGGACCCAGTGCGGCCCAAGTGTTACCGATGCATCAAAGTTACAGGTTGTGCAGCATGTCCCCTCGCCGCGTTGCGGCCCCCGACCGCACTAGGTCATCCGTTAGGCTCAGCAGCCACTCCCCCTCAGACTGATCGCCGAAATGGCGCTGGTGCAGCATACCGAAGTAGGGCGTGCACTGTGCCCAGCCCGTGAGGTCGGCCATGCCGATCTGCTGCCATTCGAGCAGCTTGTACTTCAGCAGCACCTTGGCCGCGTAGAGCGCGTGTTTGCCCGGGTTGCGCACAAAGCCGTCCAGGCGGCGGCGGGCGCCGTCGATGGCGCGGGGCGCATCGGCAAACACGGGGCCGTGCCCCGGGATCACGACCTGCGGCGACAGCGCCTCAATCAGGTCCAGCGTGGCACCCACCTGGGCAAAGGCATCGTCGCCCTCCAGTTCGGGGAACACCACGCCAAAGCCGTTCTCCCATAGGGCATCGGCTGAGATCAGCACGCGGCCCTGGGGCTCGAACAGCACCACCGAATGGGGGTCGTGCCCGGGCGCGGCGTGCACCTGCCAGGGCTTGTCGCCCAGCAGCACACACGAGCCCGGCACCAGCAGCGTGTCGGCCCGAAAGGGTGGGCACTCCTGCCCGGTGGGCGTGTAGCTCAGCGCGTAGGCATCCCACTGGCGCACATGGTCGGCCTGGCCGGGCGGGATGGCGGTGAGCACGCTGGGCCAGGTCTTTTGCAGCGCGGCGTTGCCGCCGCAGTGGTCGCTGTGCAGGTGGGTGTTGAGGATGCGGTCCAGCGCGCGGCCCTGCAGCGTGCCGCGCACCAGGTCCACGGTCTGATCGGCATGGCTGCAGTAGCCGGTGTCCACGATGGCCGTATCGTGCTGGCCGATGAAGAGGATGTTGTTGGCCGACAGCCAGCCGCGTTCGAGGACGGTGATTTCGGGGGGCAGGAGGTCGTGGGGCTCGGAACTGGGCATGGGGGCAGGCAATAGGTGATGCCCCAGCGTACCCCAGGTGCGCCCTGCCAGACGTTCTCCAAAACCCGCAACGCCCCGCCTGCGGCGAGCCTGGCGGGTTTCACAACGTCAGAACCTCAGAAGGTCACGCCCGCCACCAGGATCACGTTGGCGTACGGCGTGCACTCGCCCGTGCGCACCATCACGCGGGCTTGCTGCGTCAGGCGCTTGAAGTCCTCGTGCGAAACCGCCTGGGGCGTGACCGGCAGCTGGCACCAGGCGGGCAACTGGCCGCCGTTGCGCTCCATGGCTTCGGTGGCGATCACGGCCTTTTCGACCTGCATTTCTTCCAGCACCACCCGCAGCACATCCGCCACGGCGGGGATGCCAGGCGTGAGCGCCAGGTCAACGCGGCGCGGGCCGTTGGGGATGGGCAGGCCCACGTCGCCGATCACCAGCATGTCGCCGTGGCCCAGGGTGGCGATGGCGTGGGAGAGTTCGGCGTGCAGCAGGGCGGTGCGTTTCACAGGGGGCTCCAGGCGGGCGGTTGGGGGCTGTGCGCCACGGCGGCGCGGGTGGGGATGGAGGGCTGGGCGCCGGGCTGGGTGACGCACAGCGCCGATGCGCGGATGCCTTCGCGCACGGCGGCGTCCAGTGGCTCGCCGCGTGCCAGGGCCACGGCCAGCGCACCGAGGAAGGTGTCGCCTGCGGCCGTGGTGTCCACCGCCTGCACGACCAGGCCAGGGTGGTAGCGGTTGCCAGCGGAATCGGCGGCCACGGCGCCCGCAGCGCCCAGGGTCACCACCACCTGGGCGGGGCCCTTGGCGCGCAGGGCCTGTGCGGCCTGCGCGGCATCGGCGGGCGTGGTCACGCTCTGGCCTGCCAGCGCGGTGGCTTCCACCTCGTTCACGACCAGCGTGTGAACCCGCGGCCACAGGGCCTCGGGCAGGGGCTGGATGGGCGAGGGGTTGAGCACCACAGGGCAGCCAGCGGCATGCGCCATCTCGGCGGCGGCCAGCACCTGGGGCAGGGGCGTTTCAAACTGCAGCACCAGGCCGCCTGCGCCTTGTAGCGCGGCGCCCAGCGCGACGGCATCCAGCACAAAGCGGCCATTGGCGCCGGGCACGACCACGATGCGGTTTTGCCCGCTGGCTTCCACGGTGATGGCGGCCACGCCGGTGGTGGTGTCGGTGTCGGTCTGCACGCCGCTGTGGTCGATGCCGTCGGCATCGAGCCCGGCGCGCAGCGTGTGGCCGTAGCCGTCGTCGCCCACGCGGCCAAACAGGGCCACCTGGGCGCCCTGGCGCGCGCAGGCCACGGCCTGGTTGCCGCCCTTGCCGCCGGGCACCAGGTGCAGGGCATCGGCCAGCACGGTTTCGCCGGGACCCGGTGCGTGTTGTACCTGCAGCACCAGGTCCATGTTCAGGCTGCCGACGACGGCGATGCGGGGTGTGTTGTTGATGCTCATGCTGCACCTCCGGGCGCATGGGCCGTGGAGGCACGCACGCGCAGCTCGGGCTGCAGCATCACCTTGCGCGCGTCCTGGCGCTTGCCGTCGATGCGCTCCAGCAGCATGTCCACGGCCAGCGCGCCGATGCGCTGCTTGGGCTGGGCGACGGTGGTGAGCGGTGGGCTGGTGAAGGCGGTGAGTTCGATGTCGTCAAAGCCGACGATGGACAGTGCCTCGGGCACGCGCAGGTCGCGCTCGTGTGCGGCGCACAGCGCGCCCATGGCCATGAGGTCGTTACAGACGAAGACGGCGGTGGGTGGCTCGGGTGCGCGCAGCACGGCGTGCATGGCTTCGTAGCCGCCCTGGCTCGTGAAGTTGCCATGCCACAGCAGGCCGTCACCCGTGCCGCAGCCCGCATCGGCCAGCGCCGTGCGCCAGCCGGCAATGCGCTGCTCGCTGGGGGCAATGCCTTCGGGGCCGCCGATGCAGGCAGTGCGGCGGTGGCCCAGCGACAGGAGGTGGCGCGTGGCCAGCAGGCCACCCTGCATGTGGGCGGTTTCCACCAGGTCGCAGGGCTGTTGCTCGGCGATGTCTATTTCGCGGTCCACCAGTACGGTCGGGATGGACAGGCCCGCGAGCTGCGTGGCCAGCGTGGCGTCATGCCCGGTGGAGACCACGATGAGCCCGTCGATGCGCCGCTCGGCCAGCACCTGCAGGTAGGTGCCCTGGCGGTGCGCCTCGTCGTTGGTGTTGCACAGGATGACGTTGTAGCCCGCGCCAAAGCAGCGGTCTTCCACGCTGTGCACGATCTCGGCAAAGTAGGGGTTGGAGCTGTTGGGGATCAACATGCCCAGCGTGCGCGTGTTGTTGCTCTTGAGGCTGCGCGCGATGGCGCTGGGCACATAGCCCAGGGCGCGGATGGCGGCCTCGACCCGCTCGCGCCCCTCGGGGCTCACGCGGCGGGTGCCGTTGACCACGTGCGACACCGTGGTGACCGACACCTCGGCGTGGCGCGCAACGTCCTTGATAGTAGCCATGCAAAAAGAAGAATGAGGTCGTGGGTGGTGGTAGGCTGGATGCGGGGTCAGTCTCTCAGACCTTGGCGCGGCGCTGGCGCAGCGTGTCCACAATGACGGCCGCCACGATCACAAAACCCGTGATGATGCGCTTGCTGGGCTCGCTGGCGCCCACCTGGGCCAGGCCTGCTTCGAGCACTGCGATGATGAGCACGCCAAACGCGGTGTTCACCACCGAGCCGCGCCCGCCCATGAGGCTGGTGCCGCCAATCACCACGGCCGCAATCACCTGCAGCTCCATGCCGGTGCCGGCGTTGGGGTCGGCGGCTTCGAGCCGGGCCGACTGCATCAGGCCCGCCAGGCCTGCAAGCAGGCCTGTCATGGCAAACACGATCACGCGGATGGGGCGCGGGTCCACACCGGCCAGGCGCATCGCTTCTTCGTTGGTGCCAATGCCCACCACGCAGCGGCCAAACACGGTGCGCGACAGCACCAGCTGCGCCACCACCACCAGCACCACGGCGAGCAAAAAGGCGAACGAGATGCCGCCAAAAAACGGTGCCGACAGCCAAGAGATCGCATCGCCCACGTACTGCGTGCGCGAGTCGGTCACCACATAGGCGCTGCCGCGCACGGCTTCGAGCATGCCCAGCGACACGATGAACGAGGGCAGCCGCCACGCGACCGAAATCATGCCCGTGATGGTGCCGCACACCAGGCCCGTGGCCAGTGCCAGGGCAGCCGCAGCGGGCACCGTCCAGCCCCACTGCAGGATGGCGGCGGCCGAGGTGGCGGCGGCCAGCGCCATCACCGAGCCCACCGACAGATCGATGCCCGCAATGATGAGCACAAAGGTCATGCCCACCGCCATCACGGCCAGGGCCGGGATTTCGTTGGCGATGGTGATGAAGGTCTCGGCGCTCCAGAAGTATTCGGACAGCGACGAGAACAGCGCCACCATGCCCGCCAGCACGGCCATCAGGCCCAGGTAGGTGCCCAGCTGGCTGCGCCAGACCGAGGCGGAGGAGGGCGCCGCAGCGGGCGCGGCAGATGTGGTGGGGGCGTTCATGCGGTCACAGGAGAAGAAGTTGAAGGGGTGGTGCTGGTGCGCCCGCCCGGCTCGGAGAACGCGGCGGCCAGCAGCGATTGCTCGGACCACTCGCCGCGCTCGAACACGGCCACCAGGCGGCCCGCGCTCATCACGCCGATGCGGTCGGCCATGGCCATGAGTTCGCGCAGGTCGGACGACACCATGAGCAGCGCGCGGCCCTCGGCGGCCATGCGGTCCAGCTCGCCATACAGCTCGGCGCGCGCGCCCACGTCCACGCCGCGCGTGGGCTCATCGAGCAGCAGCACGCGGCCTTCGCGGTGCAGCCAGCGGGCGAACACCACCTTTTGCTGGTTGCCGCCAGACAGTTGTCCCACGGGTTGCTCGGGGCCGTGGCAGCGCACGCGCAGGGTGCGGATGAAGCCCTGCACCAGACGGCTTTCGAGCCCGCGCTGCAGCCAGCCGCCGCGCGACACGGCCGACAGGTCGGACAGCGTGGCGTTGATCCGGATGGGCTGCGACAGCAGCAGGCCCTGGGATTTGCGGTCTTCGGTGACCAGGCCCACACCGGCGGCGATGGCCTGCAGCGGCGATGCGAAACCCCGCTGCCAGGTGCGGGGGGCGGTGGGTGCTGTAGTGGATGGTTTTGCTATGTTTTGTGTAGCTGCTGGTGCATGATCTACTAGCGCTTGCGGCGGTTTTTGCTCTGAATTCGGGTGCAGTGTCACGCTGCCACGGTCTGCCCGGTCGGCGCCAAACAGCAGGCGGACCAGCTCGGTGCGGCCCGATCCGACCAGCCCGGCAATGCCAAAGATCTCGCCCGCGCGCAGCTCCAGGCTCACGTCCTGCACGGCGGTGCCCCGGCCCAGGTTTTCAGCGCTCATCACCACGGGGCCGATGGGGCGGCGCGGGCGGTGGTCCAGGTCGCTCACCACGCGGCCCACCATGCGCTGCACCAGGTCGTCTTCGCTCATGCCCGCCATGGGGCGCACGTCCACCAGGCGGCCATCGCGCAGCACGGCCACGCGGTCGGCAATGCGGCGCAGTTCTTCGAGCCGGTGCGACACGTAGATGATGGCCACGCCACGCGCGGTGAGGTGCGCGATCTGCTCGAACAGGTAGTTGGTCTCGCGCGGCGTGAGCATGGCCGTGGGCTCGTCGAGCACCAGGATGCGCGTGTCGTCCTGCAGGTTGCGCGCAATCTCCACCATCTGCTGCTGGCCGATGCCCAGCTGCGAGACGGGTGTGGCGGGGTCGATGGTGTCGAGCCCGATCTTGGCCAGCTGCGCACGGGCGGCGGCGTGCAGCACATCGCGCTGCAGCCAGCCCAGCCGGTGCGGCAGGCGGCCCATCAACAAATTCTCGGCCACGGTGAGCGTGGGCACCAGACCCAGCTCCTGCATCACCATGCGCACGCCGTGGCGCTCGGCATCGCGGCGCGACGAGGGCGCGTACGCCTGTCCCGCCAGCTGCATGCCGCCGCGCGTGGGCTGTTCCAACCCGCAGAGGATCTTGGACAGCGTGCTCTTGCCCGCGCCGTTCTCCCCGGTCAGCGCCAGCACCTCGCCCGCAAACAGCTCCACGTTCACGCCATCGAGCACGGAGGCGGTGTAGTCCTTGCCCACGGCCTGGATGGCGAGCAGGGGCGAGCGTGGTGAGTCAGGTGACGGGCTGGTGGGCATGGCAGTGTGTGCGGTTTTTAATTTTGCAGCGGTGAACAAAGCTCAGCGAAGCGGTTCTGGCTAGGCGCCGTGTCGCAGGCAGTACTGGAAGTACGACAAGACACGGCAACAACGCCAGAAGAGCTTTGTTCTCCGCTCCGAGGCTTACTTGCTGTCTTTCGTCACCAGCACCACATCCGTCTTCACCGTGGCGGGCAGCTGGTTCTGCGGCGTCTTGGCGGCCAGGGCCTTCTGCGCCAGCTCGATGCCGAACACAGCCTGCTTGGCGGCGTACTGGTCGGCGGTGGCCAGCACGCGGCCGTCGGCCAGCATGGGCTTGATGGCGCCGATGTTGTCGTAGCCCACCACCTGCACCTTGCCGGTCTTGCCGGCGGCCTTCACGGCGGCCACGGCGCCCAGGGCCATGCTGTCGTTGCCAGCCAGCAGGGCCACCAGGTCAGGGTGCTCGCGCATCATGCCGGCGGCCACGGTGTTGCCCTTTTCGATCTCCCAGTTGCCGGACTGCACGCCCACCACGGTGATGTTGGCGGCCTTCATGGCGTCCTGGTAGCCCAGGGTGCGCTGCTGCGCATTGAAGGTGGTGGACACGCCTTCGATGATGCCGACCTTGTCACCGGCCTTCAGCGTCTTGGCCAGGTGGTCGCCCACCAGCTTGGCGCCTGCACGGTTGTCGGGGCCCACGAAGGGCACGGTGATGTTCTTTTCCTTCAGCGCGTCGGCATCGAGCTGGTTGTCGATGTTGACCACGAGGATGCCCTTGTCGATGGCCGTCTTGACCACGGGCACCAGCGCCTTGGAATCAGCGGGTGCCAGCACGATGGCGCTGACCTTTTGCGCCACGGCCTGCTCGATCATCTTGATCTGTGCCGCCGTGTCGGTCTCGTTCTTGATGCCATTGGCCACCAGCGTGTATTCCTTGGCATGGGCCTTCTGGTGCGCCTTGGCGCCGTCTTCCATGGTGCGGAAGAACTCGTTGGCCAGCGACTTCATGATGAGCGCGATCTTCGGCTTGTCCTGCGCAAACGCAGGGCTGGCCAGCAGGCTGCCCACAACGGCGAGGGCGGCGGCGGTCTGAACGGAACGGCGGGTGAACTGCATGGGTGTTGTCTCCAGGTTGGAATATGGACTGAGGCAACGCTGAACAAGCCTCTCGCGCCCGGCGCATCCCTGGCTCAGGACGGTCTGCAGCGTTGCAAATCCTCGCGATAGCTACGGCTATCACTCTGGTTTGCGCCTTGCAGTCCATCCCGATCCAGGGCTCGCCGCATCGCGGAGGCTTATTCAGCATCGCCCTAAGGCGACCGACAGCGTGGAGGGAAATCCCCGGCACCGCCCCCAAAAAGGAGCGGCTACGGATGCCCGGTGCCTTGTCGCGATCAGGATGATAACGAAAGCAAACGTTTGCGCAAACGTTTGCTAATCAGTAAAAACCCGAAGATGCAGACATTGGATTACTGGCGCAGTGGGGCGATCTGCAGGGTTTACGCCCAAGAAAAAGGGCGCCGAAGCGCCCTGGGGGAGGTGATGGAGGACAGCGTTTGTCGCTCTGCCCTCAGGAACAACGGCCTCAGGCCTTGCGCAGCTCGCGGCGCAGGATCTTGCCCACGTTGCTCTTGGGCAGCTCGTCGCGGAACTCGATGTACTTGGGGCGCTTGTAGCCGGTGAGGTTCTGGTGGCAGTAGTTGGCCACTTCGTCCTCGGTCAGGGCCGGGTCGTTCTTGATGATGAACACCTTGATGGCCTCGCCCTGCTTCTCATCGGGAACACCAATGGCTGCGCATTCGACCACGCCGGGACACAGGCTGATGACCTGCTCCAGTTCGTTGGGGAACACGTTGAAGCCGCTCACCAGGATCATGTCCTTCTTGCGGTCGATGATGCGGGTGTAGCCCTGCGGGTCCATGATGCCGATATCGCCCGTGCGCATGAAACCATCGGCCGTGAAGGCCTTGGCGTTTTCTTCGGGCTGGTTGTAGTAGCCCACCATCACGTTGGGGCCACGGATGCAGATCTCGCCCGACTCGCCCTGGGGCAGGCTGTTGCCTTCGTCGTCCTTGATGGCGATATCGATGCCCGGCAGCGGCAGGCCGATGTTGCCGCTGAAGGTGGTGCTGATCACCGGGTTGTTGGTGCCGATGGCGCAGGTCTCGCTCATGCCCCAGCCTTCGATCATGGTGCTGCCGGTCACCTTCTGCCACTGCTTGGCCGTGCCCTCGCTGGCCGCCATGCCCCCGGCCTGCGACACGCACAGGTGCGAGAAGTCCAGCGTCTTGAACTGCGGGTTTTGCAGCAGCGCGTTGAACAGCGTGTTCACCGCCGGCAGCATGTGGAAGGGGCGCTTCTTGAGTTCGGCCACGAACTTCGGAATGTCGCGCGGGTTGGGAATCAGCGTGAGGCTGGAGCCCTGGCGGATGGCCAGCAGGCACAGCGTGAGCGCGAAGATGTGGTACAGCGGCAGTGCGGCAATGCTGTTGGCTTTGCTCAGGTCGCCCACTTTGGACAGCGCGGGCGTGAACCAGGCCTCGGCCTGCAGCGTGGCGGCCACGATGTTGCGGTGGGTCAGCACCGCGCCCTTCGACAAGCCCGTGGTGCCACCGGTGTACTGCAGGAAGGCAGTCGAATCCAGCGTGGCCTGGCTGGGTGCGAGCGACTTGTGCTCGCCCAGCGACAGCGCCTTCTTGAAGGTGACGACCTTGCGGCCATTCGACAGCGGCAGGTCATACGCAGGCACCATCTTGGCCAGGTGGCGCACGGCGAAGGTGATCCATTTGCCAAACCAGAAGCCCAGCAGGTCGCCCATGGAGGCCATCACCACATGCTTGACGGCCGTGTGGTCAATGACCTCAGCCAGCGTGTGGGCAAAGTTCTCCAGGATCACGATGGCGGTGGCGCCCGAGTCCTTGAGCTGGTGCTCCAGCTCGCGGGCGGTATAGAGCGGGTTCACGTTCACGCAGGTGTAACCTGTGCGCAGCACGGCGGCCATGGTCACGCCAAACTGGGGGATGTTGGGCAGCATGATGGCCACGCGCGCACCCGGCTCCAGCCCCAGGCTTTGCAGATAGGCACCCAAAGCGGCCGAGCGGCGATCCAGCTCGCCATAGGTCATCCACTGGTCCATGCAGACCGAAAACGGGCTCGATGCGTGTTTGCGGAACGACTCTTCCAGCAGGTGGGCCACAGAGCGGTATTGCTCGGGCTTCACGTCGTGTGGGACGCCCGGGGGGTAGCTCTTGAGCCAGATCTTTTCCATGCGCTTGTTTCCTTGTGCTCGCCAAATGCCATTGATAGGTGGGCACAGATTGTGGAAGGCGGGCGCGTAACGGGCTATCGGGCTTGTCCTAGTGTGCTGGCGAGCTGGGTCCCGCAGGTGACAGGATCGGCATCGAACAATTGGTCCATCAGCGCCCGCTCGCGTTGCTCAATGGTGGCCAGAAACTGCTCCACCCCGCCGCGCTGGCGCGCAAGCTGGCCGAAGGTGTCAAACCCCGCCTCCAGGAACCTCTGCAACGCGCCCATACCCGCAGCGTTGGCCGGGCCGCGCATCATGCGCAGCATCATCCGCAGGCCGGGGGTGCGCGTGAGGCGCGCCAGGTCATTCCCCATGGCCAGCACGCGCTGCAGCTGCTGCTGGCGCGCATGGCGCTGGCCCACAGTGCGCCAGGCGGTGGTGTAGCGGGCGGCGACGTTGGCCGCATCGGCTTCGTGCAGCAACCACGCACGGCCCATGTCCTGGTCCAGTCCCTCGGTCTGTGCGTGCAGCACGGCCAGGGCCACGGCGGTGGTCACGACCGGTTGAGGGAACATGGTCTGCAGCGTGCCGGCGATGCGGCCAAACTGCAGATCGCGGTCGGTGTAGTCGGTGTCGCTGTACAGCTCTTCCAGAAAGAACTGCGCTGCGGGTCCGAACGCGGGCGAGTCCATCAGGTCCGCATAGGTGCCCCGAAAGCGCCGCGCCTGCAGGCTTTTGACGCTGCCCACCGCGGCCCCCAGCGCCGGGTCGCCCGTGCGGTGCAGGCGCAGGGCGGTCACGTCGGCGATGCAGTCGCGGATGGTCTGGGCGGCATCCATGGGGCGGGGTCCTTTCTGCGTTCTGCGGGGTGCGGTGTCGGGCGGTGGTCAGACCGCACAATGCGGCTGGTCAATTACAACATTTGCCCATCACCACCATGATCGCGCGCTGGCAACGAATCCTTCTCCTGTGCATCCTGCTGGCCATGGCCGCCTGGCTGGTGTGGCAATGGCCCCATTCACCGTTGCGTGCCGTACTGGGGGCACTGGTGCCGCTCGGCATTTACCTGGTGGTGATGGCGGTGGAGTTTGTGCTGATGCACATCACCAACCGTGCCGATGCTGCGCCCCGCGCCCGCCTGTCGCAGGTGGTGGGTGCCTGGTGGGCCGAGGTGTGGGTGGCGTTGATGGTGTTTTGCTGGCGCCAGCCGTTTCGCCATGATTCCGTGCCCGACTGGCTGCCTGCACAGCCGACGGGAAAGCGCGGCGTGGTGCTGGTGCATGGATTCATGTGCAACCGGGGGCTCTGGCTGCCGTGGTTTGCGCCTTTGCAGGCGCGGGGTCATGCCTATGTGGCGGTGAATCTGGAGCCGGCGATGGGCTCGATTGACGAGTACGCGGACATCATTGAAGACGCTGTGTGCCAAGTGACGGCGGCCACGGGCCAGGCGCCGGTGCTGTTGTGCCACAGCATGGGTGGCTTGGCGGTGCGGGCGTGGCTGCGGGCGCACCAGGCGGATGGGCGGGTGCACCGGGTGTTGACGCTGGGCACGCCGCATGGGGGAACGTGGCTGGGGCGTTTCAGCCGGGCGGTGAATGGGCGGCAGATGAGCTTGGCGGGGGATTGGGTGGTGGCCTTGCAGCGGGCGGAGCCTGCGGGGCGGGCTGCGTTGTTTACCTGCTGGTATTCGAACTGCGACAACATCGTGTTTCCGGCGACCACAGCGGCGTTGGCGGGGGCAGAACACAGGTTGGTGGAAGGGGTTGCGCATGTGCAGATGGCGTTTGACCCCGGGGTGATGAAGGCTTGTCTGGAGGAGGTTGGGCGGGGGTAATGTTTTGGTTTTTGGGCTGGATGCGCTAGTGGGATATGGGTGGGTAGCTATTGATTTTGCAGTGTTGGTTCTTGTGCGCTGATTGGGTGGCGTGCCTTTGTTGAGGGCGGGAGCCGGGAGTCGCCCGGCGTGCGAGTAACTTTCTTTTGCTTCGCCAAAAGAAAGTCACCAAAGAAAAGGCGACCCCCAGTCTGCGACCCCTTCGCTGTGCGAAGTGGCAAACCTGCGGCGGGGCGGTTGTGGGGTGCGCCGTGGAACTCACT
>Ga0208888_100256_pt1 | contig 29097 bp, 27 predicted proteins | sample LakWasM115_HOW13_2_FD_183929 | JGI IMG/M metagenome (GOLD analysis project Ga0208888, IMG submission 183929) | Freshwater sediment methanotrophic microbial communities from Lake Washington under simulated oxygen tension - Sediment Metagenome... | ecosystem: Environmental > Aquatic > Freshwater >...
CGACTTTTTTGAAAAATTAAAAAAAATTGACCCGTCACTTACAAAAAGAGAACTGCGGTTGTGCGCCTTTGTAAAAATGGACTTAACTAATAAAGAAATTTCTCCGCTACTGAACATTTCAACTAGAGGTATTGAAAGTGCACGCTACAGAGTTCGTAGAAAACTAAATGTGCAACACGAAGATAATTTTGTGGCATTCCTAGAAAACTTGGCTAAAAATAACGACCAAAACTAACCGCTTTCTTCTTATGCCAAAACAAAAAAACTCCTCAGTTTCCTGAAGAGTTAAATGTTGTGGGCGATGAGGGATTCGAACCCCCGACCCTCTGGGTGTAAACCAGATGCTCTGAACCAACTGAGCTAATCGCCCTAAAAAGGTGTGCAAATATACATTTAGAATTTGGTTCTGCAAGTAATTCCTGAAAAAATATGCACTCTTTTTTAAAAATAATTATAAGTACTTAATAATTTGTTAATTCTGACTCGTTTACCACAGCGCACTTTGCTTTGATTTGTTATAGTACTACATTTGCTTTCAAAATAGAAACCAATGGCTCGATTCAAAGAAAACGATTTGCCAAAATCAAAAATTACGGCTACGTCACTTCAAAAAGCAACCTTAATCTTTCAATTTGCGGGTCCACACAAATGGAAATTTTACGTCGGATTAGTTTTCCTTTTATTAACGGGTGGAACCGCTTTGGCTTTTCCAAAATTAATGGGAATGTTGGTCGACTGTGTTAAGAACAAAGACGCCGCTACTGCCAATAATATTGCCTTGGGCTTAGTAGTTATTCTATTTTTACAATCATTCTTTTCTTTTTTCCGATTGTCCTTGTTCGTGAATTTTACTGAAAATACCTTAGCTAATTTACGACTAGCGCTTTATAGCAACTTGGTGAAATTGCCCATGTCCTTCTTTTCTCAGAAACGAGTGGGTGAACTTAATAGCCGCATTAGTTCCGACATCACTCAAATTCAAGATACATTAACGTCCACTATTGCCGAATTCTTGCGACAGTTTATCTTAATTATTGGCGGTGTTATTTTATTGGCCAATGAAAGTTTCAAATTGACCTTAATGATGTTGTCTGTAGTGCCTCTAGTTGCAGTAGCTGCGGTAGTTTTTGGGCGATTTATTCGCCGATATTCCAAAAAAGTGCAAGACCAAGTCGCCGAAAGCCAAGTGATAGTTGAAGAAACCATGCAAGGCATCAGTATTGTGAAAGCTTTTGCCAACGAATGGTATGAAATAGAACGTTACCACGGAAAAATTAAAGATGTCATTCAACTGGCTATCAAAGGCGGAAAATACCGGGGTTATTTTGCTTCGTTCATTATCTTCTGCCTGTTCGGATCGATTGTAGCGGTGGTTTGGTATGGAGTTCAACTGAGCATTAGCGGCGAAATGAGCGTAGGCCAATTGATTTCTTTTGTGTTGTATTCGACATTCGTCGGTGCGTCTTTTGGTGGGATTGCCGAGTTGTATGCCCAAATTCAAAAAGCGATTGGAGCCACCGAACGTGTTTTTGAATTGCTGGAAGAAACTCCTGAAAAAATCAACAGTAAAGAAGCCGTTATCAAACACAAAATCCAGGGCAATGTGGCATTCAAAAATGTGGCATTCAGTTATCCTACTAGAAAAGAAATTAAGGTTTTGAAAGATGTGAGTTTCTCGGCTAATTTCGGTCAAAAAATAGCCATTGTCGGTCCGAGTGGTGTGGGAAAATCTACAATAGCTTCGCTCCTACTGCGTTTTTATGATATTGAAGGCGGTTCTATTGAAATCGACGGGAAGAATATTTACGACTACGATCTGGAAAACCTACGAGGCAATATGAGTATTGTTCCTCAAGATGTCATTCTTTTCGGCGGAACTATTAAAGAAAACATTGCCTATGGTAAACCTGATGCCACTGATGCTGAAATCTTACTAGCCGCACAACAAGCCAACGCTTCTAATTTTATTGACGGTTTTCCTGAAAAAATGGAAACCATTGTGGGCGAACGAGGTATTAAATTATCGGGTGGACAGCGCCAACGCATTGCTATCGCTAGAGCCTTATTAAAAAACCCAAGCATCCTGATTTTAGACGAAGCTACTTCTTCTTTGGATAGTGAAAGTGAAAAATTAGTACAAGAGGCTTTAGAAATTTTAATGGAAGGCAGAACAAGCATTATCATTGCTCACCGACTTTCTACCATTCGAAATGCAGATCAAATTCTGGTATTGGATCACGGAAAAATTACTGAACAAGGAACTCATCAAGAATTATTAGCCCTTGAAAATGGTTTGTATAAAAATCTAAGCAATTTGCAGTTCAGCAACTCTTAAGCGATTCAAAATTTTAAATAAAAAAAACTCCAAGCAATCACTTGGAGTTTTTTTAGTACAAAAATCTACTTAATTTTTCTTCGATCTCGTTCCGTTTTAATTAAAGTCAATTCACGACTTGTTTGTCCTGCGACCGAAGTGTTTTCTTCAGCACGTCGAATTAAATAAGGCATCACATCGCGTACGGGCCCAAAAGGCAAATACTTCGCTACATTGTAACCATGAGCTGCTAAATTGTAGCTGATATTATCACTCATGCCATACAATTGTCCGAACCAAACACGGTGATCATTTTTACTAATCTTATTTTCTTGCATCATTTGCATTAACATATACGAACTTTCTTCATTGTGCGTTCCTGCAAAAATGGCCATCTTTTCGAGGTGTGTCACCATATAGTGCACTGCCGCATCGTAATTGATATCAGTGGCTTCTTTCGAAACGCAAATTGGAGACGGATATCCTTTTTCTTGAGCGCGAATATTCTCTTTTTCCATATAAGCGCCACGAACCAATTTCATTCCGATGTAAAACCCTTCAGCTTGCGCTTTTTCATGCAATTTTTCAAGAAAATCCAAACGATCCCAACGATACATTTGCAGTGTGTTGAAAACGATCGCTTTTTCTTTATTGTACTTTTGCATCATGGAAGTCACCAAATCATCTGCCGCATCTTGCATCCAGCTTTCTTCGGCATCGATTAATAATGCTACATCTTTTTGATGCGCTTCTTTACAAACTTGATCAAAACGAGCGATTACTTTGTTCCATTCCGTGGTTTCTTCTGCAGTTAATGTTTCTTTCGCACCCACTTTTTCATACAAATCCAAACGCCCAAAACCTGTTGGTTTGAATACTGCAAATGGAATGGCTTTGCGCTTCTTCGCAAATTCTATTGTCTTTAGTGTCATTTCCAAAGCCGCATCGAATTGAATTTCTTCTTCTTTACCTTCTACAGAATAATCCAACACCGAAGACACTCCTTTGGTATACAATTTATCCACTACCGACAAACAATCGGTTTCACTAACACCACCACAAAAATGATCGAAAACGGTGGCTCGAATTAATCCTTCTACAGGCAAGTGCGCTTTAATGGCGAAGTTAGTAACGGCCGTACCAATTCGAACAAGAGGTTGGCTATCGATTAATTTGAATAAGAAATAAGCGCGATCCAATTCGGTATCACTTTTTAACGAAAAGGCAGTTTCGGTATTGTTGAAGATTTTTTCCATGAGTGAAATTTATAACACAAATATAGCGGAGTTTTGAGAATTAGTAATCCTAAAACAGGACTTTTTTGATTCAATTCCAACTAATTATTTTTTATCTTATTCACATCTAAGCTATTAATTATTAATGCATTATTGCGAATTTGCAATATTCTTAATCATTCCATTAAAAATAAAATAATGAAATGGGATCATGGAATACCAATAAATTCGTCCAAAAATACCGATGGGTCGGAAAGTGGCTACTTGGTGTAGAACGTTGTTTTCGTCAATTCGGAATTCAAGCCAAGCTTCTCCCGGAACTCGCATTTCGGCATAAAGCAATAGGCGTTTTTGTTCTTTATCTGCTAGCAAAACCCTCCAAAAATCTAAGGAATCTCCATTGACAATATGAATCGGACTAGTTCTTCCCCGACGCAATCCTACACCTCCGAAAATTTTGTCGATGGAACCGCGAATGCGCCACATCCAATTGCCATAATACCAGCCTTTGTCGCCACCAATCGACCAAATATTCTCTAACACTTGTTGTGGATTGGTGATTGCAATTTGCTTACTGTCTTTTAAACAACCAAAAGTTGGCACTTGAATATAATTGGATAGTTTCTCTTTAAGACGGCTGCTAACTAGACTGTCTTTCCAACTTGAAATGACCAGATTTTGTTCAATCTTTTCAAAGGCTAATGTAATCGCATCGACATAGGAAATAGGCTTAATTTTTAGCAATTTTTGCAATCGATTGTCTTTGCAAATCACTTCCACTTTCATGCTGTCGACTAAGTTAATCGCTAATTTATATGACGTTGAAGTCACGAAATACAGCCAATAGGAAGATAATTTTGGCGTCATAAAAGGAATAGTGAAAATTGCCAAACGAATCCCACGGGTCTTGGCGTACAACTGCATCATTTGTTTGTAGGTGATAATATTCGGTCCGCCAATATCAAACGATTCATTATAGCAATCGTCCCGATTTTGAACCCCAACTAGATACTGAATCACATCGCGAATAGCAATCGGTTGTGTCTTGGTTAAGACCCATTTTGGGGTAATCATCACCGGTAATTTTTCACACAGATCTCGGATGATTTCAAAAGAGGAACTTCCAGAACCCACAATGATTCCTGCTTTTAAGACTGTTAGATTGGGTTTGCCTCCGTATAAAATCTTCTCGACATTGTTTCGTGAAAGCATGTGTTTGGAGAGCTTCGGATCATTAACAATACCGCTGAGATATATGACTTGTTTCAGGTTCATGTATTCCGAATACTGATTGAAGTTTTGAGCCGTGGTTGCTTCCATCGCATCAAATGAACCGATAGAGCTCGACATCGAATGAATCAAAAAATACCCAATATCCACATGGGTAGGGCAATTTTTCAGATTCACTTCCTCTAAAAAATCGACTTCCCAAATGGTAATTAAAGAAAGAACTTGCTGGTCTAAACTCAAGCGGCTCTTATCCCGAACCGCGCAAACGACCTCGTGCCCTTGGGCTAACAAAACGGGCAATAAGCGTCGGCCTACATATCCATTAGCCCCTGTTAATAGAATTTTCATAGCCTTATTGATAAAGTGATCATTCCTTCAACCACAAGTTCCGAAACGCTTTATTCTTATCATAATCGGACGCTTGTTTTTCAATATTAAAATACCGATTTTCTCTCGGATCATTTCCCACGCCAGCCAAATAGGCCCAGTTTCCCCAATTGCTGCACACATCATAATCGATGAGTTGTTCTTCAAAATAGCTGGCTCCCATACGCCAGTCTAATTGGAGATCGTTGCAGAAATAGCTAGCCACATTTTGCCGGCCACGGTTACTCATGAATCCGGTGTTTTTTAATTCAATCATGTTGGCATCGATAAAATCTACTCCGGTGGTTCCGTTAATCCAATCCTGCAGCAGTTTTTCACTAACTGCTTTTGGAATTTTCTTCCCTTCGGTAATGCCCGATGCTTGAAACAATTTGGTTTGATGTTTTTTGAACATGAATCGAAAGAAATCACGCCACAACAGCTCAAAAATCAACCAATACGTAGAATCATTTGCTCCGAATTGTGCCTCATATTTTTTAAGTTGTACATAAATCCAGCGAGGCGATAAACAGCCCAAAGCCAACCATGCTGAAAATTTTGAAGAATAGTCGGGACCAACCAAACCGTTCCGGGTTTCTTTGTATGTGGCGATTTTTTTGGATTCGAAAAAGTAGTAATTCAGTCGTTTGATGGCTTCACTTTCACCACCTTTGAAAACGATAGCCGCCCTAGAATCGATTTCTTGTGGCGTCAAATTCAATTCAGTTAGCGTTGGTAAATTCATTTCCGGAATTTCCGGTGAATGGATTGCCATTGGTTTTTCAAATATTGTCCGAATTAGAGCATCTTTCTCCGTTTTCTTTCTGAAATTGGTGAACACATCCGGAATATTGTTGATTGAAAAAGGCAAATCTTCAGCGTGATATAAGGTGCTAGTACTGAAGGTTTCCATTTCACAGTTGAGTTTCCAAAGCTCATTTTGCACTCTTTGTTCTGTTTGTTTTTCTTCATAGGCAACTTCCCGTTTGGCAAATACTTTTTGCGCCTTGTACAGTCGCACAATCTTCGGGATTTCGACTTCTGGTCTGCCTCTTAAAATCAGTAAACCCGAGCCTAATTCCCGCAAATTCTTATCTAAATCTTGCAAAGATTCCAATAGAAATTGAGCTCTAAAAGTTCCCGTTTTTTTAAATCCGAATCTTGTGGTTTCAAAATGAGCATCGTCGAAACAATATACTGGAACCAACTGTTCGCATTGTGCCATGGCTTTCATCAGCGTTTCATTATCTTCTAATCGCAAATCGGTTTTAAACCAAAGTAGGGCTGTTTTCATAATTCATTTAGGGTATTCAAATAAAATTCCGCTTGTTGTAATAGGGCTGTTTTTGTTTCGGGTTGCATTTTTCTCCATACATTATACATCATTCCAATTCTTGGATTTTTGCTTAATTGCGCTTCGTTCTTATCGTAAAAATTCCAGTACAAACTATTGAAAGGACACGCTTTCTCGCCGACTTTGAGTTCTTTTTTGTAGAAGCAACTGCCACAATAATGACTCATTTTATCGATATAGGCAGCGGAACTAACATAGGGTTTGGAACCCACAATGCCACCGTCAGCAAACTGACTCATGCCGCGAGTGTTGGTGATTTCGACCCACTGAATAGCATCGATGTAAATTCCAAGATACCAGGCATCCACTTCATCGGGATGAATTCCGGCCAAAAGCGCAAAATTCCCAGTAATCATCAAACGCTGGATGTGATGCGCGTAACCATAGTGTAAGGATTGCTGAATCGTGTCTTTGAGGCAATTCATTTTGGTATTTCCCGACCAGAACCAATTGGGTAATTTTTCGTGATGGTTGAAAAAATTCAAGGTTTCGTATTCCGGCATTTTCAGCCAATAAATCCCACGCATGTATTCACGCCAACCAATGATTTGACGGATAAAACCTTCTAGTTGGTGGAACTCAATTTCATTAGGTCGCTTTTCCCATTCGGCAATAGCTTTATCGACGACTTCTTTTGGTGACACCATTTTGGTATTCATCGAAAAGGAAAGCCTGGAATGATACAGCGACCATTCGTTTGGCGCCATGGCATCCTGAAAAGAACCAAATAATGGCAAGCATTCGGCAACAAAAAACTCTAATAATTCTAGTGACTGTGACCGATTTATAGGCCAAATAAAGTTTTCCGGATCGATGCTTCCAATGGTTTTGATTGTAGTGCCTTTAATTTCAGCAACAATTTCCGAAACATCCGTATTAAAAACAAAAGGAGCCGTCGGCTTGTGATTCTTAGGTAATTTTTTTCGGTTGTCGCTATCAAAATTCCATTGCCCGTTCGTTGGATTCGCACCTTCCATCAATACCTCATGTTTCTTGCGCATCGCTCGGTAGAAACTTTCCATTAAAAAGGTTTTCTTGCCTTCAAAAAAAGTTCCTAATTCTTCTCTTGTGGTATAAAAATGCTCTGAATCGACAACGGAATGAGTAATTGAAAGTGAAGCACAACATTCTTTTAGCAGCTCATCTAGCCGATATTCATCAGGCAATTGGTATTCAAAGTGTGTAAAGTGATGTGTCTCAATTAATGATTTTATGTTTTTGTCGAAATCTTGTTGGTTGTTTTTGTCGGTCAAATTAAAATAGATCACTTGATGTCCATCTGCTTTTAACGCATGGCAAAAGGCTCGCATCGCTGCAAAAAAACCGACAACCTTTTGGATGTGATGCGTTGCATAGTCAGTTTCTGTTCGAATTTCCATCAAAACATAGACTATCGAATCATCATTAGTTTTGAACCAAGAGTGATTCTTGTTTAATTGATCTCCGAGAATTAACCTAAGTGTTTTTGACATTGTTTAGTACTTTAAAAGCCGATGGTAAAATTAAAATGAGAGGCTTTTCCATTAATTTGTAGTGATGCTATTTCGTTTCCATTCTACTTGAACTGCAGAGCCTTCAGCGACAAAAACCGAACTAGGTTGCGTATCGTTTAAAACCGAAAAAGCGCTACCATATTGGGCTTCAAAATCACAGTTGATAGTATAATCATTGACTTCAAACACTTTCCAACTGGGATGCTGTATGCGATATTCTTCCGTTTTTTGATGGTCGAGTTTGGTATATCCGTAGTAATGCTCGAAGATGAAGGTTTCAAAAGAATTTGGCTCCATCGGCATCGATTGGGCAGCCGTAGTTACTCGAATGCTATTCCATTTTTCATGGCAGCGCCATTCGAATTCTAGTTGCTTTTTGCGATACGTTTTTTGAATAGTGTGTTTTGTCGGCACCACCGTGTAATGTTCCTTATACAACAGATTTGCAACCAAAGCCACTACACGAAAGGGAATCGTTTCATTGATAAAAACGACGCCACGTTTGACCTGATCACCTTCTTTTCGTTGCACATAAAACCGCAAATTAATTTCCTCAAAAGTACCCCAAAACGGGATGGGTATGTTGAATAATTTGGTGTCTTTAAACATAAAACCCACCAAACTGACATAAGCTTTCCCTTCGTACAAATCCAAGGTCACGCCTTTGGGTAAATAAGGCGACAAAATTTCTGGGTCAATTTCGTAATTCACCATGATAATATTCTCCCAATTTGCTTTTAAAAATATAGCCATTACAGTGTTTTCTTTTTTGATTTTGTACTTCTATGGGAAGGACTCACGTGCTTTTTTAAGATGCGCTTGCCTTCTACTTTAACGGAATCTTTCTTCCGAAAACTCCAAACAATATCGCTAGCGTATTTTCGAGTTTCTTCAATATCCACGATTGGCATTGGGTAGTCTTTGCCTATTTCACAATTGTAAAATTGCTGTTCGATAGCATTCAATTTCCAAGGTTCATGAATTAAATTTGTTGGTATTTCAGCCAATTCGGGAATCCATTGTTTGATGAACATTCCATCCGAATCCTGTTCTTCCGAATTCTTAATGGGATTGTAAATGCGAATGGTGTTAATTCCAGTTGTTCCGGATTGCATTTGCAATTGTGGATAATGGATTCCGGGTTCGTAATCGAGGAATTGTCGCGCTAAAAAATGCAATTCCCGCCAATCTTGCCATAAATTGAAGGTGAAAAACGAAACCACCATAGCCCGCATTCTAAAATTGAGATAGCCTGTAGCCACCACGCAGCGCAGGCAAGCATCAACAATAGGAACTCCTGTTTTACCTTCTTGCCATGCTTTAATATAGGTTTCATTTTTGGGCTTGTCGAGCACATCATAAGCCCGATTTACATTTTCGAATTCCATACGACATTCATCCTCAAATTTCTGCATAAAATGGCAATGCCAATGCAAACGCGAAACAAAATTCAGTACTGCTCTTTTGTTTGGAGACGTTTCGTAATGCTGATTGGTATACTGGTAAACCATGCGCATACTGATGTTACCGTAAGTTAAGTATGGTGATAATCGACTGCAACCTTTTCGGCTCAAACTGGGTTTTGAAATGTGTTTGCTGTAATTCACATGACGCTCTTTGACAAAACTATCCAAATACCGCCAAGCCAATTGCTCACCACCTTGCTGGAAATTTTTGTTTCTAGTTGTTATGTCTGTCGGTAATTTTTCTCCTTTTAAATTCTCATACAAATTGGAGTCGAGCTGTTCGATGTTCAATTGTTCAAAAGCAATAATTTTTGGGTGGGCACGCATGACGGTTTCCCACTTTTTGTCCCAATCAATTCTCGATTTTAATTTCCGAATAACGCCATGCTGTTGCGTTTCGTTCCATTGGATATTGTTTTTCTTGAAGAACGACTGCATTTCTAAATCGCGATCGAAAGTGATTTTATTTCCAATTTCTTGATGTGAAAAAATTGTTTTGATGTCGTACACTTTTGATAAGGCTTCAAATATGGTTTTGACATCACTATGGAAAAAGTAAATCTTCGCACCAATGGAATCCAGTTTTCTTTGCATTTCTTGCAACGATTCATAGATAAAACGCCAATGTCGAACATCCGAATCATGATAATTCATCACCATCGGTTCAAAAAAATAAAGCAACAAAATCGGTAATTTTTCATTTTGTGCCAAGAACAGTGGTTCATGATCTGTGAAACGTAAATCACGCTTGAACCAAACAATATTAATGGCTTTTTTGCTCAATTTGTTTTGATTGTTATTTGTTAAGAATCTTATTTATTGCAGGGTAATGGAATGCCTAGTGTATCGCGACCCATTTTTTATCACTGTTCAACTTGAACGTACCGATGTGCTCTTTATTCCACTCTTTTGGGCCAATCAAGGATAAAAAATTGATTCCATCATCGCCGAGATACAAATGATACGTTTCCCCGATGACGGGTTCAAATGAGAATTTTGAATTGTAAACCAACTCGTTCCATTCATATTCTTGCATCAAATTCAAGTACTGCTCTTTGAGTTCTTCAAACTTATTTTGAAACTGCTTGTTAACATTACTAATCCCTCTGCTTTTCCAGGAAACAACGTCATCCATTCGTATTACTGGCGCACCTACACTAGATGCGTAAGGCAAAATATTGGCGTGATATCCTTTTTCATTTGAATACACAATGTTATCTGGTTTTTCATTTTCCATGGGTAACTATACTAATTGTCAATCTATTTCTAAAATGGTATCGCTGCCTTAACTAGCGCTTTGAAATTTTGTTGTTGGATATTGCTCTCTGCAACTTGCATTTAAAGCGGTCAATTCCTTCCGCTCGCTTAGCTGCATGTTTGGTTTTACAGTTTTCAACTCGTTTCCTCCAAAGTTTGTAACTGCTGAATTTCAATTCTCTTTTCATCAAGGCTTTCACATCAGCTTCTGCTAGACCAAATTGAAATTGAATGGCATCAAAAGGCGTCCGATCTTCCCACGCCATTTCAATAATCCGATCTATTTCTTGCAAGGTAAAATCGATACGATTCATTTTGTTTATTCTTTTTTGTAAAATATTAAACAAATGTATGGTATTTTATTGAATAAAGCACACAACTTTCTACAATAATTCTCTAAAAATTCGTCGGGTTAATTCGAAAAAAATCCCTTATTTTGCCGAATACTAATTGAGATCATGACGCAATCCATCCAAGCCAATGGCTACCGCATTTACTTTAACGAAAGTGGTTATGAATCCCTGAACGAGGAAATTTCCAACGGAAACTATTCTACCATTTTCATCATTGTCGACAGCCATTCTAACGAATTTTGCCTTCCAAAGTTCTTACCGCTTGTAGCGACTGAGATTCCTATTGAAATTATCGAATTTGAATCGGGTGAAAGTTCTAAAACCATAGAAACTTGTGTACAAATATGGAATGTATTAACCGAATTAGGAGCGGATCGAAAAAGCCTAATCCTGAATTTAGGTGGCGGTGTAGTTACTGATTTAGGAGGTTTCGTCGCATCCACATTTAAAAGGGGAATCGATTTTATTCACATTCCGACCACGCTCTTAGCTATGGTCGATGCTTCTGTTGGTGGAAAAAATGGTGTCGATTTAGGGGCGTTAAAAAACCAAATCGGCGTCATTAATGTACCGAAAATGGTACTAATTGATTCCACTTATTTAGAAACCTTACCTCAAAACGAAATGCGTTCTGGTTTGGCAGAAATGCTCAAGCACGGGCTAATTTACGACGCCGCCTATTGGAAACAATTTTTAGATTTGAGTCGGTTAGATTTTGCCGATTTCGACGAGCTTATTTACAAGTCCATCGAAATTAAAAATACCATTGTGTCACAAGATCCTACCGAAAACGGCATCCGGAAAGCCCTTAATTTCGGACATACTTTAGGGCATGCGATTGAAAGCTATTTCCTCGAAAACGATCACAAAAAAAACCTGTTACACGGCGAAGCCATTGCGGCTGGAATGATCTTAGAAAGTTACATCTCATTAAGAAAAGAGTGGATTACTGCCACCGAATACGACCAAATCAAAACTACCATCAACGGCATTTTTGAACCCATACTTTTTGAAGAAAATGACCTCGCTCCTATTCTAGAGTTACTGATACACGACAAGAAAAACGAGTACGGAACGATTCAATTTGCATTAATTGAAGGAATAGGTAAAATAAAAATAAATCAAACCGCTGAAAAAGAATTACTTATAGAAGCCTTTTCGGATTATAAAAGTTAATATTTTTTTAATAGAAACGATTGCAATACAACTATATTATTTTTTACATTTGCGGTAATGAATAGAAATCAAAATACGCACAGTCACGCCTTATTTAGCGGTGAAACCCGAAAATCCTTCTTCCTTTTTTTGAAGAATATTTTTGCTGTGAATCGGATTTTTACTCTTGATGTTACGCAGTGTAACAGCCCTTACCACGAAAAGTTACCCATCATTTACGCCAATATTCGAGTTTGAATTTTAATTGAATCCTTTCCTTATTTTTCAATTAAAATTAATAGCACCACTCCATGAATACAAAATATTTCGACCTTATCAATCAAACCTACTACTTCCCGCAGGAAGAATTTACTTTAAACAAAGACAACTTACAATTTCACAACATCGATTTGATGAAGTTGGTCGAACAATACGGAACTCCGTTAAAATTTACTTATCTACCGCAAATTTCCACGAACATTAAAAGAGCCAAAAACTGGTTCCGAAATGCCATGGAGAAAAACAAATACGAAGGGAAATACTATTATTGCTATTGCACGAAAAGCTCACACTTTCAATACATCATGAATGAAGCGTTCAAAAACAACATTCATATTGAAACGTCTTCCGCTTTCGATGTTAATATTGTAGAAAACCTTTTGGAATCGGGCAAAATCAATAAAAGCACCTACATTATTTGCAACGGTTTTAAAAGAGACCAATACATTACCAACATTGCACGCCTAATCAACAACGGCCACAAGAACGCCATTCCAATCATCGATAATTACGAGGAATTGGATCTGCTACAAGCCGAAATTAAAGGAAAATTCAAAATCGGAATCCGAATCGCTGCCGAAGAAGAACCAAAATTTGAGTTCTACACCTCGCGTTTGGGTATCGGATACAAGAATATCGTGGCGTTCTACAAAAAACAAATCCAAGAAAATAAAAACTTAGAGTTGAAAATGCTCCACTTTTTCATCAATACCGGAATCAACGATAATGCCTATTATTGGAACGAATTGGTGAAATGTATTAAGGTGTACATTCAATTGAAAAAAGAATGTCCAACGCTTGACGGACTCAACATTGGCGGTGGGTTCCCCATCAAAAACTCGTTGGCTTTTGAATACGATTACCAATACATGATTGACGAAATTATCAATCAAATCAAAATTGCATGCGACGAAGCCGAAGTGGATGTTCCGAACATTTTTACTGAATTTGGTTCGTTCACTGTTGGAGAAAGTGGTGGTGCGATTTACCAAATTCTTTATCAAAAACAACAAAACGATAGAGAAAAATGGAACATGATCGATTCTTCTTTCATCACCACCTTGCCCGATACTTGGGCGATTAACAAGCGTTTTATCATGCTAGCGGTAAACCGTTGGAATGATCAATACGAACGTGTTTTATTGGGTGGAATGACTTGCGATAGCGATGATTATTACAACTCCGAGCAAAATATGAATGCCATTTATTTGCCAAAATACAATAAAGAGAAACCCCTGTACATTGGTTTTTTCAACACTGGAGCTTATCAAGAAACGATTGGCGGTTATGGCGGTTTGCACCACTGTTTGATTCCGCAACCCAAGCACATCTTGATTGATCGCGATGAGAATGGCATCTTGGCCACCGAGGTGTTTTCAGAACAACAAACCTCAGAACAAGTATTAGAAATATTAGGTTATAATAAAAAATAAATTATTTTTGAAGAATATTTTTAGGAGCTATTTCCTGCTGTACGCTGCAATTCCCGTTTAAGAAAAATGTAGATTTACAATCTATTTTTCTAAAAACCGGGAGATTTCCACTGCCATCAGGGCTAGGCATTAAAGGTAAAAAACAACAAACAAATAAAATGAGCAAAGGACCAATCAGTCAGTTTATCGAAAAACATTACTTGCATTTCAATTCAGCTGCTTTAGTAGATGCTGCCAAAGGATACGAACAACAACTCGCCAACGGCGCCAAAATGATGGTGACCATGGCCGGAGCAATGAGTACCGCAGAAATCGGAAAAATATTTGCCGAATTCATCCGCAAAGACAAAGTGCAAATCATTTCATGCACCGGTGCCAATTTAGAGGAAGACATCATGAACCTAGTAGCGCATTCGCACTACGAAAGAGTGCCGCACTACCGCGACCTTACGCCACAAGAAGAATGGGATTTGTTAGAACGCGGATTGAACCGAGTAACCGATACTTGCATTCCAGAACACGAAGCCTTCCGTCGTTTGCAAAAACACATTTATAAAATCTGGAAAGATGCTGATGATAAAGGCGAACGGTATTTCCCACACGAATTTATGTATAAAATGCTGCTTTCTGGTGTCTTGGAAGAATATTACGAAATTGATTTAAAAGATAGCTGGATGTATGCTGCAGCAGAGAAAAATTTGCCTATTATTGTACCAGGCTGGGAAGACAGCACGATGGGAAATATTTTCGCTTCGTATGTCATCAAAGGCGATTTGAAAGCGTCGACCATGAAGTCGGGAATCGAATACATGACGTTCCTTGCCGATTGGTATCCAAAGAATAGCGCTAATGGCGTAGGGTTCTTTCAAATTGGTGGTGGAATTGCAGGCGATTTCCCTATCTGCGTGGTACCGATGTTGTACCAGGATATGGAAATGCACGACGTTCCGTTTTGGAGTTATTTCTGTCAAATATCCGACTCCACTACGAGTTACGGATCGTATTCAGGAGCGGTTCCGAATGAAAAAATTACTTGGGGAAAACTAGACATCAAGACTCCTAAGTTTATTATCGAATCGGATGCTACGATTGTAGCGCCATTAATATTTGCGTACCTACTAGATTTATAATATATATGAGAAGAATAATTGTTGATTACTCTAAACTAACCAATGAAATCTTAACCTTATTGGTTGAAAAATTCCCTGACGGATATGATGATTCCAATATTATCCGGTTTAGAAACGCCCACAACGAATTGATTGAAGCAGTCGAAGTGCGTACAGAAGACACTATTTATTTAGTAAAAGTGAGCACAAAATTGGCCAGCCGTCTAGAGAAATTTGACGAAGACGATATTGACGATATCGTGGAACCAATCGACGTGATCAAAGGTATTGATTTGGAAGATGAAGACGCTCCTTCCGAAGATGATGACGAAGAAGAAGTAGATATTACTAAAGACCCAGGCGGTTCTGACGATGATGCCGATGACGACGACGACGATGATGACGTTGAAGATGTGGCTGACGACGAAGACGACGAAGACGAATAAATACAAAAGGAACTCCAGTAGTTCCTTTTTTTATGACTATAATTTGAAAGTAATGATAACTTCTTTTCCTCCTATCGTAAATGCATCAACCAAAATACTCATCTTAGGAACCATGCCAGGCGAAATCTCGTTGGCCAAACAAGAATATTATGGCAATAAGAACAATCAATTTTGGAAGATAATTTTTCAGCTATTTGCTACGATTCCCGTTTCTGAAGTGTATAGCGATAAAACCCAACTACTGCAAAAGAATCAAATTGGGTTGTGGGATGTGTTGGAAAAGTGCGAACGAAAAGGAAGTCTGGATAGCCAGATAAAAAATCAGATTGAAAATGATTTGCTACAATTGCTAAAAGATTTCCCAGAAATAAATACGATCCTCTTCAACGGCATGCAAAGCCACAACTATTTTTTAAAGAAGTTTGGGGCAATAGAAGGCATAACACTCCGGGTACTTCCATCTACAAGTCCAGCCAATACACAATCCTTTGACGAAAAACTTCGAATTTGGAGTGAAGTACTTTTACAGTGACTCTTCCAAATACCGTTCTTGAAAAATGTGTTGGTGGTGGTTTTGATGCCCGATAATTACAAATCCTAAAGCTCTAACCGACATTGGATGATTTGAAGCAGTTCCCATTTGTTTCAAATCTTCTTCCGAAAAAGTCTTAAACAATGACAACGTCGCTTGCCGCACCACGGCCAATTCCGTCAACAAATCTTGAATGCTTCTATGGTTTGCCTGTGCAGCATCTACATAAGTATTTTCATCAAAACCGGGTAATGGTGTGGCGTCTTTTCGGGCAAATCGCAGTGCTCGGTAGGCAAAAATACGTTCGGCATCAATCAGGTGTTGCAAAATATCTTTTATAGTCCATTTGCCTTCGGCGTACCGATAATCAAATTTATCCATCGGAATGTTTTGCACGAATTTGATTAAGCGATGCACAGAGATTTCGAGTTCTTCGAGTAAAGTATACTCTGATATAGCCGCTTGGATGTAATTGGCATAAAAGGCGGCATATTCATTTATGGTAATATCGGTTGCTCTCATAATGATAATTTTAAGCTGAATTTCTACTCGCGTTAGTATTCCCAAACAGCGATCGTGTTACAATTTTTTGATAAGTTTTGATTAACTCGGCATCCGGATGGTTTTCTTTTTGCAATTGGTTAATGCGCGACAATGCATATTGCTGAATCGTCAACAATGGTTTTACGATATTTTCACGCATAGCAATGGAAGCTTTTCCATCAGGATAGTTTTCCATCAACTCTTGATGATCAGCAATTTTTAGCAACAAGCGTTTGGTTTCCAAAAACTCGTCGTAAATAATTTGCCAAAAATCGCCAAATTGTGGATCGTCGCGCATATAAGCGGTCAAGGGAAAAAACGATTTGGCTAGCGACATCATACTATTCTCCAACAACGTTTTAAAGAATAACGAGCTGTTGTATAAGGCTTGAATTTTATCCCATTGCTGCGTGTCTTCGAAATGTTTTAAAGCGGTTCCCACACCAAAAAATCCGGGTACATTTTGTTTCAATTGGCTCCATGATCCCACAAAAGGAATGGCTCTGAGCTCGGAAAAATTAAGGGTTTCCGAGTTCTTTCTTTTCGAAGGACGACTACCGATATTGGTCTTCGCATAATAATTCAACGTACTCATTTGCTCCAAATAGGGAATGAATTTCGGATGGTTCTTAAAGTCGGTATATTTTTGATATCCTTTAGAGGCCAATTCATCAAGAAGGCCTTTCTCTGTTTCCGTTAACGACGTTTGACTTTCAGCAAAAACTTGATTGGTAGCACCGGCGCTTAACAAGTTTTCTAAGTTATAACGACAAGAATCTAAGGTTCCAAAATTAGAGCTAATAGTTTGTCCTTGAACGGTGACTTGTATTTGTTGGTTTTCAATAGACGAACCTAACGAAGCATAAAATTTATGCGTCTTACCGCCACCGCGAGCTGGTGGTCCGCCGCGTCCGTCAAAGAAAATGACTTTAATACCGTATTTTCTAGATATTGCTGTTATCTGCTCTTTGGCTTTATAGATGCTCCAATTCGCCATGAGGTAACCGCCGTCTTTCGTACCGTCAGAGAACCCAAGCATCACCGTTTGTTGGTTCCCACGGCTGGCTAAATGCTGTTTGTAGGTTTCGGTCGTATACAACTGTTCCATGATTTGTGGCGCATTTTGTAGATCGTCAATGACTTCAAATAGCGGAACAACATCTACGGTTGGGTGCTCCCAATCGCACAGTCGAATCAAAGCAAACGATTCCAAAACTTGGAGAGCACTATCGCAATTGCTAATAATGTATCGGTTGCAACCAAACTCCCCATTTTTTTCTTGAATCGTTTTCATGGTATAAATCGATTCTAAAGTAGATTTGGTCATTTCATCTTGAAAATCATTCGGATTTAGCTTTCCTTTCAAATTCGAAACCCAAGATAACATTTCAAAATCGGTTGTTGCAATAGATTGATTTAGAAACTCCAATACGTTTGTAAAGACCGTTTGGTGTATTTTACTATTCTGACGAATATCCAAAGACGCGAAGTGAAAACCAAAGAGCGTGACTTTATTAATCAACGTATTCAACTCATCTAAATAAAGCGATTGGTGTTGGTCGATGACGATGTGTTTAATTTGCTGCAATTTCGATTTGAATTCTTCTAAAGTGATAAAAATATCGCCTTGTGAGTAAAATACAGATCGGTAAATCTTAGATTCCAACTCGGCCACCAAATTATCTACATTAGGAAACGTGAGTTTTCTTTTCAATCTTCTAATTTCTCGGTAGTAGCTTTTCAAGATAGAAGTCCGCAAACGATCAGCTACTTTTAAAGTGATTTCTGTAGTTACAAAAGGATTTCCATCTCGATCTCCGCCAGGCCAAAAGCCCAAGTTAAAAATCGGATTTTGGATCTCTTCGTTCGCAAAAATATTTTTTTGAATATAAGAAATGATTTCGCCACTGGTTTCATAAAACACATTTTCCAGATACCAAACCAAACTAACCGCTTCGTCAAATGGTGTTGGCTTTTGATGTTTGATAAAAGGTGTTTTTCCCAATTGCGATAACAATTGTTTGATTTTTACCAAATCGTCTTCACGAATGGCATCGGTTAAATCGGTGATAATTCCTAAAACGGAACCTGGATAAAACTGCGTGGGATGCGCGGTCAAAACAGTTCTTACGTTGAAATTCTCTAAGAACTTCTTCAGTTCTTCTACCTTCCCTTTGTCTTCTGCATTTTCTTTAATGTCTCGCAAAGATCCTTTCCCTTCCAAATTATTAACCACCGGAAAAGCGGCGTCTTCAATCGCATCGAAGAGTACGATTTGTCGCTCAATGTATTGAATAAAACGAAACATCAAATCGATGCGTTCCCATTCCGAGGCACTATCTAAATACTTCGCCGTAAAAAAGTCGACAATTTGAATGGGTGTTTCCTGTTTCTTAAATCCTTTTTCACAAACCTCCGTAAATAGCGGCAGTAAAACTCCCGTGTTGTCGATGGAATCAAAGGGTAACGTCAAAAAAACACTGTTGTAAACATGGTATTTTGAAAGTACATTTTGATTAAAACGCTCAATTTTAGGTAGAGTATACATTGGAAATTGGATTTAAAAATTTAAAAAAAAACCTCAAGAATTAACTTGAGGTTCTATAGAATATAGTGCATTCAAGTTTTTACATATTTTTAAAAATAGTATGCATCAAACGTTTCTTGTCATTAATACTTTCTTCAAGAGAAATCATGGTTTCTGTTCTATAAACCCCATCAATATCGTCAATCATGAAGATTACTTCTTTGGCATGTTTCGTATCTTTAGCTCTTATTTTACAGAAGATATTAAACTTCCCAGTAGTCACAGAAGCAACCGTAATGTATGGTATTTCATTAATACGCTCTAAAACAAATTTAGTTTGTGAAGTATTGTTAAGAAAAACACCAATATACGCGATGAACGAATATCCTAATTTATCGTAATCCAATACTAAAGAAGAACCCATAATGATGCCGGCATCTTCCATTTTCTTTACTCTTACGTGAACGGTTCCTGCAGAAATTAATAATTTTTTTGCGATGTCCGTAAAGGGAATTCTAGTGTTATCAATTAACATGTCCAGAATTTGGTGGTCAACTTCATCTAATCGAAACTTGCTCATAAATAGTATGTTTGTTTGTTTTTAATCTTGTTTATACTAAAGAATCGAAATTGACTTTAATTCAAGTATTCCGTAAAAATATTAATTTTTTACTAACCCATTAACAATTTCTATACTTTTTTCTAACCAAAAATCTGCTTTTTCGTCTAATTTCGGAATGTTATCTTTCGAATCAGAATATCTTGCTTGTTTTGCATCGTATTCGTAATGTCCAAAAAAACCTTCCAAATCGCCTATGGCAGCGAAATAAGCAATCCAAGAAATTTGATTGTTGCTCAGTACTTCTTTAAATTGAATGGCAAAATTCGTAATAATTTCATTACTATCATAATTTATCTTGACATTTTTATAAACAATATCATAAAAAACGACTTTATTTTGAGAAATATTCAAGTAATCTTCGATTTTGTTATCAACTATAACGTTTTCGTTAAAGTTCTGTAATCCTGAAAGTAATGCCATAAAAATAAATTTTCGAGTAACTTCTCGATGGTAATCCTTCGGAAAATGCCCAGCTTCAAACAATATTGTAGGTACCCCTAACCACTGAAAAGTATCTCCCACACAATTCAAATTAAAGGCATCGTCAAAGCGCCCTACTTGATTGGGAATGTACTTTTGTAGCTCCTCATTCATTTTTACAATCACTTGAATGGCTTTAGTGCGCACATCGTTAATCGTTCGTTCTTCATTATAAGCTGGCGCCAAAAACGAAACCGTCGCTGGTTTTCCAGTCGTTCCAGCTCCAAAAATGGTTCGCTGATCGTGCAAATTGTAACAATAATGGGGTTGAAAACCGTCAAAACACTTTCGAAGCACCACACTTTCCGGTTGCGATAAGTTTTGAGCATCTCGATTCAAATCGATACCATTCGCATTCTCTCGGGTATACGCTTTGGCACCATCGGGATTCAACATCGGTAGACACAGAAAAGTATACTGGTCTAACAATGCTTTAGCTTCCGCTGTATTGCTGTGAAGAAAATTAAGAAAATCAAACAACGCTTTCGTTGTCGTACTTTCATTGCCATGCATTTGTGACCACATTAAAATGCGAGTGGCTCCCACTCCAATTTGGTACGAATAAATAGGTTGGTTTAAAACCGATTGCCCAACACATTTTAATTGTTGGTTAGTATTTAAACTCTCCAACAACGGTTCTATATGTTCTAAAGTAATGTAGCGCCCAAATAATTGGGGTTCCTTATAGGATTCAAAAGTCTTTTCAAAATTCATAAAGTGTACCTAGTTAGTAAGGTTATACAAAAGGAGAATTATTCGGATCGTATTCAAAACTGTATTCTGGAATTTTCCCTTTGACTCCTTTAAAATGATTGAAAATGATAACCGAATCTTCTTCCAAATTACCTGTAGGATAAAATGGAATTCCCAAATGGACTTCCCTTTTTTGAAAATTAAAAGCAACGGGTATAATAGGAACTTGCGCTTTTAGAGCGATATAATAAAATCCGGTTTTCAATTGAGTGACTTTCTTCCGAGTTCCTTCTGGTGAAATCGCCATTCGAAAAACCTTTCGTTCTTTGAAGATGGCTGCAATAGCATCTACTTTGTTCAAACCGCCGGTACGGTCTAAAGGGGCACCACCCATCCACCGGAAATACCCTGCAAATGGAAACCGAAACAGTTCTTTCTTAGCCACAAAGTGCATGTCCAGACCCGTAATACCTCTGGTAAAAATTCCTAAATAAAAGTCGTGCCAACTCGTATGCGGCAGCACTACCATCACACATTGTTCCATTGTGGGCGCAATAGTACCTACAATTTTCCAACCCATCAAACGGTAAAAAATAAACTGATATAAACTTTTTTTCATGCACAACTATTTCTGTAAAATTAACATTAATCTCTTATTTTTGGTGAAAATAATTGCAAATGCTCCGAAGACTTCTAAGCTATTTAATTCCGGTCACTATTTTTCAGATGAAATCTAGTACCAGTAAGACTCTAGAAGTAACTTGGAACAATGGACAACTTGTTTTAGATTCCAAAAACACCAACTACTCTTATGGCAGTTTGCAACGTATTTTGCGAAAAGGCTTAAAGCACATTGGCTTTAAACGCATCCGAAAAATGAAACACATCCTAATCCTTGGTGTTGCTGGTGGTAGTGTGATTAAAACTTTAGTGGATGAAATAAAGTATGAAGGCAAGATTACCGGAGTTGAAATAGATCCTGAAATTATTCAAATTGCCAACGAGTATTTTTCGTTAGACCAAATTCCGAATTTAGAAATTGTAATTGATGATGCTTTTGAATTTGTATTGAAAACCAAATCAAAATACGATTTAATTCTAATTGATATTTTTCAAGACACCGTCATGCCCAACTTTCTATTCGAAAAATTCTTCATGAATAGAATTGGTGAGCTACTGCAACCCGACGGCATAATCCTATTCAATACGATGCTTTTGAACGAAGGGCACAACACTAGAAATGAAAACTATTGCATTGATTTCAAAAGCCATTCCTTCAAAGTACACCGCATTCCCAGAGTTGAACAACACAACGAATTGCTCGTGATTACCAAATAAGAAAAGAGGGCACCGCAGCACCCTCTTACCCAATCATCAAACCAAAAACCAACTTTTCCCCTTATGATTTCGGAGTCACTACCGCATCAATTACGTGTATGACACCATTCGATTGATTCACATCTGCTATCGTTACTTTCGCAGTTTTACCATTTTCATCGGTCAAGATCAAGGATTTTCCTTTCATCGAAGCAACCAATTTTCCACCACTTACTGTAATTAAAGTAGCCATTCCGTTTCCTGCTTTTATCGCTTTAGCAATATCGGAAGCATTCATTTTCCCAGCTACCACATGATACGTCAAAATGGTTTGCAATGTTTTTAAGTTTTCAGGCTTTAATAAGGTTGCTACCGTTCCTTTTGGCAACTTGTTGAAGGCGGCATTCGTTGGAGCAAAAACAGTAAATGGTCCTTTTCCTTGCAGCGTTCCTACTAAACCGGCTGCTTTCACTGCCGCAACCAAAGTAGTATGGTCTTTGGAGTTTACCGCATTTTCAATAATATTTTTGGTAGGATACATCGCAGCTCCACCCACCATTACTGTTTTTTGAGCAAAAGTTGTTGCTCCGAACGTTAGGGCTGCTGTCAAAAAGGCTGCCGAGAAAAAATTAGATGCTTTCATAGTCTTGTTATTTTTTTAAGTTATAAAGGCATTTACGCCAGAAGGTGGTTTGTGGTTTTAATCAGCGTAAACTTTAACGTTTTTTAAGATTTTTAGAGGCAGTATAATAGTTCTTCATTCCTTTCTTTATGCCCGTATTTCTTCGTAAATTAGTACTATCTAAGAACCTAACTTATGCTTCTGAAACTGAAAAGCATCTTGAAAAAATTATTGCTTGGGAATGTTTCTCAATTGCCCAAACCAAAAGTCAACCCGATTCAGAAACGGATTCTGAACATCAAATCCATTTGGAACAACGATCATCAAGACGATAACGGCATCGAGAAAATTGTACGTTTAGTGCTTTCTTTTTCTCAATTGTTATTTCCGGGAGTGTATCTCAAATATTTAGCTGCTAGAAAAGGTGTGGAATACCGCGACCTAACTTTAGATTTTTACGTGCTGCTAAAAGTTTCCTTTCCTATTATTATCCTAATCAACCACTGGCAACACCAAGGAATTATTATTGGCATCATGGTTTATGTTTTGTTAGAAACCATTTTTTACATTCCCACGCTCATCTTTGCCTCCGATTTGTTATCGCGACCCCGCTCCTACAAGCGCTCGATGTTGCTGTTGTTCTTCAACTATTTGGAAATTGTTTTCGCCTATGCCGTGTTGTATTCGAATGGGAATTATCTCAACAAACCCTTTAGTCATTGGTTTGATGCCGTCTATTTTAGCATCATCACCTCTTCTTCTATTGGGTATGGTGATTATTATCCGGCGACAGTTTTTGGAAAAGTATTGGTCAGTACACAAGCGTTACTCTTCTTATTCTTTGTAGTGTTGTTCTTGAATTTCTTCTCTACCAAAATAAAAAGCAAAGGGTATTTTGATCATGAAAATCAAGAGGAACTATAGCAATAGCCGCGCTTTTTCTAGATCCTCAGGTGTATCAATGCCAATACTAACATGAGTGGTTTCTACCATTTTGATGCGTTTCCCAAACTCTAAATAACGTAATTGCTCCAGTTTTTCAGAGGCTTCTAGCGACATCATCGGCAGTTGATAGAAATCCAATAAAGCTTGTTTTCGGAAGGCGTAAATACCAATGTGTTGAAAATACCGCACCCCGACATTTTTTTCTCTAGGATACGGAATCACCGAACGCGAAAAGTACAACGCAAATCCTTTTTGGTCTACCACAACTTTTACATTATTCGGATTGTTGATATCCGTTTCATTGGTAATCTCGCGCATTAACGATGCCAAATCAACCTTTTGCTCGGCATCGTTTCGGAACACTTCAATAACTTTGGCTAGCGAATCACGGTCGATGAAAGGCTCATCACCTTGAACATTCACTACAATATCAACCTCCAAATTAGCTACCGCTTCGGCAATTCGATCGCTACCCGATTCGTGCTCTTTGATGCTGCGAATCGCTTTGCCGCCTTGGGACAAAATTTCGTCGAAAATCAAATCCGAATCGGTAACCACAAAAACATCATCGAACAATTGTGTGGCAACTGCCGCTTCATACGTTCGAGTAATAACCGTTTTTCCTCCCAAATCTTGCATTAATTTAGCGGGGAATCTAGTCGATGCATAACGGGCTGGGATAACGGCAATAATTTTCATGGTCGAGAAGTCTGAATTTAAAGTGCTAAAATACTAAGTTTTTATTTGATGGTTAGAATTAAAAGACCCACTAAAATAAAACTAGCGCCCAAGCCTACTTTCCAACTAAATTGCTCGTTCAATATAAAAAAGGAAAGCAACAACGTAATCAAAATGCTGGCTTTGTCAATTAAAGCTACTTGTGACACGTTGCCAATTTTGATGGCTTTGTAGTAGAAAATCCAAGACAAGGACGTGGTAACCCCCGAAATCGTGAGGAACATGATATCGGTTTTGGTCAAGTTTTTAAAATCTTTAACCGATTGAAAGGCAATCGCATTCACCCAAATAAAGACAAATACCGTGACCGTTCGAATCGCCAAACCCGTATCAGAGCTGACATTCTTGAGTCCCATTTTAGCAATGACCGAAGTCAGTCCCGCAAAAAACATCGATATTAAAGAATAAACGACCCAATTCTTCATGGCTTAGCTCTTAAAATTTGTACCTCAAATATCGTAAATCGTACCTAATAATGGTGCCTCTAAACTAAAAAACTCTCCTCTTTAAAACCAATCAAATACAATTTGTCTTTGGCCCGAGTAATGGCAGTGTACAACCACCGAATGTAGTCGCGATCTATTTTACCGTCGGGCAAATACGGTTGTTCAATAAAGACTGTATTCCACTGCCCACCTTGCGATTTGTGGCAGGTGATGGCATAGGAAAATTTGACTTGCAACGCATTGAAATACTCGTTTTCTTTAACTTTTTGGAACTTCTTGTATTTCGTCGTTTCACTTTCATAATCTTCCATAACGGCTTCATAAAGGCGGTTCGACTCTTCATAAGTCAGCGAAGGCGACTCACTAGTGAGCGTATTCATCAACAGCACCGTTTCAAAAGGTTTTTGATTGGGGTAATCAATCATTCGCAGTTTTACGTTGGCAAACTGAAAGCCATACAATTCTTTAATATTGAAGATTTGCAAAATCTCAACGATATCGCCATTGGCAATAAAGCCCGCTTCATCGGTTTCCTTCAGCCAAAAATAATTGTTCTTGACCACCATCAGATAATCGCCAGTGGAAAGTTCGCTTTCTTTATCGAGAATTTTCATCCGAATTTGCTGGTTGTATTGGTTCGCACGCTTATTCGACCGTACGATAAACGCCGTGTCTTCAATACTGTATTTGCTGTAGGCGGTGTTGATAGCGTCTTGAATATCATAGCCATCGGTGAGCCGAACAATATCCGAAAAACCTTTTAAGTTGAATTGAAACGTATCCAAAAATTCGTCTTTCAACACTTCTCTTAAAGCGGTAGCATTGTTCAAAATTCCAGAATTTTCTTCTTGACGCATGACTTCATCCAATTCGATGTGCTTGATTTCTTTGTCGTAATGCAAGGCTAACGAGTTCGTATCCAATGCAGGTGAAACGTCTAAGTTTACTGGCGGTAATTGCGCCGTATCGCCCAACAAAATCATCTTGCAATTGGTCCCCGAATAAATGTAAGAAATCAAATCATCCAGCACGGAACCGTTCTCATACAACTTGCTTTCGGTATTGGTATCGGAAATCATCGACGCCTCATCAACGATAAAAATCGTGTTCTTGTGTTTGTTTTGCTGCAAGGTAAAGCTCACGCCACCACCCGAACTTTTCTTTGGAAAATAAATTTTCTTATGAATGGTAAAAGCGGGTTTTTGCGAGTAATTGGCAATGACTTTTGCAGCCCGACCTGTAGGCGCCAAAAGCACATACTTCTTATTAATGGCTACCAAATTATTGACGATGGTAGCAATTACTGTGGTCTTTCCGGTACCTGCGTAGCCTTTGAGGACAAAGATTTCGTTGTTGTTGTCGTTCGTCAGAAAATCAGCAATTTGTTGAAAGAAGATTTGCTGCTTCAAAGTAGGTTGAAACGGAAAGCTTCGAAGTAAAAGGCTGTAAAACGAACTGGAACTCATTGGGGATTATTTCTTACCGCAAAGTACGCAAAGTTTTTCGCAAAGATGCTAAACTTTCTAGAGAGAAAATTGTAAGTTTGTCCCAATCGATTTTTAGTCGATGGAAAGCGAAACGATTACTTTATGTTAGTGAATACGGCGAACATCACGGAAAAAAAGTACAAAAAACTGACGATTCAAGTGGCTTTGAACGGCATGGCTTTTTGTAGTTCCGATACGTTAAATGCTAAAGTACTTTCGCTTGATGAAGTGGTATTTGATACTTCTGATAAAACGGTAAAGACCGAAGATTTAGTGGCCAAAGCCTTTTCCAAACATCCTGTTTTATCGGCTTCTTATGATGAAATTGTAGTTCTACACGAAAACAGTTTGGCTACGTTTGTGCCCGCCGCCTTATTTGATGAAGCCTATTTAGGCAGCTATTTGCAATACAATACGAAAGTCTTTGAAACTGATTTTTTCGCCTTCGATCCACTTCCGAATTATCATATGAATACCGTTTACATTCCGTATGTCAATTTGAACAACTTTTTTGTAGATCACTTTGGCACGTTTACCTACAAACACGTGAATTCTGTGCTGGTTTCCAAATTGCTCGACTTGTCGAAAAACGTGGATGACAAGAAAATGTTTGTTCATTTGGCAGCGAACCATTTTGAGATTATCATTGTTCAAAACCAGCATTTACTGCTGTTCAACACCTTCGATTATAAAACGCCCGAAGATTTGATTTACTATTTGCTGTTCACTGCCGAGCAATTGAATATGAATCCGGAAACGTTCAAACTAGAATTCTTGGGTGCTATTGCCGAAGACGATGCGTTTTTCAAAATTGCCTACAAATACATTCGCCACGTCTCTATTTTTGATGTGACCGATTTTCAAAACAACAACACCTTCTCGACTGCCGAGAATTTGAAGCATTTTATCCTATTTCAATCGTGAGAATCATCTCTGGCAAGTTCAAAGGCCGCCGCATATCGCCTCCCAAAAACCTTCCCGTTAGGCCAACTACCGACATGAGTAAGGAAGCTTTGTTCAACGTGCTCAACAACCATTTTCACTTTGAAGATTTGAAAGTCTTGGATTTGTTTTCAGGAACGGGCAACATCAGTTATGAGTTTGCTTCGCGAGGCAGTAAGAACATTACGAGCGTTGATGGCGATTTTGGTTGTGTGAAGTTCATCAAACAAACCGCGCAAGAATTCGATTTTAACATCGCGGGCATTAAAAGCGATGTGTTTGCCTACATTCAAAAATGCCATGCCACTTACGATATTGTATTTGCTGACCCACCTTATGCGCTAGAGCAAAAGATTTTTGACCAATTAGTCCTTGCTATTTTTGAAAAAAACTTACTTGCTGAAGATGGCATGATGATTATTGAACATTCCAAATATACCAAGCTCGATCACTTGCTTCATTTTTCATTTAAGAAAAGTTATGGCGGTTCTATTTTCAGTTTCTTTGAAATTGGTTCTGAAAACGATTCGGAAATTGAAGAGGATGACTTGGATGGTGAGGAAGAATAACTATTCTAAAACTCTTTTTTACCCTTTTATTTTACCAACGCCACAAGACCCATTTGGAAGTTCACCACAAGCTTTATAGTGCTACTGTTAAACACCTTCCCAAAAGCTTTTGAGTAATTCTAAATTTGACCGCGGTCAAATTATAAAACGACCGCGGTCAAATTGCAAAAACCTCTTGAGCTTTTTATAAAATGACCGCGGTCCTTTTTTGGGAAGCTTTTAAGCTTATTAAAAAAGCACTTCTTAAGAATTCAAAATTCTCAGGAAGTGCTTTTGTATTTTGGTAGTAGGTTCTTTGGTCAGGTGCTGCGATTACTTCACAATCAAAAACTCCGAGCGGCGGTTTTGAGCGTGTTGTTCTTCGGTACAGTTTTCTTTGCAGTCTACTTTAGGCTCGGTCTCTCCCATTCCTTTTCCGGAGATTCGGTAGGCAGCAATTCCTTTAGAAATCACATATTGCGCGGTGGCTTTTGCTCTTCGATCGGACAAACTTAAGTTGTAGCTGTCGCTTCCTCTCGAATCGGTATGCGCTTTCGCCAGGATTACCAATTGATTGTTGCTCTTCATCACTTGCACCAGCTTGTCTAACTCAAAGGCGCCTTGTTGTGTAATATTGCTTTTGTTGTATTCAAAGTAAATGGGTTTCAAGACCACCTCTGTTTCCGTGATGATAACATCTATTGGTGGCAATTTGGCTTCTACTTTTACAGCGCCTCCAGCAGTTGGAGCCACTTCTAGCGTCAAACTTTCAAAACCATCTTTCGAGGCTTGAATGGAATACGGCGTGTCGCAATTGACTTTATAAGTTACTTCGCCTTTAGCATTCGCCACTTCTTGGGCAATCACATTTTTCTTGTCGTCGATAATCGAAACATTCGCATTGGCTAAGATGGCTCCGGTTTTAGCATTGGTCACCACCGTCAACACATCGACATTGCAAATTGGGGTTACTAAATAGATATCGTCATTGCCATCGCGATTGCTCGAAAGGAATCCGATCTTCTTTGCCGTTGAAAAGGTAAAAGCAAAATCATCTTTTTCCGTATTGATGGGCTTTCCTAAATTAGTCGCTTCGGCTTTGGATGCCAAATCGGCTTGAAACACATCCAAACCACCCAAACCGGGTTTGCCACTCGACGCAAAG
>Ga0208888_100258_pt1 | contig 28665 bp, 36 predicted proteins | sample LakWasM115_HOW13_2_FD_183929 | JGI IMG/M metagenome (GOLD analysis project Ga0208888, IMG submission 183929) | Freshwater sediment methanotrophic microbial communities from Lake Washington under simulated oxygen tension - Sediment Metagenome... | ecosystem: Environmental > Aquatic > Freshwater >...
GTTGGGGTTGCGGTGCTGGCATGTCAGAGCCCCAATGCGATGTTGGCCAGGAAGAGCACGATCGCCATCGCGATCGCGCCCACGAAGGCACACAGGGCCGCCAGGAGGAAGCGCAGCGGGTGATTGGCGATCGCCTCGGTCATCGCTGACGCTCCTGGGTGTTGGGTTGCTCGCCAGAGTCCAGGTCGAACACGGCGCCGACCACCAGGGCCAGGACGTAGAGGACCAGACCACCGGCCAGGAAAAGGCCGCGCATCAGCAGCCCGCGTTTTTGAGTGGGTTTAGGCATGGATGGGCCTCGCAGAGATGGGGGTGCCAGGGGGAACGCGATCCATGGCATCGAGCAGGGCCTCGATCGCGCTGTGAAAGATGCCGGTGTAGGAGAGGGCGCCGGCCTGGATGTGGCAGCGGATCATCTGGCGATTGCTCCTGCAACCAAGCTAAGGAAAACCTTGGCTTGGTGATAGTCGCGGAACGCCTCAAGTGCCTCGGTGTTGACCGGTTCGGTCTGATATTCGCGGCTGTAAAGGAGACGTTCGGTTGCGAACGAGGGGAATCTGATCGCCGAAAAGGAGAGATTTGCCTCAAACAAAACCTGCCCGGCCTTGGCTTCGATTGCTTCGGCTACTGCAGCGCGAGCCCGATCGCACGCCATATCAAGGTCAAATCCCTTGACGGTCTGCCTGGTCTCGATGTCCTTGGGCACGAGGCGCACGAATTGGCGCTCGGTGCGGCCGGTGGCCTTGTGTAACAGCAGCTCAAGGCGCGCAGTTGGCCAGGAATTCGGGTGCAGGGTCACAGTGACTGCGCTCAGGCTGTGACCCATGTCCGCCAGGCCCAAAACGTCCAGGACGGCATTGTTGACTTTGCGAATTTGGGCTTGGCTCATGCTGGCACCCCGCGCTGCTCAGTTTCAAGCGCATCGTCCAAAAAGCCTTGGTGCTGGACCAGTTCCTCTTCCAGCAGCCGAATGCAAGTGGCTAAGGCATCGGAAAGCGGGCCATTCTTCGATCTGGTCCAAACGCTGCCTGCATGCTTTCGGAATGCTGCCAACTTGGCCTTGTCACGCTGAACATGGACCAGCCAAAAGTCAGATCCAGTCGCGTTGGCGGGCACGTCGGGATAGGGCAGCTTGGGTGCTGCGGTGCGCCGTGGGCGCTTCGGTGTGCAGACGTCTGCACTGGGTGTGTTGTTGCTCAACTTCATCTCCTGCCCCGGGGCGGGGTGCGGGATGAATTAAAGCATACTTTCTTAAAATGAGTAAAGCATTCTTTCTTGCTGGCTGTGTCTAACTACTTAGTCGCATACGTAGTAGTGCTGCAGGCACAAAAAAGCCCGCTTGGTATGCGGGCTGACATCAGGTTCCCATGCTCCATGGGTAGTGGCTACTGTGGATCGGACGGCGCGACGTTGCCTGACTGAATTCTGAAGAGTTTAAATGGTGGCACTATTTATACAAATTCCCGGGCATCTATTCCCAAGTTTGATGATTTTAAATTCCGATCACATAACAATCACAAATTGTTTGATGTGCTTGATATTCTTTGATTGTAAATAATGAAGATATTGCAGCTACCCGGAAAGGCGAACATATTAGATGTAATTGATGTTTTCCCGCTGGCCCACGAAATGTTTGAAGACTTTCCGAGGTTTGGGTTTGACGAATATGCCAGTTCCTTACCGTATTTTGATCTTAGGGCTTCGGTAAGTCTTTTGTTGGTGTACTCGCAATCATCCAGCGTTGCTCCATTTCGTGTGTGAGATAGATTCACCTGGTCGAGCTTGCCATTGAGGAAATAAAATTCCACTTCAAACGGCTCTTCTGCAATGGGGACACTCTCTATTTTTAATAGGAGAGTGGCTCCACTTTTTAATCTATTTTTATCGGATGGAGTAACTGTCTTTACCGAGGGGTACTTCGATGAGACATCATCTACAGACATCCCATGCTCGGTGAGGCCCCATAGTGGTTCAGCAATGGCTGAGGTGCACGCAGCTATGGCTGCGATAAATAGGACTTTCTTCATGTAATTTTCTCCCTTTTAGTTTGGTTACATTTTTTTCCCATTCCAGGCCCAAACCACCCGGCCTAGAACCTGGATTTGATGGTCTCCATTCAATACATCAATAGTTTTCACTGTTGGGTTGTCGCTGCTGACTTCGATTGTTCCATCCAATCGCTGTCGTACTCTTTTAATGAAAAGTCTCTCGTGGACTGTGAGTACATAGACCCCATCAATGTGCGAAGGGTCTCGGGCGCCGGTATCAACCAAAAGGACGTCACCATCACCGAACGTGGGCGCCATACTGTCACCGTAAGCATGAATGAAACGAAGGGCTTTATCAGACGAAGGTCGAATTCTGGTGGATACCCAATTTGGGGACACAGTGAGAGTCCCAACAATCACATCGTCGTGCAGTGCTTCTTCACCGGGGCCCATAGCCCCTGCATTGGCTAGCACTGGGATTTTTAGCCCGTGCGCTGTAGTGGGCAGCAACTCGCCGCCTGGTGCCGTGACAGCATCTAAGAACATTTCACCTCTCCCTGTTGCGAGCCATCGGCCTGAGCATCCCAGGACCTCGACTGCATTCTCATGATTCTCTGCGGTGAGCGCCTTTGTTTTGCCGGTGCACACCTGGCCGATGGCTTGAACCGATAGTCCAATTTCCTCCGCGAGCCGGAGTCGAGGGTTGCTGTCCTTCGGCCACTTGGTAGCCAGAGCCCTCTCAAGGCGATCACCGTACGTTTGCATGAAAGCAGTCTTTCATAGATGGGCAAGTGAGGCAAAAAGCATTCTTGATCGCAGTAAGAAAGCATGCTTTAATGTGCGAATGCTGAAATCCGAAGCCCTCCAACTCCTCGGTGGCTCTCTTAAGAGTGCCGCCAAGCACATTGGCATCACTCCGCAGGCCATCTCGGGATGGCCTGATGAGCTGACACCCTCCATTCGTGATCGCGTTCAGGCCGCGTTGTGGCGTGAGTCAGTAGCCAAGCACCTGGGGAACGCAGAGGGTGATGAAGGATCGCGCGCGAGTATTCATCAGATGGCCCCATCCCCCGCTGTCGAGCCTGTCGCCCAGTCCGAGTCCATGCAATGACTTCGGCCCCGCCATTCCCCCACCAACCCCAGGAGACCACCCCAATGACCCAAATCCTTCACATCGTCGGCCGTCAAGGTTCTGGCCGAACCACCTTTGCTGTCGCTCTGGCGCGCTTCCATCGAACGTCTCATTGCGTCTTGGTGGATGAGCTGGGAGGCATTGCGCGCTTTGACCCTAAGCAGGGATTCTTTCTCGACCAAACGGAGGACCTGCTGGATGTCATCCCGACGGATGTGCAGCTTGTGTTCAGGGAGCACACCCCCGAAAAGTTTGCGGGCGCGCAGCCTGGCGAATGGGTGATGTCGATTGACCAGGCCAGGGAGGGGGTGCCCAATCCGCTGAGTGGCGCTGCAGCGATGGCGGGCGTGATGCAAACGCTGGGCAGGCTTGATCATCTTCTGCAGTCACTCATACAGATTTCGGTCCAAGTGGATCGTGTCACCACAGTTGGGACAGGAGAGGGAAGCGGGTCCTGTGTCGTAGCTGGGGTTGTAGCGCAAGAGGATGCTCTTGCCGGCGCGTTCCAGGCACAGCTGACAGGCGTAGCGCAGGGGGCGGCCATAGCTGCGAACACCTGGCGCTTGGACAACTTCCATGCCATCCATGACCTCAAGCACAAAGGTGTTGGGTCTGATTTCGACCGCGCGGTGTTGGCTCTTCTTGACCAAGGAAGCCTCCAGTTGTCGAAGTTCCTCTCTGGCTTTGCTGAGCTGGTCAACCAGCACCGCACGGGCGGCTTGCTCCTCGATGGTTGTATGTTGCGACTGGATGATTTGTTCGTTCAATTTGGCGGTCGCCTCAATGGTCTTCGCCCAGTCGCGGGCTTCGACGGCGGTCTTGAAAAGGCCGACGAGGCCCGCGAAGCCGCTGATCGCGGCGGTGATTTCACTGCTCATAGAGCACCTTTGTGAATTGGGTGGAGTGATTCGATGCGTGGACGTGTCAATCCCCCGCACCGCATGGCGCACCCATTCTGCCCCGCTGGGGTAGTCAACTTTCCCCCGGCTGCCGATCAAGCTCGCGCCGCTGCTCACCTGGAGCCACTCCTCTCCGCCAAAAGGCCGCGCGTTTTCCGTGGGGGTCAATGCGTGTTGGCGGTGCGAGGCAGTCGGGGGTCTTCTATTCCTGCTCATGGCGCGAGTTTGTTCGGCGCCGGGCATTTCGTCTGTATCGAAATCGAAGGGGCTTCGTCATGAACGTTTTGGACGCTGCTTACAACGTGGTGCATGACCAGCCTGGTGGTGCATCACCTCTCTCGGTGCGCCTGGGCAAAGGTCAGCATGTGCTGGGCGCCGAACTGGCTGGCCGTGGCACTGCAAAGCTGGGCCTGGTGGACTCGGTCAAGATCACCCAGATGACAGGGGATCTGCGGATCCTGTTCGCGTTTGCTGAGGAGTGCGGCCAGCTTTGTGTGCCACTGCCTCAGGTGGTCGAGGTCGAGGCCGATGATGTGCTGCGCGCCCTGGCCGAGGCCTCGCATGAATTTGCTGAGCTTTGCGGCGAGGTCTGCAAGAGCATGGCCGATGGCCAGATCAGCGATAACGAGCTGGATCGCATCGAGCGTGAGCGCAGCGAGTTGATGGCGGGTTTGCATTGCCTGGGTGAGCGCTTGCGCGCTCGCAACCTGGCCAGCAAGTCGCGTGAGCGGGGGGGGGGTGTGATGCGCCCAGTTGGAGAGGTTCGACTCGCGCTCTTGGCTGCTGCTCACCGGATTTGTGTCAATGGCCGGCGAGCAACGTTGCGGGAGCTGGCTGCAGCGGCCCAAGTTGGACGTGATGCCGCCCGCCGGACGGTGTATGAGATGGCGAAAGCCGAAGTGCTTTGTCCTGCAGGGGAGCGTCGTGTCTCGTATCGCAACCGGCCGGTTGTTGAGTACGCATTGGCAACGACCCATGCGGCCGCGGGGCCTTCGATGTCCGCACCCAGCGCTGATGGCGCACACACGATCTGAGGGGCGACATGGGAATGACCTTGTGCGAGCCGGCTGAGGTGCTGGCGGGGGCGGTCTTTGCCCCTGCTTTAACGGGTGGTGTACATGGCTGACCTCCCGCCAATCAAATTCCGAGAACTGGCAGATGCGCTGCTGGGCCAGGCTGAGACATTGGTGCCGCAGTGGCTTCCGGGTGGAAAGTTTGTGCCTTCGTCTGCTCAGCGTGAGTACGTTTGTGGGTCGCTGTCGGGTGGTGAGGGTACGAGCTGCTCGGTTGGTACCAAGAATGGCAAATGGCAGGATTTTGCGACAGGTGAGGCCGGCCTTGATCTGATCAGCTTGTACGCAGCTATCAATGAGCTGTCCAATGCCCGGGCCGCTGTGCAAGTCGCTCGGGAATATTCGCTTGAGGATGTCGCTGGCCTGGTGAAGCAAGCGTCAGGCGCACCTGTGCCGGCAAGGGCTCCCCGGCCGGCGCCCGTTCCATCAAAACCACCGAAGCCCGAAGAGGGGTGGACTACCGTTGTGCCAGTACCGGCAAATGCGGTGGCCGCCACTCATCGGCATTACCACCGAAAACCCGAGGAGCTGCAGCACCTGGCTGAATATCGGGTAGGTGATGACCTGTATGGGTATGTGGTGCGATTCGTCACGAGCGATGGTGGCAAAGACACCTTGCCTTACACCTGGTGTTCTTCGGCGCGAGATGGGGCGAGCAAATGGAACTGGCGCCAATGGGATGAGCCTCGGCCGTTGTATTTTCCCGGTTTCTCCCTGCCCGATGGCCGTACGGTCATTCTGGTTGAAGGGGAAAAGAAGGCCGGGATCCTGCAGAGGCTGCTCGATGCAGGTGCTCCGGGGGTCTATTGCGTGGTGAGCTGGCCGGGTGGCTGCAAGGCCTGGAAGAAAGCGGACTGGTCATGGCTTAAGGGCCATCACGTTTTGCTTTGGCCCGACTGCGATGCGAAGCGTGAGCCTCTCACGGCAGCAGAACGTAAAGCAACACCCGACAAGGTGGCTCAGGCCGTGATACAGCAGGGCAAGCCATTGTTGCCATTGAAAAAGCAACCGGGCTGGGCCGCGATGGTTGGCATTGGGCGGCAGCTCATCGAGACGCAGCAATGCACTGCTCAAATTCTCCCAATACCCCAGCCGGGCGAGGTCGTTGACGGATGGGATTGCGCTGATGCGATTGAGACAGATGGATGGACGTTCGATCGCGTTCTTTCTTTCTTCGGCCAGGCCCAACCTTTGCCCGCTGATGTCGATGGGGATGAGCCGGCCGAGGCATCTGCCGGCCCGGGTGGCCCGCCAAAACTCGATCCCCCCGGTAGCCCTGGGGCCAGTGGCTCCGCGAACGATGGGGATGATGCTGACGATTTCTCGGAGTACCTCCACTTCTGTGCGCAGCAGATGAAGATCAAGGTTTGGGCATTGCAGCCCAACCGAAAGATGCTGTGCGAAGCACTTCGGGTCGCTCCTGGCTTGAAGGGGTGTCTTGCATTTGATGAGCTGCGAGATGAACCTTGCACTCGGCGGGCGTGGCCCTGGCGTGATGAGGCAGCTCCACTGATGGATCAGGATGAGCTGAGGCTGGGCGACTATCTGGAAAAGAAATACAAGGTCAGGAGCCCGTCGCGATCAGCGCTCGCAGAGGCCATCGAGATCGTGGCTGATGAGCAGCGATATCACCCAGTTCGGGAATGGTTGACGGGCCTGAAGTGGGACGGCAAGTCGCGTATCGAGAAGTGGTTGATCCACATCCTGGGCTTGGGCAATGAAAAGCTCAAGCCCAAGTTCAAGCGATACCTGGAGCTGGTCGGCCGCTATGTGCTCCTTGGTCAGGTAGCTCGCGTGATGGAGCCGGGCTGTAAGTTCGATTACAGCGTGGTCCTGGAAGGCATCACGGGCGTTGGCAAGTCAACGCTCGTGGAAACGCTGGTCGGTAAGCAGTTCTTTTCTGATACCCACTTTGATATTGGGTCGGGGAAGGATGGCATGGAACAGCTCGCAGGCATATGGGCCTATGAGCTGAGTGAGATGACTGCTTTTCGGCGCACTGACAGTGAGTCGGTCAAGCAGTTCTTTTCCACCAAAACAGACCGATTCCGAGGTGCCTACGGCAAGTACGTCCGGGCCCACCCGCGGCAGGTGGTGATCTGGTGTACGACCAACAAGCGCCAGTACCTCTATGACATCACCGGCAATCGGCGCTTCTGGCCAATCTGGATTGGGCAGCCCATCAATGTGGTCTGGCTGGCTAAGTGGCGAGAGCAACTATTTGCTGAAGCGCTGGCACTGTTTCAGAAGGGCGTGCCGATCTTCCCCTCGCGAGAGGATGAGGAGGCCTACTTTGTGCCCGAGCAGAAGAAGCGCCTGGTCGAGACCAGCGTGCAAGCTCGCCTCTTCAATCTGCTGACCCGAGAGGGTGCGCCAGGTGGTGATGGCAAGGCGACTGCTGAGTTGAACCAGCACACCTCCTTTGTGACTGTCGACCAGATGGTGATGGCACTGGGCACTGATCCAGGCAAGAGCACGACGGCGCTTGAAACCCAGATCCGTGACTGGTTGATGGAAAACGGGTGGATCCCTGGGCGTGAGACGGGCGGTCAGCGCAGGCGGGGCTATGCCCGTCCTGATGTGTGGCCTCCGGTCTACGAGGACCAGGACTTGGATGAGAAATCGGGTGATGCGGGGGCGGGTGCGCCTGACGCATCGGAGGGCAGGGACGATGAACCGTTCTGACCAGAGATCGGCGCACACAGCGCCGGAAAAGGTCGCGGTTCAGGAATCGCGCCACATCACAACGCCAGCGGGAGGCGCGATTCGCGGCCGGCGTTGTGGTGCGGTTGCGGGGAAGTCCCTGCATGCGCCTATGACCTAGCGATCCTTGTCAGCGGGCCTGGCGGCCGATGGTGGATGCGCCTGCATCCGTCCAGCCGTCCAGGCGTCCGCATGGAGCCCATGGGCAGCCGTATCGACAGATAGGGCAGTCGAGCCGCCGCATGGGTTGATGAGTGCGCTGCTTAGATGTGGGCGCAGGCGAGTGTGCGCATCCGCTCGCGCACGTGCGCAGGGACTCCTGTGTTGTGTGTGTGAAATCAATAAATACGGTGGACGGCTGGACGGATCGAAGAAAGGGGCTGCAGATGAATGAAGCTGAAACGATTGCCTTGATCAAGCGGGAGATGCCCAACGTGTACCAAAGCATCCAGGCCAAGGCAAAGGAAATTGGAAACGATGCATTCGCCCTGGTGCGGCAGGGCCTGCGGGGAAAGCCTGGATGCTTCTATGCCTTCGAGCGTGGGCACGTTGTAGGTACTCCCTTCAATGAGCCTCAGATCAACGCTGAGATCGCGATGTACATGGTGACCTTCGGCTGTGCACACGTCTGCATTTGGGCGGCAAAGTCAGGGGACGGCAATGGCGCGCATTGAGTGGGTTCGCCATAAGCTGGAAAATTGGGCGCGCTGGTGCTCGCAGCCTGCCTCGGGCGGCCTGGGCTTCCCCAGTCAAAGCACCTTCGTGCGGTTCATCGGCGCTGATCGTCGCGATGAAGCCAACGTGCCGTTGCTCAGCCTTGAGGCCGAGCAGACCGACAGGGCGGTGCGATCGCTGCAGCTCAGCCGAAGTCACCTCTATCTGGTGCTCAAGTACCACTATGCAGAGGGCCTGCCGATCCACCGTGTGGCCCAGCGCATGGGCCGTGCTCAGTCAACGATCAAGGCGAACCTAGAACAGTCTGATCGGGCCATAGCAGGCTGGTATGAGGAGCAGGAACGAGCCCGGCTCAAGTTGAAGGAACTGGCCTGTAACGAAAAAAGGAGTTTTCCGTCATAGACCTTTATGGTAGATTTCAGGCATTGTGTGATAGCTGCGTCTAGCGATTGATCGCACAACCCGGAACCCCGCCCAGTTTGCGCTGTGCGGGGTTTTTCTTTGGCGCTTCGCCTGATGCGATTCACCTGATTGAGTCGCATGAGGCGAGGGCTGCAGCGGGTGTTGGTGGTGGGTGGTTGGCCTGCTGCAGTTCCTCCCTGATTGGAGATCCCATGGCGTTCGGTATCAGCCCGAGGCGTGACCACGACGATAGACGCGGCTCAGCACATTCCCGGGGCTACACCTCTGCCTGGCAGAAGGCCCGCGATGTGTTCTTGCGAGAGAACCCGCTGTGTGCGATGCACCGCGAGCGTGGTCAGCATGTCGCGGCTCAGGTGGTCGACCACATCAAAGCACCGCGATTGCGTGACGCGCTCGACAGCAAAGACGATGAGCGCATCGCTGCCGCCCGTTCGCTGTTCTGGGATCGTGCGAATTGGCAGCCACTCTGCAAGCTGTGTCACGACTCGGTGAAACAGCGCCTTGAAAAATCTGGCCGGCTCTCCGGATGCGATGCATCGGGCCGCCCCATCGACCCTCGGCACCACTGGCGCACCCAAGCGCAAGGGGAGGGGGGGTAAAAAACTTTCGTCTGGCTTCGTTCCAGACCGTCCGCTCCCCCTCGCTCGCAACGCCGGGAAATATGGTGGGAGGGGGGGTATCGAGGAGATTCACACATGGCAGGCAACTCAAACTCTGGTCGCCCCTCAAAACCCGCGATTCATCATCTGATTTCAGGCAACGCCAGCAAGATGAGCACTGCCGATCTGATGGCGCTAGTTCAACAGGAGCAAATCGCCACCAGCGCGCCACCGATGCCCGAGTGGCTGAGCCCCGAGGCGCAGGACGAATGGCAGCGCGTGGTGCCCGACCTGCTGAAACTTGGTTGGATTCACTCCCTGGACATGGCCGCCCTGGCGAGTTACTGCGAGGCCTATTCGGATTGGGTCCGCTTCCGGCACTTGATCGTCGTAAAGAACAACGAGATGGCGGACTCCGGTGACGTCCAGGTCTTTGCGACTGGGGCCAAACAGATCAGCGTGTGGCGACAGCTCGCCAATGACGCCGAAAAGCGAATGAATGCCGCCGGTGCTGCGTTCGGGTTCACGCCGGTGGCGCGGCGAAGCATGAAGGTGGCGGTTCCTCAGGGGGAGCTGTTCCCCAATGAGGTGAAAGATGCCGCAGACCGATATTTCCAGTGATCGCGTCGGGCAGTTCTGTGAGCAGGTTCTATCTGGTGAGATCGTTGCGGGGCCTCATGTGCGTGCTGCTGTGCGCCGCCACCTGGATGACCGGGCCAACGGTGCCAGTCGCGGCTTGGTGTGGCGGCAGGATCTCGCTGACCGGGCGATGGGCTTTTTCCCGGATGTGCTGCGCCTCAACGGTGGCGAGTTCGAGGACAAGCCGTTTGTCCTGGCGCCCTGGCAGGCCTTCGTGGTCGGCAGCATCTTCGGCTGGTACACCGATGACGGATTTCGGCGCTTCTCGGTGGTGTACATCGAGACCGGTAAAGGCTCGGGCAAGAGCCCCCTGGTCGCCGGCATCGGCTTGTATGGCCTGGTGGCCGACAAGGAACAGCGCGCTGAGATCTATGCAGCGGCCACGAAGCGCGACCAGGCACAGATCCTGTTCCGCGATGCGGTCAGCATGGTGGACCTGTCCAAGAGCCTCAGCGCAAGGTTGAAGAAATCGGGGCGGGATGAAAAGGTTTGGAACCTGTTCTACCAACCCACGAACAGCTTCTTCATGACGATCAGTGCAGACGATGGCCAGTCCGGCCCGCGTCCGCACATCGGCTTGATCGATGAGGTGCACGAGCACAAGTCGGCGACCGTCGTGAACATGATGCTGGCCGGTCGCAAGAGCCGCCGCCGCGCCATGGTGGTGATGATCACCAACAGCGGCAGCGACAAAAACACGGTCTGCGGTCAATACCACGAGCTGGGCGTGCGGGTGTGCGAGGGGAAAGAGGTCAACGACTCGGTCTTTGCCTTCATCTGCTCGCTGGACAAGGGCGATGACCCGTTCAAGGACGAGTCGTGCTGGCCAAAGTCCAATCCGTCGCTTGATTTCAAAGCGCACGGGCAGACCGATGGCATTCCGGGCCGAAAGTATCTGCGCGACCAGGTGCGTGAGGCCAGGGGGCTGCCGGCCAAAGAGGCGGTGATCCGCCGGCTCAACTTCTGCGAGTGGACCCAGGCGACATCGCCCTGGATCGGGTGGGATGTGTGGTCGCAGGCCGATGAGCGGGTGCCGCTGCGCATGCTGCGCGGCCGGCCTGCCGTGGCGGGGCTGGATCTCTCCAGCACCACCGACTTGACCGCGTTCGTGATCCTGTTTTTCCCCACGGCTGACGACCCGCATTGGCGGCTGATGCCGTATTTCTGGATCCCGGATCACGAGCTGGAGGAGCGGGAGAAGCGAGACCGCGTGCCTTACAGCGTGTGGATCAAGGAGCGGTGGCTGGAGACCACACCGGGGCGGGCGATCAGCAAGCTGTTTGTGCTGCGCCGCTTGCGGGCCATCTGCGATTTCTTCGATATCCGCCGCATCGCCTACGACCGTTGGCGGATCGAGGATCTCAAGCAGCTCATGGTCGAGCACTCGATCGAACTGCCCGAGCTGGTGGGTTTTGGCCAGGGCTTCAACTCGATGGGGCCCGCGGTCGATGAGTTCGAGCGCCGCTTGTTGGGCTTGGCTCCTGAGCTGGATGAGGACGGGGAGGTGATCGACGTCGAGGCAGTTGAGGTTGTGGAGACCCTGCGGCATGACGGCAATCCGGTGCTGACCTGGAACGCGGCCAACGCAGTCACGGTCAGCGACCCGGCCAACAACCGCAAGCCGGAAAAAGCGAAGTCGATCGGGCGCATCGACGGGATCGTTGCTGCGGTGATGGCCACCGGCATCAGTACCGGCGATGTAGGCGATGGCGAATCTGTTTATGAAAAGGGTGTGGGCATATGAAGTCCCTGATGTATTTGTCCATCGTGGCCGGCCTGCTGGGCTTTTGCCTGGTGATTGCTGGCATCGCGCTGGTCAGTGTGCCGGCCGCGCTGATTGTCGCGGGCAGCATGCTGATCGGCTATGCCTTCCTGGCGGACAGGGCCGCAGCCGCAGCCGCTGCTCGCGCATCTGAAACGGGCGGTTGACATGTTTTTCTCCAATTTGCTTGGTGGTGCAGGCACTGCTTCGGTGTCCGACGCAGGGCATGAGCTGTGGCGCGGCTTGATCGGGCGGGGCCGCAGCAGCTCGGGCGTGCGCGTCACGCCTGAAACTGCCATGGCCCTGCCGATCCTGCAGAACTGTGTGACCTTGCTGTCCGAGTCGCTCGCCCAGTTGCCCTGCGAGATCTACGAACGCCAGGAGGGCGGCCAGCGAGAGATCGCGTCGAGCCACCCAGCCTATGACGTGCTGCGGTATCGCCCCAATCCATTTCAGACGCCATTCGAGCGGCTGGATCTGCTGCAAAACTCGTGCGGCTTGCGTGGCAACGGGTACGAGTTCATCGAGCGCCGGGAAGATGGCAACATCACGGCGCTGTGGCCGCTGTCGGTCGACAAAATCACGGTGCTCAAGGGGGCTGACCTGACCCCTGTCTACCGGGTGGCGTCGGTCGGCGATCCCTTGCCGATGCGCTTCATCCACCATGTGCGCTGGACCAGCATGAACGGCTATGTGGGCCTGTCGCCCATCGAGCTGCATGCCGACGCGATTGGCCTGGCCCAGGCTGTGCGGCAGTACACCGGCAAATCGTTTGCGAACGGCGCCACGGTGTCGGGTGTGATCGAGCGGCCGAAAGAGTCCACCGCCATCAAAGACCAGGCCACGATCGACAAGATCATTGATCAGTGGGGTGCGAAGTATGGCGGCATGGACAACGCCAAGAAAGTCGCGCTCCTGCAGGAGGGCATGACCTTCAAGCCCATCTCGATGAGTAACGTCGATGCCGAGGTTGCCGCGATCCTGAAGCTGTCGGGTGCAGATATCGCCCGGCTCTACAAGATCCCGCTGCCCATGGTCAACGACCTGGAGAAGGCCAACTACAACACCATCGAGCAGCTGCTGATTCAGTTCGTGGTGTTTGCCTTGTTGCCCTGGGCCAAGCGCCACGAGCAGTCGGCCATGCGCGATTTCTTGCTGCCGCAGGACCGCTCCAAGTACTTCATCGAGTTCAACCTGTCGGGCCTGCTGCGGGGCGATCAGAAGAGCCGCTATGAGGCCTACGCGATCGGGCGTCAGTGGGGTTGGCTGTCGGTCAACGACATCCGGCGCCTGGAGAACTTGCCACCGGTGAAGGGCGGCGATATCTACCTGCAGCCTCTCAACATGATCGACCCCACCAAGGCCCAGCCGGATGGGAAGAACCCTGCTGTTCGGGCCCAGCTCGAAATGCAGCAGACCTACATCGAGGAGATCCTCAAATCATGAAAAGCCACCTTCGCGCTGCAGGCCTGCTGTTCAACCAGCCGCTGCTGCTAACGCCCGACATGTTGGACATCGGGGTCCACTGGGCCAATCAGGTCATGAACCTGAATATCATCAACCTCGCCGCTATCCCGATTGAGCGGATGTGGCGTGATGACGTTGGACCCGATCCCCGCATTGCGGCCGAGGACACCCGCCGGGCCAGCATTGCCAGCACTGGCGTTTCGGTGATCCCTGTTCATGGCCCCTTGGTCGCGCGCGGCGCCCACCTCAACGCCTGCGAGACCATGACCAGCTATGAGGGCCTGCGCAATGACCTGAGAGCTGCGGTTGCTGATCCGATGGTTGATCACATCGTGCTCGACATCGATAGCAATGGAGGCTCGGCCACGGGTGCATTCGAGTTGGCCTCTGACCTGCGGGCGATGACGATGCAAAAGCCCATCACCGGCATCGTGAACTTTCAGGCCTACAGCGGTGGCTATTTGATTGCCGCAGCGTGCACAGATGTGGTGGTGAGCCGTACCAGTGGGGTGGGTTCCATCGGCGTGATCGCCAGCCATATGGACCGCTCGAAGCAGGCCGAAAAAATGGGCATCAAGGTCACCACGATCTACGCCGGTGCCCACAAGAATGACCTCTCGCCTAATGAGCCCTTGAGCGATCAGTCTCAGCAAGTGCTGACCAATCTGGTCCAGGACAGCTATCAGATGTTCACTGAGGCTATTGCTGAGTATCGAAACATGACGGTCGACCAGATCCGAGCTACCGAGGCCGCCCTGTATCGCGGCCAGGCGGCCATCGATAGCGGCCTGGCTGACCGACTGCAGTCCCCTCAGGATGCGATCGACAGCATCACGCGCTCGGTGGCCGAGGCCAGGGCGCAGCGCCAATCGGGTCGCGTGTCGGTGCGTGCCGCCGCCATGCAGATCCAGTCCCAAATCTGACCGCGTTCGCGGCAGTCCACCCGCCCGCTTTCAGCGGGCATTTTTTTGTCTGAAGGAAAGACCATGTCCCTCGTTCTCAAACTGCGAAGCGAACGCGCCCAGCTCAACACCGAGCTGCAAGCCATCGCGAAGAAGGAAGCCGACGGCACCGCGCTGTCGGCCGAAGAGCTGGCCCGCTTCACCGAGCTGGAAGGCCAGATCAACAGCCTGACGTCCCAGATCGCCCGGGCCGAGTCGGCCGAGCGGGCCAACGCTGCCACGGCGGTTCCGGTCAACGAATCGGCCCAGGGCGTTACCGGCCCCCCGACTCACATTTCGGTGGTCGACAACCAGCCCCCGGGTGCCAAGATGGCCCAGATGGTTCGCCTGCTGGCCGCTGCCCAGGGTAACCAGGCTTTGGCCGCCGACCTGGCTGCCAAGGGCGGGTTTGGCTCTGATGTGTCCATGGCCCTGTCGACCGTCACGGCCGGCGCTGGTGGTGTGTTGGTGCCGACGAACTTCTCTGCCGATGTGATCGAGAGCCTGCGTCCGGTGTCGGTGGTACGTCGCATGGGGGCCCGCTCCATCCCCCTGAACAACGGCAATCTCACCATGCCGCGCATCACTGGCAACACGGCCGTCACCTATCTCGGGACGGAAACCGATATCGCCACCACCGATATGACTTTCGGTGACCTCAAGTTGTCGGCGAAGAAGGCGGCGGCGATCGTTCCGATCTCGAACGACCTGCTTGCGATGTCTGGCGTGAATCCGGGCATCGATCAATTGGTGACCAGCGATCTGACCGCCAGCATGGGCCTGTCGGAGGATTTGAATTTCTTGCGTGCGAACGGCACCGGTGCGCTGCCGAAGGGCCTGCGCTACTGGGCGCTGGCAGGCAACATCGTGCCGGCCCCGGCTGACCCTGACCTGCAGCAGGTCGACACCTACTTGTCGGGCCTGATGCTGCGCCTGGAGAACGCCAACGTGAGCATGGGCGCCTGCGGCTGGGTCATGGCTCCGCGCACCATTCGCTGGCTGGGCTCGCTGCGTGACGGCAATGGCAACAAGGCGTATCCCGAGATCGAGAAGGGTCAGCTCAAGGGCTACCCCTTCGCCCTGACGACTCAGATCCCGATCAACCTGGGCGTTGGCGCCAACGAGTCCGAGATCTACTTCGTGAACTTCGCCGATATCTACATCGGCGAAGACACCAACCTGGTGGTCTCCTACTCGGCCGAGGCCTCCTACAGGGACGGCGCTGGCAACACCGTGAGCGCCTTCCAGCGCGACCAGACCCTGGTGCGCGTCATTGCCAAGCACGACATCGGCCCGCGCCACGTCGAGAGCATCGTGGTCGGCACCGCTGTGAAGTGGGGCTCGACCATGCTGAGCTGACCTGGTCGGCTCCGAGGCGCCCGCCTGAGGCGGGCTGCCTTCATCAATTTCAAACTCACCTGGAGGTGCCATGAGCACTCAACAATTGATCATTCTGGAGTTCGTGAAGAGCTGGCGAGGCTACGGCGAACGCGAGATCGCTGGCTTCGATGTCGCCACCGCCAAGGCTCTGGTCGACGGCAAGGTCGCGATCGAGTACAAGAAGGCGGCAGCACCTGCCGCCGCGCCTGCCTCCGCTCCGGCGCGACAGCCCCGGGCGACCTCGGGCAAGAAAGCGGCCGCCGGCAGTGCCGAATCCAATGCAGGCCAGGCCTCGCAGTCCACCAGCGAGCCTGAAGGCGGCCCGGGCGCTGATGGTTCTGCAGAATCCTCGCCCTCTTCGCCTGCCGACCCCCAGCCCCCGGCTGACGCCGGCCCGGCGGATGAAAAGACTGATGCGGGCGCTGGTGGCGCTGACGACGACCGCCCGTAAGCCATGGCACGTCGAATCCAGTACATCGACACCCCGCCACTCACTGCGGCTGACCTGGCGGCTTGGATGAAGATCGATGAGATCGACATGCAGGCCAGCCTGGTGGATACCGTGATCTTGCCCGGGGTGATCGCCCAGTGCGAAGCCAAGACGGGGGCGGCCATTCGTACTGCTCAGTTCTCGGAGTCTTGGGATGAACGCAGGCCATCCGGCTCAGCCCTCGACGTTGGCCAGGCCTTTGCCGTGGATCGCATCGAGTACCGGGACAGCAGCGGGGCAACCGTGGTGCTGGATGAGGCTGCAGCAGAGATCCAGCGCGAGCAGCGCGAGTCATTCCTGCATTTCTCGGGTGAGCGCCCTCGAGGCCGCTTGCTGATCGAGTACCGCGCTGGCGTCGACCTGGATGCATACCCTTCGGTGCGCACCTGGCTGCTCATGCAGGCCGCCACCGTCTATGGGCAGCGCGAGACCCTGATCACCGGCCAGACCGTGGTTGAACTGCCCGTCTCGTTCATTGATTCCATGTTGGCCGATATCACCGTGCCACCCAGGTTCTAGGAGGGGTCATGCTGCATACGGGCAAGCTGGATCGGCGCATCGTGATCGAGGCGCCCGCGCGCACCAAGGGCGCAGCTGGTGGGCACACCGCAACCTGGTCGGCCGTTGGCTCTCCACTGTTTGCGGCCGTGCGCAACCTGAGCGGTTCTGAGCGGCGCCTGACGAAACAGGGCGGCCAGGTGGCGGAAGAGCGCACCGAGTTCACCGTCCACTACCGGGAAGGCATCACGGCTGAGATGCGTGTGGTTTACCGGGGGCGCTTTTACAACATCCGCCACGTCAACAACTTCAAGGAAGCCGACCGCTACCTGATCCTGACGTGCGACACGGGGCTCAACAATGGCTAACAACACCATTGACACATCGGCGCTATCCGCAGCCTTCAAAGAGGTTCGTGACGACATGACCAATCGCACCTCTCGTGTGATGGTTGTGGCGGCTGGACGGATTGTGAAGGCTGAGGCGAAACGCATCGCTGTTGCGAACGGTTCAAAGCGAACCGGCGCAATGATCAAGAACATTGCCTTCAAGTTCGAGAAGGATGCTCCCCAGGGAACAACTCAGTACAACGTGGGTGTCCGGCATGGCAGCAGTCTTTCCGGAAAGGCCAAAAGCAACGCCAAGCTCAAGGTCAACGGCAAAGGCCGAATCATTAAGGTCTATGTCGATGACCCTTACTACTGGAGTTGGGTCGAGTTCGGTCACCGGTTTTTGCCCAAGAGCTTCAATGGGAACACCAGCGTTCGCGCCAGGCGCAAGGCGGTTGCAACCTCTTTTGCGAGTCCTAAGCCATTCCTTGCGCCCGCCTTGGTCAACGTTCAACAGGCGGCTATTGATGCGATGGAAGTTGCGTTGGTGAAGGCGCTGGAAAAGCAAGGGGGTTCCTCATGACCTCACCCAGCATTCGGGCGGCCGTCAGCACCGCCCTCGGTGCCGTGCTGTCAAACAGTTGGCTCAGCGAACTGCCGCCCATCCCGGTCTGGCCGGCCATCACCTTCGAGATCGACTCGGACCCCGAGCCTGGCTGGGTGATCGGTGCGAACTACGTCACACACGACGTCAATGTCGTGATCCTGTCGCCCAACGCCGACGAGCTGGAGGCTCTGGAGCCTCTGGTGCGCAACGCCCTCTCCAGCCTGCCCTCGTTTCAGTACGAGGAGGGATCGGGAGATGCCGACTACGAGCCCGATCCCCAGGTTTACGGGCGATTCATCAACGTGAGATTGCGCACACGGGGCTGAGCAGCCCAACGCAAACCCCGCATGGCGGCCCCGAATCGGGCCGCCATTCGTTTTTTTAACCCTGAGGAATACCAACATGGCCAAGACCTCCGTTAGCGACTCCAGCGCCACGGGCGCAGACAACCAAAACACTTCCGTGCAGACGTCTGCACAGCCCGAACCTGCGCCGGCTCTGCCGTCCTGGATCACCGATGAGCATGCCGGCATCGGTGGTGACTACGAACTCGACCCCGCCACGGGCAAACGCACCCGGGTCGGCGGCGCCGAACTGCCTCCCACCGTTGCCTGATCCCCAGGCATTCATCCACTCTGAACCTTGAGGTCGATATGTCCAAAAGCATGAAGCAGATCCTGGTGCTCGCAGCGGTGCAGTCCGTGCGAGGCACTCCGGTCGTCCCGGTGCCTGGCACCAATGCCATCCTGGCCCGGGCCACGACGCCCAGCCTGATCAACGCGGAATTTGTGGACCGCGCCCTGATCCGCCCGTACAAGGGCAGCAGCCCCCAGTTGGCTGTCGGTGTGCACCGCACCTTTGAATGCGAGGTGGAACTGGCTGGTTCTGGCGCTGCCGGCACCGTGCCCAAGTTTGACCCGCTGCTCAAGGCCTGCGGCTTTGCCTCCACCGTCACGGCAGGCACCTCGGTCGTGTACACCCCTGTCAGCACGGGTGAGCCGCTGCTCACTCTGTACTGTTACCTGGACGGCCTGCTGTTCACGATGACCGATACCAATGCCACGGTGTCGATCGAGCTGAACGCGAAGCAGATCCCTGTCATGAAATTCAAATTCATGGGCAACTACTCCGATGCCACCGACGTCCTGATGCCGACCGGTGTGGTGTACACCGGCTTCACTCAGCCGGTGACCGTGGGTAAGGACAACACCCCGACCTTCACGGTGCATGGTGTGGCTGCCGCCTGCTCGGCCCTGAGCTTTGACCTGGCCGCGCAGCAGACCTACCGCGACATCATCGGCTTCAAGGGCGCCATCAGTCCTGACCGCAAGCCTGCCGGCAGCATGACCATCGAGCTGGACACCATCGCCTCCAAAAACTGGGGCCTGGCCGTTAAGCAGGGTGCTCAGGGGGCGCTGCAGTTGGTGCATGGCACGTCCGTCGGGAACATCGTCCAGATCGATGCGCCTGCTCTGCAGATCAGCAGCGCGCCAACCATTCAGGACCAGGACAGCGTCGCCATGCTGAGCATGAATTTCATGTTGCCGCCGTCGGCTGGCAATGATGAGCTGATCCTCACGTTCAAGTAAGCCCGCCCGGGGCATCCGGGCATCTCCTCAGGCCACTCCGCCACCCGGCGCAGTGGCCTTTTTGTTTTCCAACTTTCCAACCACTACGGAGTACCACCATGGCAATGAAGCTCAACACCAGCGGCAAATTCACCCGTCGCAACATCCAGATCGACATCATGGGTGAGAAGGGGCATTGGGAGAAAAACACTCTGGACGCCACTTTTTTGCAGCCCTCGACTGATGAACTCGATGAGCTGCGCGACCTCAAGCCCAAAGAAGTTCTGGAGCGCAAATTGGTCGGTGTTGTCGGCCTGCTGGATGACGATGGCAATGCCGTCGAGTTCAGTCCCGAGAACAAGACTGCGCTGCTGGCGATCCCGGCTGCAGTGGTCGAAATCAATCGCGCCTTCTGGGGAGGCGTAGTCAAGTCCCCAAAAGCCTGATCGAGGCGGCGCAATGGTGGGCCGGCAAGCGCCCACCAAAGCCCGCGATGCGCCTGGAAGGCGGAATGCTGGAAGGGCTGCGTCTGTTGGGTGTGGGCCCTGATGGACTGGCGGCGGCTGAGGCCGAAGCCGCTGAGGCTGCAAGTGATTCCTCTGCCGAATTCCTGGTCGAGGCTCACACCTGGCCCACCGTGCAGATCTTTCTGGAACTGCAGCACCAGTGGGATTGCGCCTTCAGGCCCACGGGGCAATTGGTGCGAATCAGCCTGCCGGCCGATCGCATCGCTGCCCACCTCGACAAAACCCAACCTCGCCGCCGGCATCGCCGGCTGATGCAAGAGCTGACCTTGATGTCAGCCGCGGCCATTGATGCCGAGCGCGAGATCCAAGCAACAAAGAAAGACTGAACGCCATGGCCGCTCTCGGTTCTCTCGTGGTCAAGCTCGCCCTGGAGCATGCGCAGTACACGCAGGCTCTTGGCAAAAGCGAGCAGGATGCGCTGGCCGCTGCCAAGCGCATTCAGGACGCGGTGGACGGCATGCAGGCCCGGGTTGCGTCCACCGTGGGCGCGATCGCCGGCACCATTGCGGCCGGCCTCAGCATCAATGCCTTCAAAAACCTGATCTCCGGGGCCATTGAGGGCGGCGCTGCCCTCAATGACCTGGCGATCCAGGCCAACACCACGGTCGAGGCTTTGAGCGGCCTGGCCAGCATCGGCAAGTACTCCGATGTTGGCGCGGATGCCATCGTCAGCAGCATGAACAAGCTGACGAAAAACCTCTCGTCGGCGACCGAGGAAAGCAAGGGCACCGGCCGTGCGGTGCAGGCCCTCGGCTTGAATCTGGAGGCTTTTCGAGCGCTCAAGCCCGAAGAGCAAATGATGACCGTCGCGCATGCGATGGGCGAGTTCAAGGATGGCGCCTCGAAAAGCGCCATCGCCATGGACCTGTACGGCAAAGAGGGTGCGAAGCTCCTGCCGTTCCTGAAAGACCTGGCTGACGTCAGCGATCTGCAGGCCAAGGTGACCACTGAGCAGGCTGCTGCGGCCGACAACCTGAGCGACAACTGGACCCGCCTGACCACCAGCGGCGATGCCTGGAAGAAGACCCTGGCGAACGCCATGATCCCGGCGCTGGACATTGCCGTCCAATCCGTTCTGGAGCTGGTCAATGGCACGGGTGGGCTCAAGGCCCAGGTCAAGGCATTGGCTGACGATGGATCGATCCGTCAATGGACCCTCGATGCTGTCACAGGCGTGAGCTATGTGGTCGACGTGGTTGAGGTTGCTTGGCGTGCATTCAAGTCCCTCGGCCTCAGCATGGGCAGCGTAGCGGCCGCGATCGTGGCCCTGGCCAACGGTAATGCGCGCGGCGCGCTGGCTGCCCTTGCGGCTGGTGGCGAGGACATCAATGCCACCTGGTCAAACCAGACCATGGGCGCCAAGTTTCGGGCCCGGCTCGAAGAGCTCAACGCCATTGGTGCATCTGCAAAAGAGGCCAAGAAGGCCCTTGACTACAAGCCCACTGAAACAGGCACCGGCAAAGCCGCGGCTGAATCCGAGTACGACAAGCTGATCAAGCGCATCCAGGAGCGCATCAACGCCAGCCAGGCCGAGATCGAAGTGGGCAGGCAGCTCACCGAGGGCGAGAAGTTCCGTGTCAAGGTGCTCAGCGACATGGATGCGGCCGGCATCAAGCTGACCGAGACCGAGCGTGAAGCCCTCAAGGTGCTGCTGGCCCGGACTGCTGTGCTCGATCGCGATGTGCAGGCTGCCAAGTTGCGCACGCAGACCGAGCAGAACGCGGCTGAGCAAGCAGCGCAGTCGGAAAAGGAGCGCGCTGAGTACGCCGCGCGCACGATGCAGCTCTGGCAGCAACGCACTGTGGCTGCCAACGAGGCGATCCAGTCGGCCTCTGACTCGAATGAGTTGGTCCAGTACGAGGCAACGCTTTTGGGGCAGACCACCCAGGCCCGTCAGACCTTGGTTGAGGTTCGTCGCGTTGAGTTGGAGCTGGCCAAAAAGCTGCGCGAAATCGACCAGATGGAGCTGGAGGATTATCAGAAAGATGCCCTCAAGGACAAGGCCCGTGAGTGGGCTGAGATCTCCAAATCGATCGTCAAAAACCGCGCGGCCCTCAGCGAAACCGACAGGATCCTCTCCTCTGTGGACAGCACCGCGCAGCAGGTGTGGACCAACATTTGGGAGGGTGGCAGCAACGTCTTTGTGAAGCTCAGCCAGACCCTCAAGGCCTCTCTGCTGGACATGTTGTATCAGCTGGTGCTACGGCCCTGGGTGATCAACATTGCGGCCAACATCTTGGGGTCACTGGGTATCAATGGCAGTGGCGGAGCGGGGTTGATATCGATGGGGTCGAATGCCCTGGGCCTCACTGGTGTCGGCTCAGCTGCAGGGACTGCAGCTCTGGCGACTACACAAAGCTGGTTTGGCATGAGTGGTACTGCTGCGCAGACCGGCTCCGCAATGATGCAGGGGTATGGTGCCGGCACGCTCTCAGGAGCTGCTTCAACAGTAGGTGCATATCTCCCCTATATCGCCGCTGCCTACGCCGCCTACAAGATCCTGTCGAGCCTTGATGGCGGTGAAACCCGCACCGGTGGGCAATACGCGGTGGCCTATGACGGGACAGTGAACAACAACCGTCGAGGCGAAAGCTACCAGTACGTTGGCCAGCAGTACAACCGCGATAACTCTCTGAATGCCGATGGGTCGCGCACCAGGGTAACGAACGGTGATGCCTACCTGATCGAGGCCGATGGCATGGGCGCTGCCGAGAAGGCCACTCGTGCTGCTGTCGCCGGTACCGCAGCGGGCATCGATGCCACCCTGAAGGCCCTGGGCAGCTCGGCCCGCCTGACAGGGTTCTGGGCCGGTCTGGAGACCTCTGGAAATGGCCGGGGTGGTGTATTCGCTGGGGGCTCGCTGTCCAACGGCAAGTTCTTTGGCGAGTCGGGCGAGGGGGATAACTACGCTGGCACGTTGTACGAAAAGTGGTCTACCAACAGCCCTGATGCTGCGACTGCCTCGGCCAACTTCGCGTTGGATCTGAAGCAGAGCTACATCCAGGCTCTGCAGTCCGTCACCGATGTGCCTGAGTGGGTCAAAAAGAAGCTCAAGGACGTCACGGCTGAGTCGTTGTCTTCGGATGATGCCGATGCCTTGATCAAGCTGATCAACGATCAGATCACGGCCGTCAACAGCTTGGGGGCTATGGCTGATGCCCTGCCGCTCAAGAACCTCAAGGACCTGTCATTCGATGCAGCCTCGGGGATCATGGAGTTGGTCGGCGGCCTGGACAACCTAACCTCCCTGGTCAGCAACTACTACAGCCTGTTTTACAGCGAGGAAGAGCGTAAGGCCCAGACCAAAGCCAACATCACCAAGACCTTGACGGATGCAGGTTTGGACGTGCCCAAGACACGGGAGGAATTCCGTGCCCTGGTGGACGCGCAGGATCTGAACACCGAGGCGGGCCGCAAGAACTACGCGGTTTTGATGAACCTGGCCAGCGCATTCGCGTCGGTGACGGATTCGGCTGAGGACCTGAAAGCGGCGGCTGACAAAAAGGCGGCTGACGATAAGGCGGCCGCAGAAAAAGCCAAGGCTGATGCGATCACTGCCCGCAACGATGCGATGAACGCTGCCTATTCCTCGTTGGAGAAAGCGGTTGATGCGCAGAAGTCGGCGCTTTCGACTCAGCGTGAGGCTGTGTCGTCGCTGAAGGACGAACTGCAGGGTGTTTTTGATCTGCTGGACGGCAGCATCCGCGATCTGCTTAACAGCGTCACCAGTACGACCGCCCAGTCGGCGGCGCAGGCTCGGCATTTCATTTCCCAGGCTCTGCAGACCGCCTTGACGACGGGTGCTTTGCCTGATCAGGCCGAGTTGTCAAACGCGATCTCAACGGTAAAGGGCCAGATCGACTCATCTGTGTACGCAACGGCGGCCGAACGTGATTACCAGCGGATGGTGCTGGCGGCCCAGTTGTCTGCACTGAAGGACGTCAGCGGCACCCAGCTTTCGACTGCTGAGAAGACCCTGGCCGGTATCGATGAGCAGATCGCTCAGCTCGATAAAACGCTCGCCTACTGGAAAGAGCAGATCGAGATCGCGCAGGGCACCCACGAGGCCACGCTCAGCGTCGCCGATGCCATACAGGCATTGACCGATGCGATCACGGGCAAGGACTCAGGCTCTTCCGGATCGAGCGGCGGTAGCGGCAGCAGTGGCAGCACTGGGGCATCGCCTGCTTTTGTCGTCGGTGGTGGTGGGTCTGGCTCTCGGCCTACCAGCGGTGCATCTCCGGCATTCGTTGTCGGTGGCGGCAGCAAGGGCACGACGTTCAACACGTCCGACCCAGCAAAAGCGACCACGTTGGCCGGCTATTACGGCGCGGTCTACGGGTGGAGCGCCGACGACTTCAAGTCGTGGGCAAGCAACCCGCTGAACAAGTCGGAGGCCGAGCGACAAGCGGCTGAGCTGGGCATCCCGCTCCTGTCCCGCGGCACGAACTATGTGGCGCGGGCGGGCTTGGCTTACCTGCATGAGCGGGAGGCGGTGGTGCCCGCTCCCTACAACCCAGCAGCCGGTGGGGCAGGGGTGGGGGGTAGTTCGGGCAGTGCTGATTCGTCGGCGCTGCTCGCAGAGGTTGCCGCGCTGCGCGAGGAGGCTCGCCTGTCTCGCGAGGCCATGCAGACGGTTCGCACGTTGCTCAACGACGTCACTGAGGGTGGAAACATGATGAGGTCAAAAGCAGTATGAGATTCATCAAACCTATTGCGATCACGGATGGGTTGCTGGGGGCGGGTGTTTCGATACCGGAAGACCCGACGCCCGCCTGGGCCGCTGGAGCCTACAACGAGGGTGATGAGGTCCACCTGGTGAGCACTCACCGGGTGTACCGATCCGCGGCCACGGGCTCCAGCTCGGTCTCTCCGGACGTTGATACAACGCGCTGGAAAGACATGCGGGCAACGGTGCGTTGGGCTCCGTTTGACCTGTATGCCAACACCCAGGCCTACAGCACGTCGACTGACCTCGTGTTCCCGATCACTGCTCGGTTCTGCCGCTCCGTTGCGCTTTACGGCTGCGAGGGTCGGGAGTGGGAGATCACGGTCCACGAGTCGGCCTCTGGTGCGCTGCTGCAGACCTACAGCGGCCGCCTGCAGCAACCGCCGACAGGCTGGTACGACTATCTGTTCGGCGCCAGGCGTCGGATTCCGAAGGTTGCGGTGTTCGATTTACCCATCCGCCCAGCTGCGCTTGTCACCGTCAAGATCAAGGCCGGTGGCACCCGTCGGCGGGCAGTCGGGATGATTGTCCTGGGGCGCCTGCAGCCGCTGTTTGGCGTGGGCGGTGAGTCGGGTGTGGAGTACGGGGCCACGGCCTCGCCCGTGGCCTATTCCTACATCGATTTTGATGAGGACGGCCAGGTCACGATCATCAAGCGCCCGAAGGCCACCAACCTCAAATGCCGCGTCCACCTGCCCAGATCGATGGCAGACAACGCGCTGCTGCTTCTGCAGGACGCGCTGGATACGCCCATGGCCTGGTTCGCGACAGGCGTGCCTGGCTATGGCGGCCTGAGCGCATTTGGGATCGCATCGTCCAGTGATGTGAATTACGCGGGCAATGCCCACGCCTATATCGATTTATCAATCAGAGGATTCTCCGAATGACTTATCCGGTACCGACCGTAGATGTGCTGCCCGCAGCACCGGACCCCGATGACGATGAGGCGGCATTCGACACCGATGCTTTCGCCTGGTCGAGTGCGCTGCCGAGTTTTAGGACTCAATTGCTGGCCCTGGGCGACAACGTGCTTGCCAATGCGGGCTATGCCCATGAGCAGGCAGGCGTTGCCGAAGGCTGGGCCGATACCGCCAGCGGCTATGCAAGCAATGCAGCCGCCAGTGCAGCGACCGCTGCCACGTCTACGGCCATCGCGCTGGGGTCGGCCAATTTCAAAGGCCTGTGGCCGAGCCTGGCCGGCGCCCTGGCCAAGCCCGCCTGCGTCAAGCACAACGGCCACTTCTGGCTGCTGCTCAACAACCTGGCCAACGTGGCCGCGAGTGAGCCCGGTGTGACTGCCGACTGGACCGCCATGGACCAGGGCGTGACGCCCACTCAGACCATTACCGCAGACACGCCGGGCGTGGTGGGCGTGCGCTACCTGATCGCTGCCACCGGCATCACCCTGACCCTGCCAACCCCTGTCTACAAGGGCGACTACACCGGCTGGCGTGAGGTGGCTGGCAGCGTCGGCGCCGTGGTGCGCTTCGGCATCACGAAGTGCCGCGGCCGTAGCCCTGGTGACCTGTACATCGACATGCCTGGCATGGGGGTGGATCTGTATTTCGAGGATGCAACAAGGGGGTATTGCTGATGAACGCGAGTGAACTTTTTCCGGCTGGCGGCGGCAAGCTGCGCAGCCAGGACTTCACCAGCTCGGGGACCTTCACACCTTCTGTCGGCCTTCTGGCTGCTGGTGGGCGTGTGTGGGTGGAGCTTGTGGCTGGTGGAGGTGGTGGTGCACCTTTCGGTAGCTATCCAGGCCGCGGTGGCCGCGGTGGTCAGCGCCGCCTGGTCCAGGTGGTTGTGACCGGGCCTACAGCTGTCGTGATCGGCGCTGGCGGTGCTTCAAACACCCAGGGCGGCAGCACGTCGTTCGGAGCCGAAACGGCCATCGGTGGTTATGCCGGCAGCGCGCTGTCGAATGCCGCCGTTGGTATGTCACCGGGCGGTGTCCCCGGCTATGACATGAGTCAGACGGTGGGCCGTACTGCACCGGGCGGCAATGGCAGCCCTGGCGCCAACGGGCGCGGTGGTGGCGGTGGTGGTGGCGGCTGGGGCGGTGGAACGGCTGGCGTCGGCAACGACGGTGGTGGCGATGGTGGTGATGGCGGTGTGGGCACCAATGGCGCCGCAAATTCTGGTGGCGGCGGTGGTGGCGGCGGTGGTAGCGGCGTTGGCGGCACCGGCGGCGCTGGTGGCTCCGGTGGCTCAGGCTTCGTGCGCGCCTGGTGGCAGGAGGTCTGACCCATGGAATACGCACTCATCAACGCGGGCGCCGTAGTCAACCGCATCGTGGCCGATCCCGATTTTGTGGCGCTGATCGCAGACAAGTATCAGCACGTCGAACAGCTGCCCGACAACAGCCTGGTGGGCATTGGCTGGGCCTGGAGCGCTGAGGCGGGGTTTGTGGCCCCGGCGGCTCCCGAGGTGCCCGTCATCCCTGTGCCTGTCGTCCCGATCTCGGTCTCGATGCGCCAGGCCAAGAGAGCGCTGCTTGCGGCCGGCCTGCTCGATCTGGCCGACCAGGCCATTGCCGGCATTGCAGACGACACAGAGCGCCGGGCCGCACAGATCGACTGGACCTCGGCCACCGACGTGCGCCGCGACTGGCCCCTGGTGGCCTCAATTGCCCAGGCTCTTGGCCTGACTGATCAACAAATCGACCAGCTGTTTGTGGCTGCGTCTCAACTCTGAGGGGATCTCGATGTCTGACAAAGAAATTTCGGTACGCGATGACCAGACCAAGAAGCTTCTTCTGGATCTGGGTCAGTTCCAACAGCATTGGGGTGAGGTGGGGGTGGTTCTTTCGGGATCCGTCGTCGCGAGCGATGGTGTGGTGATCCACCCCGACAGCCTGGACAAGGCATACACCCGCGACGCCTCGGGCAACATCACGGCGATCACCGTGACTCATTGGACTGGGGCCCAGTACAAAAAGACCTTCACCTTGACCGCCGGCCTGATCTCGGCAGAAAGCAAGTGGGTGGCGCAATGAGCTTCATTGAAGATTTGAGCGTGCATGGGCCCGGTTGGCTCGCATCAAAACAGGCCGTCAATGGGCAGACATCGCGTGTTCGTCCACCCAGCAGCATGATCTTGGCGTTCCTGAACACGCAGAATTTCTCGGCATTTGACGCATCGTCGTTTCGACAGATCTTTCAAACACCATTTACTGGCCCTTGCGCCGTACGTGCTTGGTACGAGACCGATGCCACAACCACCTCAACCGTCGATGCAGTTTCTTTGGCTGCAGGGCGCTCGGTTTCCGATCTGAACCCGCTCAATGCGGATGGCTCGGCAGCCTCATGGACTACAACCGCATCTGGGGCTGTATCGCTTTCCGCGGCCTCGGCCTCTGTAGCCAACGATGGTCTGGTTGGGTTCGGGGCAAGCCCCTGGGCACTACTGAACATCCCGGCCCCGACTGATGGGGGTTTGGGCGGCTACGTGTACGTGGGCACCAAGCTCGCGAGTGGGACGGGAAGGTGCATGGTTGGCAACGCGGGCCGTCCGGTGACGGATTGGCCCAACACAATCAATACGCTGCTACCCAATCTGAAGTCGACTCAGTTTTTGAAGTCTGGTGGGGACTACGTAACCGCGAACCAAAACAGCTTTCCCACCCCGACCACCAACCCCTGCTATTACATGCCTTGCTCTTACCTGGAAATCGTTCCAGTGAATTCAAAGGTGATCAGCGGCATTAATGCGGGTGACTCCACGACGTTGGGCTTGGGTACTGGAACACCTTTGGTGCAGCCGATTGGGTATTCATGGGCCAACATTGCTGCGAATTCCCTGAACGCTGCTGGCAGCAGAATCCACATTGCAAATTTTGGCTACGAGGGGCGCACAAGTCTGCACTACCTTAACCGGTTCAATCTGCTGCTCAACGATCCCAGCTTTGCGCCGACATTCGCTGTCATCCAGCCTTTCTCTGTCAACGACAGCACCTTTAGCGAGTCGCTAGTTCCAGCTGGCTTCTTGTTGTCGATACAGATCGCTAAGGCATTGAAGGCCAGGGGGACGCTTCCGATCTTGCGAACTGTCATTCCTTCCTCGACCGCGACTGCGGGCCAAGATGCAGTGCGCACAAAGTACAACGACATGATTCGTTCCGTGGGATTTGGCGTCTACGATTTGGACAGCATCGTCACGGCCGGTGGATCCCCAGCAACAATTCAGGCCGGTCTGACTTACGACGGAATTCACCTGAACCGGGCGGGAAATGAG
>Ga0208888_100265_pt1 | contig 28032 bp, 30 predicted proteins | sample LakWasM115_HOW13_2_FD_183929 | JGI IMG/M metagenome (GOLD analysis project Ga0208888, IMG submission 183929) | Freshwater sediment methanotrophic microbial communities from Lake Washington under simulated oxygen tension - Sediment Metagenome... | ecosystem: Environmental > Aquatic > Freshwater >...
ATGATAGAAAGTTTGAGATCAAAGCTAACTTTTTGATACTCATTTTTTCGACATGTTGTCTTTTTTGGTGTTTTCATAGGATACTAAAAGTGTTTAATTTTTAGTCAACCTATTTTAGGACGAGAGGTCTGGGAAACTAGCTCCTAACGTTTCGCGGCTAGTGGCTTTTTGCGAAACCAGCGAACTGCGTACTGTCAGCTAAGATAATAGTTTTACGTGAAAAATAGGAGTGAAGCAAAGAAAAACCAGCAATAGCTACTAACCGCTGTTACAGGTGGTTTTTCATATCCATCATACCATGTAAAATTCTAACAACTTCAATTTCTTTTTCCGTCACGATTCTGTAAAAAATCACGTGTTGTCCAGTTTTAAATCCTAGAATATTTTTTTCAACCACATCATAAGATTTTCCTAAACTCGATTTATTTGCTAATTCTTGGCAAGAATCGATTAGTAAAGAATAATAAATTTCTGCTTGGTTTTCAGACCAAGTTTGAACTGTATAATTCCATATTTCTCCTAAATCTTCAACGGCTTTATTTGTCAAATAAAATTTAGCCATTACTTCTTTCTTGATTTTAAAGTTTCAAGATGTTTTTTTGGATCAAAGTCAACAGCTCGACCACTTTCAATTCCTTCACGAATTGCATTACGTAAAATGATTATACGGTTTTCTTCTTCTTCCAAGAGTCTTAGTCCGGCGCGAACAACTTCACTTGCGTTACTGAAACGACCTTTCGAAACAGTTGATTCAATAAAACTTTCAAAATGATTCCCTAAAGATATTGATGTGTTTCTTCCCATGATTACTTCTTTTTTTTGTAAAGTTACCAAAATTTGGTAATTAAGCAAATAGTTCTGAGAAATTCTAAGAAAATCACCTGTAACGTGATCTGGATAGCCGCTTTTGCGATACCCGCGACCTACGTATTTTCAGCTAAGATAATAGTTTTACGTGATAAAAATAGTTGAGTCCAAGAAAATCCAGCAATTGCGGTTATCCAGTGTTGGTGGTAGTTGCGTAGCATAATTTTCGATTTATGAGGATTTCTGTTCGCAACGGAGTAGCCAAGACAACTCCATTATTTTTTTTCAACGTTATCTACTTCTATGAAACTGATATTTATTGCGCTTATGTTTGATAAGCGCTTTCAATATCAGGGTTTTGGGCTTTTTTTTTGCGGTTAGTTAGCAAAAAACATGCTATTGACTTTGTAAGATTTTTTTACTAACTTTGCCAAGTCTTTAGCGTTGCCAAACGCTGGAAAGTGAAACTTTCCGCGATTCTCAATCGCCAAGACTTGAAGTGAAAATTCCATTTTCCCTTAACCGCAAAAAAAAAGCCCAAAATTCATAACGCAAACTAACCCGTTGTCTTGGCTATTACCACCAACTCTTATATACTCGCTATTTTATAGCGAGTATGCACCCAAATTAGGTTGTATAGCCGCTATTGAATGCGTGTATTGCTCAAATATAGGGATTTTATTATAAATCGTCAAAAGGGCTGCGAATTTGTTGTAAACTCTTCGTGCTGACGTGAGTATATATCTCGGTGGTTTTACTACTATTGTGTCCCAACAGTTCCTGAATATACCGCAAGTCAGTTCCTGTTTCCAGTAAATGCGTGGCGTAACTGTGACGCAACCAATGCAAAGTAACCGGCTTGTCAATCCCGGCTTTCTGTATGGTGAGTTTTAAAATTTGCTGTAAGGTTCGGCTGTCATAGGGAGTGCCTTTTATGCGGCCTTCAAATAAATAGGTGGCTGGTTTGTAGAGTTTAAAATAGGAGCGTAACAGTTCCAATATTTTCGGACTCAATGGCGCAATCCGATCCTTTTTGCCTTTCGCGTTTTTAATCAGTACTATGTTTCTTTTCGAGTCAATATCGCTTAATTTTAAGGCCAAAAGTTCGCCACACCGCAAACCGCAACTGTAAATCAAGCTGAACATGGCGCGGTGTTTCAAGTTGATTGGTGTTTCTAATATTTTTTTAACTTCTTCCTTGCTCAAAACATTGGGTAACACTTTGGCACGCTTCGGGCGATGAATGATATCAACATCCATTACACGGTTCTGTATCGTGTTAAAGAATAATTTTATAGCATTCGTAATTTGGTTTTGATAAGACGCCGATAAGTTGTTTTTCAGTATGTAATCGTTGTTAAAGTACACAAAATCATCATTGTCTATCAGCGCAATACTTTTGTGTTTGTAGTAAATCAAAAACACTCTAACTGCATTAAAATAGGTGGTTACAGTACTTTCACTATACCTTTTGGAGCGCATCCAAAGTTTGTATTGTTCTAAACTCTTGATGCCTTCTTCGCTGGGTATGGTGTCGAATTTGCTCGGAATACCAAAATAACGCCGATTGGCTTCGGTGTCCGGAATGTGCCAAACTTGCTTCGACTGACTCCATTTGGCATCTTCAAACTCTTTCACTCGCAGCAGAATTTCTGCATTTTTTTCAAAGTAAATGCCAATTCGCTCTTCCTCGTAATGCTTGATTACTTTTGCACTCCAGTTCATATCTTTTAAATTAGATAAGAATAAAAGTACAAAAAATAATAGTTTGTAAAAAATTAATTACTTATTTTAATGGTAATTAACTGTTTGATATCGTTTATTTGGGATTCATTGGTAACCGGTATTCGTATACCGCGACCTTCAGCGTAGGGTTTTGCGGCAAGTAGTTCATTTTTAATCGAATCGGCTATGTCGCTTTTCAATACGGCATCGGTGGCTTTTGAACCGAAAACAAAAGCAACTTTAAAGAATTGATCTCTGGGTAATAAGTAAATTAGAACTCTTTTTGTATCGCTGATGCGGAAACTCCAACCGAATTTTTCACCGGAATAGTGCCATTGTGTTATGGCTTTCGGATGTAGGGATAAGGTTATATTAGCCAACGTTTGCCAATAGTCATAAGTTTCACCTAAAGCGGTTTTGAGTTGCGCTTCACTTGGTGTTATTGCTTTATCGGTAAAGATGCTTTTCATTATGCTTCAGTCAGTTTGTTTTGCAGCGCTTGAATCTCATCGCGGTATTTAGCGGCTTGCATAAAGTCTAAATCTTTGGCGGCTTTTTCCATCGATTTTCGGGCTTCGCGAATTTTCTTTTCGATTTCCGGTTTGGATAAATACAAGCTTTCCGGTTCGGCGGCTTTGGCGATTTTGTCTTCAAAATATTGGGTTGAAACCGAGTTACCGCTCAACGCATTACCCAAACTTTTGTTCAGAGCTTTCGGTACCAAATTGTGTTTGGTGTTATAGTTCATTTGCTTCTCACGACGGTAATTGGTTTCGTCTATGGTTTTTTGCATCGAAGCCGTGATTTTATCGGCATACATAATGGCTTTACCATTTACGTTTCGCGCGGCTCGTCCTACGGTTTGTGTAAGGGAACGATGACTGCGCAGAAAACCTTCTTTATCAGCATCTAAAATGGCTACCAAAGAAACCTCGGGTAAATCCAAACCTTCACGGAGTAAGTTCACGCCAATCAGTACGTCGAAGATGCCTTTGCGCAAGTCTTGCATGATTTCTACGCGTTCTAAAGTATCTACATCCGAATGGATATAGCGGCAACGGATGGAGACTTTCGTCAAGTATTTCGTCAGTTCTTCCGCCATTCTTTTGGTCAATGTGGTGACTAAAACCCTTTCATCAACTTCACATCGTTGCTGGATTTCTTCGATTAAATCGTCTATCTGATTCAAACTCGGACGTACCTCTATTATCGGGTCTAATAAACCTGTAGGGCGGATGATTTGCTCTACATAAATGCCTTCCGATTTTTGCAATTCGTAGTCAGCCGGTGTGGCCGAAACATAAACGACTTGGTTTTGCATGCTCTCGAATTCCTCAAATTTCAGCGGACGGTTGTCCATCGCTGCGGGTAATCGGAAACCGTATTCCACCAAGTTTTCTTTTCGACTTCTGTCGCCGCCGTACATGGCGTGTACTTGTGAAATGGTCACGTGACTTTCATCGACTACCATCAAATAATCGTCCGGAAAATAATCCAGTAAGCAGAAAGGTCGCGTTCCCGGTTGTCTTCGGTCTAAATAACGAGAATAGTTCTCAATGCCGGAGCAGTAGCCCAATTCGCGTATCATTTCTAAGTCGAAATTGGTGCGTTCTTCCAAACGTTTGGCTTCGAGATGTTTGCCGATTTCTTTGAAATAATCGACTTGTTTGACCAAATCTTGTTGGATATCCCAAATGGCGGCTTGTAAAACATCAGGCGAAGTTACAAACATATTCGCCGGATAGATATTCAGTCTTTCGTAGCGTTCTAAGACTTTAGACGATTTGGCATCGAAGGCTTCAATCTCTTCAATTTCATCACCGAAAAAGTGCACGCGGAACGGTTCATCGGCATAACTCGGGAAGATTTCTACCGTGTCGCCTTTGATGCGAAATGTTCCCGGCAGGAATTCCGCTTCGGTTCTGGAGTATAAACTTTGCACTAAGCGATGGAGCAATTTAGTTCGGGAGATTACTTGATTTTTCTCAATTGAAATCACGTTCTTCTGAAATTCCACCGGATTCCCGATACCGTACAAACAGGAAACCGAGGCAACTACTAACACATCACGGCGGCCGGACAATAGGGCAGAAGTCGTGCTCAAGCGCAGTTTTTCCAATTCGTCGTTGATGGACAAATCTTTTTCGATAAAAACACCTGTTACCGGAATGTAGGCTTCGGGTTGGTAATAGTCGTAATAGGAAACGAAATATTGCACCGAGTTGTTCGGGAAAAATTGTTTGAATTCCGAATACAACTGTGCGGCCAAGGTTTTATTGTGGGCTAAAACCAAAGTTGGTTTTTCCACATTCTGAATCACATTGGCCATGGTAAACGTCTTACCTGAGCCCGTAACGCCGAGCAGCGTTTGGTATTTTTCCCCGTTTTGGATGCCTTTGACTAATTTGTCAATAGCTTGCGGTTGGTCGCCGGTAGGTTGGTATTCAGATACGACTTGGAATTTCATTTTGAAGTACGATTTACGAAGTACAAAGTACGAAGTTTTATTTGGTTTGAATAGTACTTTTTGTGGTTTTATTACCGGTAAGTTGAGATTTTGTACCGACTTGGAATTTCATTTTGAAGTACGATTTACGAAGTACAAAGTACGAAGTTTTTATTTGGGTTTAATATTACTTTTTGTTGTTTTTATAGCTGCAACAATAATGGAGGTTAATTCTTTTGCTTCTTTTAGCAATGGTTGAAAGCTGGATTCTAAATTTAATCTTTCCATCTGTGAAACTTCAAAAAGTAACTCTAAAAAATAATCACTTTCATCAATTTCTTCTTCAACAATTTTAAGTTTGTTTAAAAAATCTGCAGTTGATTTAGCCCGTTGTGATGCTCTGTAATTCGCCCCCACAGAACTTGAACTTCTGATAAGTTGGTTAACATAAGCATTGTACTCTCTGGTTCTTGGTAATTGTGAGCACAATTTCCAACAATCTAAAGCAAAATATTTTGTTCTTTGTTTCAAATCATTTGCCATAAAAATCAATATTTAAGTTTTCACTTCTCACTTCGTACTTCTCACTTCGTACTTCTCACTTCGTATTTCGTACTTCGTATTTCGTACTTTATATTTAGTACTTCCAATCCAGCTGTTGTTTCTTGGTCAAAAAAGTCCAGGCCACTATTCGACTGATCTTTTGGCCTTGTGCCATATCGATGGTTTTTATATCGGAGGCGCCAACTTTATTTAATGTTTTATAAATGCTTTTTAAATTATCTTTTTTGGAGACCAAAGTAGTAAACCACAAACATTGCAATGGATATTTGACACTTTCATAAATCATTTGGGTGATAAAACCGATCTCGCCGCCTTGGCACCACAATTCAGCATTTTGGCCACCAAAATTTAAAACGGGTTTTGAGGTTTTTTTATCATTTAAAGTATTCACTTTTCGCAAAGCACTTTTCGCGGCTTCTTCAGCTGAATTGTGAAACGGTGGGTTGCAAATAGTGAAGGCAAATTTGTCTTCGGGCAGAATGATATTTTTGAAAATAAATCTGGGCTCGACTTGCAATTGCAAACTCACAGCGTCAATAAGCTTCGGATTATTAGCAATGATTTTTTTGCAGTTTTGGAGTGCTTGTTCGGCTATATCTGTTCCAACAAAACGCCAATGGTAAGCACTATTCCCAATGATGGGATAAATACAATTGGCCCCGATGCCAATGTCTAAACCAACCACATTTTCGCCTTTAGGAATTACACCGTTGTTGGTTTCGGCCAATAAATCGGCAAGATAATGGATATAATCAGCTCGTCCCGGAATGGGTGGACAAAGATAGTTTGTCGGAATATCCCAATATTGAATGTCGTAATTTGAAATCAACAGGGCTTTGTTCAAAGCTTTGACGGCTTCAGGATTACTAAAATCTATGGTTTGCTTCGCCTGTTCGCTATCGCTCGAGCCTATGTTGTGCGCGTTGGTGTGAACAAAGTCTTTTAACTCATGACAAGCGTTGATTAATACCTCAAAATCATATCGAAATCGATGTGGATTTCTTGGATGGAAGCTTGTTTTTTCTGAGTTTTTCTGAGTTTTCAAAGGTAGTTTTGTTTAAATGATAATCCCTAATTTAATAGGATGTTCTTAGGGCTGATGGTTAAATTGGTGGCCTTTTCTAGTCCCAACATTCCATCAACAGCAAATCGCCCTCTTTATGAGTGATCGAAACTAAGCCATCGTTGATGACATGATTGCTGCTTCCGGTTCGGTAGCCGATGGTTAGGTCTTCATTAGTTAATGCATAAAACAGATTTTGTGTCGAAATACCACAGACTTTTCCAATGGGAATTAATGACAATATGGTGTTCGCTGTGTACCATTTTTCGAATACAGTCGGGAGTAAGAAGACTTTGGAATGGTCATCGAGTATCACAATTTTAAGCTGATTTCGGTAAGCTACAATATTGGTTAAATTGGTAATGGTGTGATCGGCACGCCTTCCGGTGGCCCAAATCACATTGGCGGCTTTGTGGCCTTTTTCGATTAAATAATCGAAAGCTTTTTCCAAGTCGGTTTTATCCTGATTGGGCGCGTAGACAATCTCAATGGGGTATTGTTTGGCTTTGTAGTATTCCGGGTCAAATCCACGATCGAAATCGCCTAAAAGGACGTCGACTTTAATTCCTAAAGCCAAAACACGTTCTATGGCCGAGTCTAAAACGATTACCAGTGGCGACCATTCGAGCAATTGCCCTAACAATTCCGGACTGCACATTTCGCCGTTGGCAATGATTAAAGCCGGTTCTTGGTCGTCACGAACGATATGATGAGATGACATTTTTAAGTACGAATTTAAAAGTTAGAAGTACGAAATGGTAAAAATAATTAAAACACTTGTCACTTCCTATTTCGTAATTCGTAATTCGTACTTCCCACTTCGTACTTCGTACTTTTCACCTACTCAATCACATATTCCGAAACCTCAGTTTTACTCAAACGGAAATAACCCAAAGCGAAATGGTCAAAATTAGTCTGATTGATGATATTACCTCTCACGGTAGCCGTTGGTGTAGAAAACGGTCCCATACTATTGGTTCCGGTTTGCTCTAACAATACGTCCATATAGTTGAAATAGCCTTGGGTCACACCGTTTAAGGTAAATTTAAGTGTGTCGCCCGGTTTTAAATCTTCGCTGAAGTACAATCCGAACATTTCGTTATTTTGGAAAAAACGGTCTTCGATTACACCGTATTCGGGGATGACTTTGTACGGATCGTCAATTCGCAAGAAGTAAAAATTCGTTTCATTCACCAAGTCATCAAAATAAAATTTCACTTCGGTTTCGTTGCCTAACACACCGCCATCATTAATTTGTTCTACTCCGGTAATTGTTGGCGTATTCAACAGTTTTTCGGTAGCCGTATACGTTTCACCTTCGTGAATTACGGTTAATGTATACGTTTCGTTTACTGACGGAATGAAATTGACACATTTATAGGTTCCCAATTCAGTCGGATCTTCTATAAAATCGAAAACTTGGTTGGTACTGTTGGTAATAAAAACAGTTGCGTTCGATACTTTAGGGATGTCTTCGTCGAAATAGCCTGTTGTGGTGGAAAGTTTGATTTTTTGTTCGTTTCCGGCCGTTTCTGCGTACCAATTGATAGAAGCTTCAATGACCAATCGCGGTTCACCGGTTTCCAAACCGATATCGATGACTTTTTCACAAGAACTGAAAGTCAATAAAAGAATGAGAATGTATAGATAGTTTGTAGATTTCATGACCTTAGAATTTGATGTTATACGTAGCACTTGGTACTATACCGAAGATAGACAATCGCAACGCTTCGTTTGAACCGGTTTCTTGGTTTTGACGGAAAGTAATAGAAGCCGCATTTTGTCGATTGTATAAATTGTAAATACCGAAAACCCATTCCGCTTGCCATTTTCGGCCTTTGTTTTTAGTAGGTGTCAAAGTAGCCGAAACGTCTAAACGATGGTAAGTGGGTAAGTTTTCTTCGTTACGACCGCTAAAAACCGGAACCGTAATGCCTTCGTATTGGTATTGTCCGTTCGGGAAAGTTACCGGTTGTCCCGTTTGAGCGATGAGGTTGGCGCTGAAACGCCATTTTTCATTGAGTTTGTAATTGGCGACTACGGCCAAGTTGTGCAATTTATCGAAACCGGTTTTGTACCAATTGCCGTTGTTGATGCCGGTTTCTTCCGGAGTTCTTCCGGCCACTTGTTGCTCTGTTCTCGATAAAGTATAAGAAACCCAACCTTTGAAACGACCGGAGTTTTTTCGGAATAGGACTTCCAAACCGTAGGCTCTGGCTTTGCCGTTTAAAATCACTTGCTCTATGGCTTCGTTGGCAATCAGGTTGGCGCCGTCTATATAGTCCACGCGGTTTTTTATTTTTTTGAAAAACGATTCTACTTCTAAGGAGTATAAATCGTCTTTGAAATTTCGGAAATAGCCTATGGCGACTTGATCCAGCAATTGCGGTTTCAAATAGCGGTCACTTGGCGCCCAAACGTCTAAAGGTGTAGGCGATTGCGTATTGGAAATCAGGTGTAAGTATTGCGTCATGCGATTGTAACTCGCTTTTACCGATTGTTCTTCGTTAATGACATAGGATACCGCAAAACGAGGTTCTAAATTGTCAAATTTGGCGATGGTTTTATTTTTACCGTAACTCACTGTTCCGATAGGTTCTGCGCTTTGGTAGATTTGGAAATCAGGGTTGAAAATCACCGGCTGGTCGTTGGTATATGTATTCATGGTTTGCTGACCTAATCGGAGGAAATTGCTGAAGCGAAGTCCATAAGAAAGAGAAATCTTGTTGGAGATTTGATGCTCTGCATCGGCATAAATCGCGTTTTCCATGGCGTATTTCTTGTCCAATTGCTCCGGATTGATACCCGAATCTTCGCCGGTGGGTTCAATTTTCCCCGGATTGAAATCGTAATAATGCGATTGTAAGCCGTAGTTCAATTTGAATTTATCGGTAATGTAATGCTTGAAATCGTATTTGATGTTGTAGTTTTTGATGCCGCTATCCCAGTTGAAACCTACGAAGTCCAATCGCAATCCATAATAGTAATCCGAATAAATCATCGAAAGGTTGGAGAAAAGTTTGTCCGAATACAAATGGTTCCAGCGGAAATTAATCACCGCGTTACCGTAAGTATTGACAAAGCTGTCGTTGAGTTGAAATACGTCGCGTCCGAAATATCCCGAAAGGTAAACGTTGTTTTTTTCGTTGATACTGTAACTCAATTTGGTATTCAAATCGTAAAAGTACGCCGAGTTCGGGTTGTCAAATAATTTTAAAAACAAATGAGCGTACGATCCGCGACCGGCAATCAGGAATGAACCTTTGTCTTTTACTATCGGACCTTCGGCTAAAATACGGCTGGAAATCAATCCAATTCCGCCATTCATATGGAAGGCATTTTTGTTACCTTCTTTTTGATAGATGTCTAATATAGAGGATAATCGTCCGCCAAAACGCGACGGAATACCGCCTTTATACAGTTTTAAATCTTTGATAGCATCCGGATTGAAAACAGAGAACAAGCCGAATAAATGTGAGGAATTGTAAATGGTAGATTCGTCCAACAATACCAAATTCTGATCGGCACCGCCACCGCGCACATTAAAACCCGATTGGCCTTCGCCGGCATTGGTAACACCGGGCAAGGTTAAAATAGATTTCAGTACATCGACTTCGCCAAAAATCACCGGCATTTCTTTGATTTCCTGTATGGTGAGTTTGTTGACGCTCATTTCGGGTTTACGGATGTCCACTCGTTTTTTGTTGTCAACAATAACTACTTCGTCTAATTGCTGACTGCTGACCGAAAGGTAAAAGTTCCTTTTAAGGTCTTGGTTGAGCTTGATTTTTTCTGTTACCGTTTGATAACCTAAATAGTTGATTAGTAAGGTATAGTCGCCTTCCGGTAAGGTAATAGAGTAGAAGCCGTATTCGTTAGTAACCAATCCGGTTTTGGTTTCTTGCACAAAGAGCGACACTCCAATAAGTGTTTCCTTATTTTTTTCGTCAGCTACTACACCGCTTATCGTAAACTTTTTTTGGGCTTGTAGCGATACACTCATCAAGAGTATCAGTACGATAGTAAAAGTATTTTTTGACATAGGGTTAGATTATGTTGCAAAATTCTTAATAAAATGCGGTACTTGTTACTAATCATTTGTTAATCTTAGGTTAATTAAAAAAGGCGGTTTTGATTAAAATAAATACATTTATCTTTGAAAAAAAAATTGGTTATGAAGGCTTGGCTTTCTTTTATAGTATTGTTTTTGGCGATGTCGAAAAGTTACTCACAATTTGAGTTGCCTAAAAAGACATTGAAAATCGCGCCGGCTTCCAATCCGACGGGACAAGTAGCGCCAACTTCTTCAAAATTGATTACGTATCCGAGTATTTTTGATAAGAAAGACAAGTTGTTGGAAAGCGTTTCTTTACTCAACAGAAAAATTGAACCTGAGAAGAGTATCATGGAGCAGGAACAGTTTGAAAATCCGTCGAAGTATTATACTGAAAAAATGAACAGAAAGACGGATGATGGAGAAATTCTGGAGAAATTTAAGAGTGACAGTTTTTTGGGGCAATTCAAAACCGGAACTAAAATCATCAGTATAGCTTGTCGTGATCACGAAGCACCGGATGGCGATGTGGTTCGTATTTGGCTTAACGATAGGATAGTGGTTGACGGGATATTGTTAGATGTAGATTACAAAGAAGTTTTTCTGGATTTGAATGAAGGCATCAATAAAATTGAAATTGAAGCGATGAACCAAGGCGCATCCGGACCTAATACAGCCCAATTTGTCATTTACGATCAAAAGAAAGGCATGATTACCACCAACAAATGGAATTTAACGACCGGAGTTAGGGCCAAAATAATCATCTTAAAAAACGCCGGAACCCTGGAAGAACAAAAATAAAAAAGCGTCTCAATCGAGACGCTTTTTTTATTGCTTTTGGTTATCATTAAACCAATTTAGAAAGTATGTTGTTGAAAGTTTGGCTTGGTCGCATCGCTTTATCTGTCAATGCTTTTACCGGTTGGTAATACCCGCCAATGTCTTGCGGTTGGCCTTGTGCGCCAATCAACTCTTCGTTTATGGTCGCTTCGTTAGTATTGAACTCACGGGCAACATCGGCGAATTTAGCACTCAGTTCAGCGTCTTTGGTTTGAGCCGCTAAAGCTTCAGCCCAATACATCGCTAGGTAAAAATGAGAACCTCTGTTGTCTATTTCACCAACTTTACGCGCAGGCGATTTGTCATTGGCTAAGAATTTCTCAGTGGCTACATCTAAGGCTTCGGCTAAAACCATCGCTTTCGGATTGTTTTGGGTTTGTGCCAAATGCTCTAAAGAAGCGCCTAAGGCCAAAAATTCGCCTAACGAATCCCAACGCAAATAGCCTTCTTCAATGAATTGTTCAATGTGTTTTGGGGCTGAACCACCGGCACCGGTTTCAAATAAGCCACCGCCGTTCATCAACGGAACTATCGATAACATTTTAGCTGAGGTACCTACTTCTAAAATTGGGAACAAATCCGTCAAGTAGTCACGCAACACGTTTCCGGTAACCGAAATGGTGTCTAAGCCTTGGCGAATTCTCTCTAAAGTGACTTTGGTAGCCTCAATCGGATTCATGATGCGAATATCCAATCCGTTGGTATCGTAATCTTTTAGATATAAGTTTACTTTTTTGATGATTTCGCGGTCGTGTGCGCGGTTATCATCCAACCAGAAAATGGCCGGAGTGGCAGACAAACGCGCTCTGTTCACGGCTAATTTCACCCAGTCTTGAATTGGTGCGTCTTTGGTTTGACACATTCTGAAAATATCGCCGGCTTCTACGACTTGTTCCATAAAGATAGTACCTTCGCCATCGGTCACACGGATTACACCAGCTGCTTCGGCTTGGAAGGTTTTATCGTGCGAACCGTATTCTTCCGCTTTTTGCGCCATCAAACCTACATTGGGCACTGAACCCATAGTTCTCGGGTCTAAAGCACCATTGATTTTACAGTCTTCTATGGTAGCAACGTATACTCCGGCGTAACAACGATCCGGAATTAAAGCAAACGTATCCTGTGCTTTACCGGCTGCGTTCCACATTTGTCCCGAAGTACGAATCATCGCCGGCATAGAAGCATCTACAATAACGTCAGATGGTACGTGTAAGTTGGTAATGCCTTTGTCAGAGTTTACCATAGCTAAGGCCGGACCGTTGGCTATAGCAGCTTCAATGGCAGCTTTGATTTCGGCTTCTTGAGCGTGACCTGCAATTTTAGCGTACAAATCGCCCAATCCATTATTGGCTTTGTAACCTAAGGTGTGGAATGTGTCAGCATATTTTACAAAAATATCCTTGAAATAGACTTCAACAATAGCGCCGAAAATAATCGGGTCAGACACTTTCATCATCGTGGCTTTTAAATGTGCCGATAGTAAAACACCTGCCGCTTTGGCTTCTTCAATGGTTTGAGAAACGAAAGCTTTCAAGGCTTTTAAATTCATCACCGAAGAATCGATTACTTCGCCGGCTTTAAGATTAGACAAGCCTTTTAATTCTTTTACACTGCCGTCTTGGGCTACGAATTCAATTTTGAATTGCCCCGCGTTGGCTACGGTAACTGATTTTTCAGTGCCGTAAAAATCACCTTCGTTCATGAAGGCGACTTTGGTTTTAGAATCTTTCGACCACGCACCCATAGAATGCGGATTGGCTTTGGCGTAATTTTTAACCGCTTTTGGCGCTCTACGATCAGAGTTGCCTTCACGTAAAACAGGGTTAACCGCTGAACCTAATACTTTAGCATAAGCAGCTTTAACGGCTTTTTCTTCGTCAGTTTGCGGATTGTCCGGATAGTTTGGTACGGCGTAACCGTGTGCTTGCAACTCGGCTATGGCATCGGTTAACTGAGGAATAGAAGCGGAAATATTGGGTAATTTTATGATGTTGGCTTCAGGTTGAGTGGCCAATTGTCCCAATTCGGTTAAAGCATCGCTAACTTTTTGATCTTCTTTTAAATAGTTGGGAAAGTTGGCTAAAATTCTGCCGGCTAGTGAAATATCTCTCAATTCAATATCGATGTTTGCCGGAGCGGTAAAGGCTTGTACTATAGGCAAAAACGAATGGGTAGCCAGCATGGGCGCTTCATCCGTTAAAGTGTAGTGGATTTTTGATTTTTGTGTCATTGTAAAGGTTTTTATTCGTATTGTTTGTTCGCATAGTGTTGCGTCAAATCCCTCATTTTGAAGCAAGCAAATATAAAGAAATCAGTGGGAAGGTTTTACGAAATCGATTGAATTATCAAATTGACAATTAAAGGGAAAAAAAATGGCGAATTGTCAAAATAAGGCGTTTAAATTTTCGGGAATAAAAAAAGTCCCGATAAAATCGAGACTTTTTTTATGAGCACAAAGCGAAAAATTATCTTCTTCTTTCTTTGATTTTTGCTTTTTTACCAGTAAGTTCTCTAAAGTAGTAGATACGAGCTCTTCTAACTTTACCTCTTTGGTTAACTTCAATTTTTTGTAATGCCGGCATGTTTACAGGGAAGATACGCTCTACACCTACAGCACCTGACATTTTACGAATGGTGAATGTTTCAGTCAATCCGGCTCCTTTTCTTTGGATAACTACTCCTTTGAAAAACTGAGTTCTTGTTTTTTCACCCTCTTTAATTTCGTAGTATACCGTGATAGTATCACCGGCACCGAATTCAGGGAAATCTTTTTTTGTTGACAATTCGTTGTTAACGAAATCTACTAAATTTGCCATTTTTGTTATTATTATGGTTTAAAATCTGAGCAACATTCACGGTTCTCGCCAGAGGTTGGTCAAATGTGGGTGCAAATATAAAAAAGAAATACGAATTACGAATTATGAATTATGAATTTTTTTTGTGATTTTTAATAGATGTAAAGTGTTAAAAGTCAAATTATTATAAGTTTAGAAATAACTCATAACTTATAACTCATAACTTTTATCTACTCTTCCAGCAAATCCGGTCTTCTGTTTTTAGTGTGTTCAAAAGCCTTTTCCTCGCGCCATTGTTCTATTTTGGCAAAATGACCGCTGGTGAGCACCTCAGGTACTTTCCAACCTTTGTAATCTGCGGGACGCGTGTAGATTGGTCCGGAAAGTAAATTGTCTTGGAAACTGTCGGTCAAAGCTGAAGTCTCATCGCTTAAAACGCCGGGAATTAATCGGATTAAGGCATCGCATAATACTATGGCACCAATTTCACCGCCGGATAAGACATAATCGCCTATCGAGATTTCTTTGGTAATAAAATGGTCTCGCACTCTTTGGTCAACGCCTTTATAATGTCCGCAAAGGATGATGATGTTCTCGTACATCGACATGGTGTTGGCCATTTTTTGGTTCAAAGTTTCTCCGTCAGGAGTCATGTAAATTACCTCGTCGTACTGGCGTTGGCTTTTCAAATGGGTGATGCAATCGTCTATGGGTTGGATCATCATCACCATGCCGGCACCGCCACCAAACTGGTAATCGTCTACGCTTTTTTGTTTGTTTTTAGTATAATCCCTCAAATTGTGAAAATGCACTTCTACCAATCCTTTTTCGATGGCGCGTTTCATGATGGAAGCTTCAAATGGGCTTCGCATTAGTTCTGGTAATATGGTAATAATGTCTATTCGCATGGCGCAAAGATATAAAATAGAGTGTCACACTGAACTTGTCGAAGTGAGAAGCTGTTTCCCGCTGTCCGCTGTATCTTTTTTGTCACCTCGAGCGCAGTCGAGAGGCTTTTCTATAAAAAAGGATGCCGCTACCATCGGGGCTAGGGTGTCTGTTACCATAGGAACTTACTTTTTAATGGCCAAAATCGAATACACCATCGGAATTTTGTTGCCAAAAGCTTGAATTCGATATTTTCCTTTTTCGAATTCTTCTGTTTGATTGAAACAATTGTAAGGCGAATAATCATATTCGTTAAAGCGTTTGATATCGAGACCCGAATTAATCAAGGCGTTCAGGATTTCGCTTATCGGATGATTCCAAGTAATCGTTTTGTTTTCAATTGGTGCTTCTCGGTCGGCATAAGTTCCGGTTTCCGCTTCTACAATGGGAGCAACATTGAAATAATCGTAAAATACAGTTTTAAAATCGTTGTCGTACATCCAGACTACCGGATGGAAATCGGCCATAACAAATTGTCCGTTCGGCTTTAAAAAATGCGCCACAACTTTCGCCCATTGGTCCAAATTAGGAAACCAGCCAATGGTGCCGTAACTGGTAAAAACGATATCGAATTTTTCCTCAATAACGGTTGGCGCCTCATAAATATCACAGCAAACAAAGGTAGCTTTAAGGTTGAGTTTTTCGGCCAATTCTTGCGCTCTTTGAATAGCTTTGTCCGATAAGTCAACACCGGTAACTTGTGCACCCATGCGCGCTAAGGACAGACTGTCTTGCCCGAAATGGCACTGCAAATGCAATATTTTTTTACCGGAGATATCGCCTAATAACGTCAATTCAATGTCGTTTAAAGTTGTTTTTCCTTGTAAAAATGCTTCCATATCGTAAAACGCGGAAGCCATGTGAACATCAACCTTGTCGTTCCAAGTAGCCTTATTCAGTTTGATGTAATCAGATGCGTCTTTCATCTTTTTTCTCTTTTCTTTATTCTTTTTTAAACCCCAAACTGTCTCAAGTGATGATCAATATGATTCCACATCAGTTTGTTCCAATCTTCATCTGACATTGGTCCCCAAAACGGATGTACCTTGAGTGTAATGGCTTTTGGTCCTTCGGCAAACCTGGCGAAGTTGCGGATAAATTCTTTTTGAGCAGTTTCAAAATCGTATTGCGCTGTAAACACAAATTCTTTGGCGGTTGGACTGTTTTTTTGGAATTCGTTGTTGAACACCTTGTTCTTTAGCAGGCGACCCAACAATCTCAAGAAGAAGTTGACTTTGATTTCATTTTCTCCAAAAGCGACTATTATGGCTTCGTTGCAATGTTTGAACATTTGATCAACCGTCATTTTTCCCCATAAAGCCTTGCTTTCAGGAGTGAGTTGGTTGATTCTGGAAATGATGACATCATTGTCGGCTTTGGAATAAATTGAGCTCATGGTTTTGGTTTTAGGTAACCAAATTTACAAGATATTGTAGTAACTTTGCACTTCATTTTTAATAATTACAATCATGGAAAACGGAATATACGCTAAATTCAACACCACCAAAGGGACGATTTTAGTAAAACTAACACACGATTTAACACCGGGAACTGTCGGGAATTTTGTTGGCTTAGCCGAAGGACAATTGGAAAACTCAGCTAAACCAATGGGAAAACCGTATTACGACGGATTGAAATTCCACCGCGTAATCCCCGATTTTATGATTCAAGGCGGTTGCCCGCAAGGAATCGGAACCGGTGGTCCGGGTTACAACTTCGACGATGAGTTTCACGTAGATTTGCGTCACGATAAGCCGGGCGTTTTGTCTATGGCTAATGCCGGTCCGGGAACCAATGGTTCTCAGTTTTTCATCACGCATGTGCCAACGACTTGGTTGGATGACAAACACACGGTTTTCGGTCATGTAGTAGAAGGACAAGATATAGTAAACGATATAGCACAAGGCGACATCATCGAGAGTTTGGAAATCGTTAGAGTAGGAGACGAAGCCCAAAAATGGAATGCTATTGAAGCGTTCCGTACTTTTGAAGGTTCTCGTCAACAAAGAATTGAGGAAGCCAAGAAAGCGGCTGAGGCGGCTATGGAAAAATTAGCGGCCGGATTTGATAAAACGGAAAGCGGTTTGCGTTATAAAATCATTCAAAAAGGCAACGGTAAAAAAGCGGAAGCCGGAAAAACGGTTTCTGTTCACTACACCGGTCAGTTAGAAAACGGTAAAACATTTGATTCGTCTTACCCGCGTAAAAAACCTATCGAATTTCCATTAGGTAAAGGCCATGTGATTGAAGGTTGGGACGAAGGGATTGCTTTGTTGCAAGTAGGCGATAAAGCACGTTTCGTTATTCCGTCTTATTTAGGATACGGTTCACGCGGCGCCGGAGGTGTTATTCCGCCGGATGCTACCTTAATTTTCGACGTAGAATTAATGGACGTTAAAGGATAAATTAAAACTTAAGTTTTGATTAAATGAAAATCCCAATCTTTTACGATTGGGATTTTTTGTTACATTTACTTCAACCAATAAATATAAATATGAGATACAAATTACTTGCCTTACCGGTTTTAGCCCTTGTGTTATATTCTTGCGCTTCAAAATCCAGTATTCCTACTGTAGAAGTTCCTAAAGAAAAGGTATTATCGCCGGAATTGGCAGAGGGAAAATCGCTTTACGAAAACAGTTGTGCTCGTTGCCACCAATTATACAATGCCAAAGATTATTCGGCTGAACAATGGAAGCCTATAGTGCAACGAATGCAAGAGAAAGCGCGTTTAAATGACGCCCAAGGATTAAAAATTTACAATTACCTCACGATGAACTAAACCGAAAGCACTCAACAGAGTGCTTTTTTAGCTTAAAAAAATATGGAAAACCCATTAAATTGGACAGATTTTGAAAAAGTAGAAATGCGTATCGGAACCATAGTGGAAGTTAATGATTTTCCCGAGGCGCGAAAACCGGCTTATCAATTGCTTATTGATTTTGGTTCTGAAATCGGATTGAGAAAATCATCGGCCCAAATTACCAAAAGATACACCAAAGAATCCTTGGTTGGCAAACAAATTATAGCTGTAGTGAATTTTCCCAAAAAACAAATCGGCAATTTTATGAGCGAATGTTTGGTCTTGGGTTCGGTAGGAAAGGATAATGATATAGTATTGCTCACTTCCGATGTGAAAGTGGATAACGGATTGCGCATTGGATAAAAAAAAAGTCCGGAACTTTTCAGCTCAGGACTTTTTTAAACTTTTGACTATTATTAGTCACTAATTACTTTTTAAATATCGTCAAAATCAATATCGGTGAAGCTTTTCTCTGAAGCTGCTTTTTCCGAATCGGCAGTGTCGTGATGGTATTCTTTTTTGAAATCTTTTTGGTGTCTTTCCGAAATTACTTCTTCGCCTTTGTGATTCAATACATAAGCAGTCATTTCTTCTAAGATGTCTGTAAAAGCAGCAAAATCTTCTTTGTACAAATAAATTTTATGTTTTTTAAAGTGAAAAGAACCGTCTTCTTCAGTAAACTTTTTACTTTCTGTAATGGTAATGTAGTAATCATCCGCTTTGGTCGCTCTCACATCGAAGAAATACGTTCTTCTTCCGGCTCTTAAAACTTTAGAAAAAATCTCATCTTTTTCTAACATATCATTTTCTCTCATATTCTTTCGGTCAATTAAAAAGGTTTCTCTATAGTTCAAAAATGGTAAAATTTTTGTTACCAAACAACAATTTAATTTAATTCTTTTTCCGAAAGTTGTTTCTGATACAGCTCTGCATAATAGCCTGGTTGGTTTACCAATTGATTATGAGAACCTTCTTGTATAATTTGTCCGTCGTCGAGTATGATGATCTTATCGGCGTTTTTGGCCGAGGAAACACGATGACTCACAATAATGGTGGTTTTGTCTTTGGAGATTTGAAGCAAATTGTTCAAAATTTGCTCTTCTGTCTCCGTGTCTACAGCCGATAAACAGTCGTCAAACAACAAGATTTCCGGGTTTTTGATAATCGCTCGGGCAATGGAAACCCTTTGTTTTTGACCGCCCGAAAGGGTAATACCGCGTTCGCCCAACATGGTTTCGTATTGCAGATTAAAGTTCATGATGTTATTGTGGACTACTGCTTTTTTAGCCGCTTCGATTACTTCCTCGTCTGTGGCGTCTTCTTTGCCGAATTTGATGTTGTTTTTGATGGTGTCCGAAAACAAAAAGGCATCTTGCGGGACTATACCTATGCTGTTTCTTAAGTCGAATAAGTTCACTTGGTCAATGGCTTTGCCGTCTATCGTAATTTGACCTTCTTGGATATCGTACATACGGGTAATCAAAGAAAGGATACTCGATTTCCCGGAGCCGGTTTGACCAAGGATAGCCAGCGTTTCTCCTTTTTTAACTTTGAAAGAAATGTTTTTCAATGCGGTAATTTCGGTGTCTTCATAAGTGTAGCTTACGTTTCGGAACTCGATTTCTCCTTGAATGATGGTGTTTTCTTTGGCTTTATTTTTAATCTGTGGACTAACATTTAAAAATTCGTTGATGCGTTTTTGCGACGCTTCAGCTTCTTGCACCAGAGACGAAACCCAACCGATAGAAGCTACAGGCCAAGTCAACATGTTTACATATAATATAAACTCGGCTATGGTACCGATACTCTTGATATCGCCTTGGATGTACATCAAACCGCCAAAATAGATAACTACTAAATTACTCACGCCTATCAAAGCAATCATGAGCGGACCGAATAGCGACTGAACGCGTGCCAAACTCATGCTTTTGGTTTTGCTTTCTTTGGCTAAATCGACAATCTCTTCTTGGTATTGTTTTTCCAAGGCATACGCTTTTACAACGCGAATTCCCGAGAAAATTTCCTGGGAAAAACTCGAAATCTTCGACAAGTATTGTTGGAAAGTAGTACTGCGTTTGTTGATTTCCGAACTTAATCGGAAAATGATAAACGACAAAATCGGCAACGGTAAAATAGTGTATAAGGTCAGCAATGGCGATACATTGTACATATAAATAATCACTACTGTAAAACGAATAAACGTATTGATAGTATACATTACGGCAGGTCCGACATACATGCGAACTTTAGCCACATCTTCACTGATACGGTTCATTAAGTCGCCGGTGCGATTTTGTTTGTAGAAATTTTGATCCAAAACTTCGTAGTGTTGGAATACTTCGTTTTTCAAATCAAATTCAACGTGACGCGACATGACTATGAGTGTTTGCCGCATCAAAAAAGTCAAAACGCCGGCAATCAGAGTAGTGCCAATGATCCAAAGAATGTTTTCAATCAGTTTGGCTTTAATGACGTCACTGCTGATGTTATTCGAATGAAAACTTTGAATCGCTTCAAAAGATTGGCTAACCAACTTTGGCGTGAATAAAGAAAAAATTTGCGCGACAATAGTGATAAAAATTCCTAATAAAAAATGGAATTTATATTTAATAAAATATTTGTTTAAATATTGAAGTTCTTTCATCTTGAAATTAAAGAAATGGACTTTTTGGGGTTTATTTTGTTAATTTTTTTACGAATAAATAAATTATTGTATTCTTGTTTAAAATTGAATTTATTAACAAATTACTAATTATTGCTCATATTGAGGCTATTTGTTGAATAATATTTTATTTTTGTACCGACTTTTTAAAAAAGTCTTAAATTAATACTACTGCAATATGACATCAGAAATCACCACACCGGTTGAGCTCAAAAAAATGGACCCAGTTTTCGGTCAACTTTCTTTTGACAATCATGAACAAATTGTTTTTTGTCACGACAAAGATACAGGTTTAAAAGCAATTATTGGTATTCATAATACAGTTATGGGACCGGCGCTTGGAGGAACAAGAATGTGGAATTACGCTAACGAATGGGAAGCTTTAAACGACGTTTTGAGACTTTCTCGCGGAATGACCTTTAAATCAGCCATTACCGGTTTGAATTTAGGTGGCGGAAAAGCGGTTATCATTGGTGATTCTAAAGCAGATAAAACACCGGAAATGATTACACGTTTCGGAGAGTTTGTAAACTCATTAAGCGGAAAATATATTACTGCAGAAGATGTAGGTACAACTACCGAAGATATGGACAGAATTCACAAAGTAACCAATCATGTTACCGGAATTTCAGAGTCTATTGGTGGTTCAGGAAATCCTTCACCGGTAACCGCATACGGCGTTTACATGGGAATGAAAGCTGCTGCTAAATACCAATTCGGTTCCGATAATTTAGAAGGTAAAAAAGTATTGGTGCAAGGAACCGGTCACGTGGGCGAAACTTTAATCAGCTACTTGAGAACTGAAGGTGCTGAGGTATTTGTATCCGATATCCACCAAGATAAAATGGAAAATATGGTGGCCAAATACGGTGCGAAAATTTTCACCGGAGCCGATTTATACGCTGCTGATGTAGATATTTATTCGCCTTGTGCTTTAGGTGCTACTATTAACGATGAAACGGTTAACAAAATCAAAGCTAAAGTAATTGCGGGTGCGGCTAACAATCAGTTGGCGGTAGAAGCCGTTCACGGTCAGATTTTAAGAGAAAGAGGTATAGCGTATGCGCCTGATTTCTTAATCAATGCCGGTGGTATTATTAATGTTTACGGCGAAATCGTAAAATACGGTAAAGACCAAGCCATGAAAATGACGGAGAACATCTACAATACCACTTTAGAGATTTTCAATTTTGCGGAGGTGAATAACATGACTACCCAACAAGCGGCCATGCAAATTGCGCAAAACAGAATCGACCAAAGAAAAAAAGAAAACGCTGCTAAATAACTAGTAGATTTTTAAAATATTCCTATTTTTGCAAAGCGAAAGAACTCCTTTCGCTTTGTTAATTTTTAAAAGTTCTTATCCGTGTTAAACAGAAGACATATTCGAGTAAAAGTGATGCAATCCATCTACGCGATGCATCAAAAAAATGCTGAAGAGTTAGAAAAAGAGGAGAAATTCCTAATCCAAAGTATTGATAATATACAGGATTTGTATTTAATCATGTTGTCTTCTCTAACGGAAATTCGCAAAAAAGAAATTATTTTCTTAGAAGCTTCCAAAAACAAACACTTGGCTACACCGGAAGAGAAAAACCCCAATCTTAAGTTTGTCAACAATGCCGTTTTACTTCATTTGGAAGAAAACAATTCGTTGAGTATTGCGCTTGAAAGCCGAAAAATCAATAACTGGTCGCTTAACGACGATTACATTTTGTTGCTTTTAAACGAAATCAAGCAAAGTGAATTGTACGCCAAGTACATGAGCAATCGTACCAATACGTTTGAAGAAGACAAACAGTTTGTAGTGGACATGTTTACCGAGTTGATTGCGCCCAACGAAAAGTTATACGACTATCTCGAAGACCATAAACTGACTTGGATAGACGATATTCCGTTGGTGAATACTCAAATTCAAAAGCAACTCAAGCAATTTTCAGACAAAGACGATTTCAAAGTAGTCAAATTGTACAAAGACGAAGAGGACCGTGAGTTTGTGGGGAATTTGTTCCGAAAAACAGTTTTGAACGAAGTAGCATTGGCCAAAGAATACATCGATAAAACGCCTAATTGGGATGCCGATCGTATCGCCGAAATTGATACCATCATTTTAAAAATGGCCATCTGCGAGTTTTTGAAATTTCCGTCTATTCCAATCAAAGTCACCATTAATGAATACTTGGAAATTGCCAAAGAATATTCTACCCCGAAAAGCAGTATTTTTATCAACGGAATTTTAGATAACTTGGTCAAAGAATTCCAAGCCGAAAATAAAATTAAAAAAACCGGTAGAGGTTTAATGTAAACTGTCATAATAGTATGAAAATGAAATTTAATCTAGTGGTTTTAGCAGCACTTCTTGTGCTAACCACCGCTTGCAAAAAAGAAAATGTAAACGATAAAGAAGTGTTGTTAGACACTATTTCGGCCCAAAGACCGGAAGCTGTAGAAACGGCTACACCAACGGCTCAAGTACCGGCTGACGGTAAGTATCCAACCATGACTTTTCAAAAAGAAGAGCACGATTTCGGAACCATCAAACAAGGGGATAAAGTCAGTACCGACTTCCAATTCAAAAATACCGGTGAAGCTGATTTAATCATCACTTCAGCCCGTGGTTCTTGTGGATGTACTGTGCCTGAGTATCCCAAAACAGCCATCAAACCGGGTGAAACCGGAACCATCAAAGTGTCTTTCGATTCTAAAGGGAAACAAGGTAAAACGAACAAAACCGTAACGATCTTGTGTAACACCAAAGAAGGAAACAAAATTTTAAATATTCATGCTAACATCGAAGTTCCTAACAAGAACTAAAACCCAACAATTATTATGGAACAATTGACTAGTTTTTTACCTTTTTTATTAATGTTTGTGGTCATCTATTTTTTTATGATTCGCCCGCAACAAAAGAAATTGAAACAAGAAAAAGAATTTGAATCAGCCTTAAAAGTAGGCGATAAAATCATCACCAAAAGTGGTTTTCACGGTAAGATTTCGGAATTAGCTGAAACTACAGTAGTTATCGAAACCATGTCGGGCAAACTAAAAATTGAGCGTTCAGCCATTTCATTAGAGCTGACTCAAGCTTTGAACAAAAAAGCATAAAGAAAAGTACGAAATTAAAAGTACGAAGTACGAAGTGAAGTCCCAAATGCCTTAATGGAATTTGGGATTTTTACTTTTCACTTCGTACTTTTCACTTATTTCCTGTATTTATCGTTAAACCCTTTCCCTTCTAAAATCATCGGTGTGATTTTTTCCAATCGGGTAACTTTAGTTTTTTCTTGTTTGGCCGTGGCCATATATTCCCAATATTCTTTTTGTTTGAAAGGCGTTAGTTGTTCCAAAGCAGTTTTTAAGACTTTGTTATTATCGAGTGCTGCCTGAAAAAATTCGCATTGCATGGCTTCTTTCTTTTCGGGCTTAACGGATAAACCGGCTTTTTCGTTGGCTATGGCTTCATTGATGTATCTTAGAATCAATTTTTCATCCAATTCGGCAACATTTGTAAACCGCCATTGCCGCAAGGCTTTGGTTACGCCTTCATTAGCATTAACCAATACGTTGGCCTCGTCTTTCAAAAACACACCGTTAAAGAACCACAAGGCAAAATAGTTTTTGAAACCGCCAATTCCTATCACATTTTTATTGTTTAAGGTATAGACTTCGCCACCCCATTTTTGGGCTTCAACCAATTCGGTTTTCAAAACAATAGATTTGAGTTGCGCTATGGCTTCGTCCCAAAATTCGTTTTTTCTCCAAGGGGTTTTAGGTTCTTTCATCTTATATTGCACTTTGCACTTCGCACTTCATACCTCGTACTTCGTACTTTGTACTTTGTAATTCGTACTTCGTACTTTGTACTTTGTACTTCATACCTCGTACTTTGTACTTTGTAATTCGTACTTCGCACTTCATACCTCTTACTTCGTACTTATTTCTTCTTGCTCTTTTTCTCCTTCTTTCCCTTTTTGGTAAAGTCAGTCGTAGCCGTCAATTCTGCAATCTTAACAATCACTTCTACCGCTTTTTGCATGCTTTCTACCGGAACGTATTCATACTTGCCGTGGAAGTTGTGACCACCGGCAAAAATATTAGGACAAGGCAATCCCATATACGACAAACGACAACCGTCGGTACCACCGCGAATCGGTTTAATCAAAGGTTTAATGCCTAAAGATTTCATGGCTTTTTCGGCCAAATCTACGATGAACATTACCGGTTCCACTTTCTCCTTCATGTTGTAGTATTGGTCTTTGATTTCGCAAATCACGATGTCTTCTCCAAATTGTTTCTGATAAGCCTTATTGAATTTTTTGGTGATTTTGTGCACCAATTCTTTGCGCTTGATGAATTTCTTCATGTCGTGGTCGCGGATAATCAATTCCAATTTGGTTTCTTCGATACTACCGGTTAATCCTGTTACGTGGAAAAAGCCTTCGTAGCCTTTGGTTTCCTGTGGTGTTTCACCTTTCGGCAATTCGTTGATGAAATCGTTGGCCAACAACATCGAGTTGATCATTTTGCCTTTAGCATAACCCGGATGCACTGATTTTCCTTTGAAAGTCACTTTGACACCGGCAGCATTGAAGTTTTCATATTCCAATTCGCCTATTTGACTGCCATCCATCGTATAAGCCCAGTCGGCTCCGAATTTTTTAACATCAAATAAATCGGCACCGCGACCAATTTCTTCATCGGGTGTAAAACAAACTCTGATTTTGCCGTGCGGAATTTCAGGATGTTGGATCAAGTATTCCATAGCCGTCATGATTTCGGTAATTCCGGCTTTGTCATCGGCTCCTAATAAAGTCAATCCGTTGGTAGTAATCAAGGTTTGGCCTTTATACTGCAATAAATCTTTGAAGTAGTTAGGCGATAAAATGATGTTTTGCTCCTTATTCAAAATGATATCACCACCATCGTAATTGTGAATCACTTGCGGTTTTACGTCTTTGCCGGTAAAATCAGGCGTGGTGTCAAAATGGGCTACAAAACCTATGGTCGGCACTTTTTCTTTGACGTTAGAAGGCAAAGTCGCCATCACATAAGCGTGTTTGTCAATAGTGACTTCTTTCATGCCGATGGCTTTCAATTCTTCTACCAATTTATTGGCCAAATCGAATTGTTTTTGGGTGCTCGGTGTAGTGCTTGAATTCGGGTCGGATTCGGTATCGATAGTGACATAGCTGATAAAGCGGTCAATAATATGTTGCATGGTTTTTAATTTTTGGTAAAGATAATAATTAGGAAGGACAAAGTATTAGGTGGGAAGAGGGAAGTTTTGGCTTTCGGGTTTTGTCTTTTCTTTTGTCTTGATACAAAAGAAACAAAAAATCAAGGCTCTGAATCTTCGGCGGTCAAATCTATTCTTGAATCCAAAATGAAAAGAACTCGCTTCGCTCAAACAGCTTTTCATTATAAGGATTCGTCGAATGTTTGACACTCGCCTGCCAGATACTAAGGCCAAGCCTTCTAAGAACTATAGTATAATAAATCAATTGATTCTACAATTGTCACCCTGTCCCGATAGCTATCGTGAGTCGATGGGCTTCAAGATGCTAATTCGATTGTTTTGTGGCAAAATAAATATCCATTTTAAAAATTGCCACAAAACTGTGGCAAAAATTATTTCGATAAAAAAAATTGCCACAAACTGTTATAGAATATATAATCGATTTCAAAAATTATCACAAGGATTTAGAAGGGCATCGGTAGACTTGCGAAGCTATTTCTTAATGCTCCGCAAACCATTTTAAGTGTTCCGCAGACCGTTTTTGGAAGTCTGAAGTGGGTTCTTAGGTTGGGAAGGCTTGGAAATGGGGGGAGTTGGGAGGGTTTGGTTGTGGGCAAGGATTGAAAATCTGCACTATCGGGAATTCGGGTCGGATTCGTTATCAATAGTGACATAGCTGATAAAGCGGTCAATAATATGTTGCATGGTTTTTAATTTTTGGTAAAGATAATAATTAGGAGTTATGAGTTATAAGTTTTGCCCTTCGACAAGCTCAGGGTGACTGTTGCGTAATCAATTGGCTTTTATTGGTTGAAGAGGAGTTGTTCTTTTAAGACTCAAAATAATAACAATGCACGATGTCACACTGAGCCTGTCGAAGTGCTTCACAAAACGTCATAAAAAAAAAGGAACCATTCGGTTCCTTTCATATTAGTACAAACTCGGATATTGTTCCGGTTTGGCTTCATGCATAATCGCATATACTTTTTCAAAAATATCTTCTGCCGAAGGTTTGGAGAAATAATCGCCATCCGTACCATAAGCCGGTCGGTGCGCCTTAGATGCTAAGGTTTGCGGTTGGCTGTCTAAGTACTGATAGCCGTTTTGCTCATCGATAATTTGTTGTAATAAATAAGCGCTCGCACCACCGGGAACATCTTCATCTACAACTAACAAACGATTGGTTTTAGCGATACTCTTTACACAATCGTGGTTGACATCAAACGGTAATAATGATTGCGCGTCAATGATTTCCACATCAATGCCAATCTCTAATAATTCTTTCGAAGCTTGCTCTACAATTCGCAAGGTTGAACCATAAGAAACGATGGTAATGTCATTTCCTTCTTTAATCGTTTCCACCACACCAATCGGCGTTTTGAATTCACCCAAGTTAGTCGGCATTTTCTCTTTCAAACGATAGCCGTTCAAACATTCTACTACCAAAGCCGGTTCGTCGGTTTCGAGTAAAGTGTTGTAAAATCCGGCAGCTTTAGTCATGTTTCTAGGAACTAAAACGTGTATGCCGCGAATCGCATTGATAATCATTCCCATAGGCGAACCCGAATGCCAAACGCCTTCCAAGCGGTGGCCACGTGTTCTGATGATTAACGGCGCTTTTTGACGGCCGTGGGTTCTGTATTGTAGCGTAGCCAAGTCATCACTCATGATTTGAATGGCGTACAACAAATAGTCTAAGTATTGAATTTCAGCGATAGGGCGCAAGCCGCGCATCGCCATTCCGATACCTTGCCCTAAAATAGTAGCTTCACGGATGCCGGCATCAGCCACACGCAATTCGCCGTATTTTTCCTGCATGCCTTCCAAACCTTGATTAACATCTCCTATGTTACCGCTGTCTTCTCCAAAAATCAAGCTTTCCGGGTATTTGTTAAAGATGGCATCAAAGTTATCGCGCAGTACCAATCGGGCATCGACTTCTTCGGCAGTTTCATCATAAGTTGGCGCTACAGCAGCAGCACCTAATACCGCTTTATCAGATTGAGAAAAAAGGTGTGAACTGAATTTCGGTTGGATTTTATTCGTGTAATTCGTAATCCAAGTGGCTAATTGCGACTGTCCACTTTCT